>Ga0115006_10003973_pt1 | contig 10203 bp, 11 predicted proteins | sample ArcOceMetagenome_3_FD_88943 | JGI IMG/M metagenome (GOLD analysis project Ga0115006, IMG submission 88943) | Marine eukaryotic phytoplankton communities from Arctic Ocean - Arctic Ocean- Svalbard ARC20M Metagenome | ecosystem: Environmental > Aquatic > Marine > Oceanic | place: Arctic Ocean...
AGATTCTCCACAAATAAGGTGTTAAGCATAGCCATTAACAAAAAAGCATCGGTGCCCGGGCGAATAAATAAATGCTGATCGGCAATCTCGGCAGTCTCAGTGCGTCGCGGATCTATAACAACAAAGCGTCCACCGCGCTGCTGGATCGCTTTAAGGCGTTTAGGCACATCAGGCACCGTCATGATGCTGCCGTTAGATGCCAGAGGATTACCGCCAATAATCAGCATATAATTTGTGTGGTCAATATCCGGCACAGGAATCAGCGACTGATGACCATAAAGGCTTAAAGACGTTAAGTGATGTGGCAACTGATCAAGGCTGGTAGCCGAAAAATGTGTCTTGGTTTGCACCGCTTTGCGCAACACACTGGCATGGGTCATGCTGCCATAATTGTGCACATTAGGGTTGCCCGCAAAAAAAGCCACCGCATCGGCTCCATGCTGATCCTGCACCGCCGTCAATTTTTCAGCAACGGTACTAAAGGCCTCTTCCCAGCTAATCTCAACCCAGCGATCACCCTGCTTTTTAACCGGCAGTCGCAAACGATCGGGGTCGGTATAGATATCTTGCATCGCGGTGCCCTTAGGGCAGATATAACCGCGGCTTAGGGGATCGCTTTTATCGCCTTTAATAGATAGCACTTGGTCGCCTTGGGTTTTAATCTCAAGGCCACAGATGGCTTCACATAGATTACAGGCGCGGTAATGGGTCTTAATCTCGACGGGCACGTTATAGCCTCCAGTATTTATCAACCCCAGCATGGTACCCGAAATTATCTATCCGATGCCGCAAAATATTGAGTCTAGAAGTTGCACCGCCACCAGGACCGGGGAACAAAGCCTGACAAGACGCTGCTTCGTTGACATCTTGGTGTTTAGGATTGTCACAGAGGCTGCTTAACACGCACATATTGCGTCTCGGCCGAGTTCGAGCGCTAGCCGGTAATGACTAGATTATCACGATGAATAAGCTCATCGTCTTCACGATAGCCCAAAATACCCGCGATCGACTCAGTGCTCTGGCCCAGTATGCGGACGGCCTCGTTGGCGTTGTAATTAACCAGACCACGGGCAATCTCTAAGCCATCAGCATTGACACAGCTGACCAGATCACCGCGGGTGAACGTGCCAACTACCTGCCGAACCCCTACGGCCAAAAGACTGCGTCCCTGCTCCGTAAGTACCTTTACAGCACCGGCATCCAGCACTAACTGGCCCTTTACCTGCAAGTGTCCAGCCAGCCATTGCTTGCGGGCGGCCAGAGGTTTTTGTCCAGCAGACAACAGTGTACCGACCTCATCGCCTGTCGCCACCTGATGTAAAATATTGGCATTGCGGCCCCCTACGATAATCGTGCTACAGCCCGAGCGAGCCGCCAAACGGGCAGCTTGAAGCTTGGTAATCATACCGCCGCGACCCAGCGTACCGCTGCTACCTCCGGCTATAGCGTCCAAAGAGGTATCGTCGGCCATCGCCTGAGCGATTAAATGGGCATCGGGCTCTAGGTCGGGATTAGCACTGTAGAGACCATCTTTATCGGTAAGAATCACCAGTATGTCTGCATCAATTAAGTTGGCTACTAGAGCCGCCAAGCTGTCGTTATCGCCAAAGCGAATTTCATCCGTCACCACGGTATCGTTTTCATTGACGATAGGCACAACGGTCAAACTCATCAGCGTTTGCAGGACACCGCGAGCATTAAGGTAGCGCTGACGGCTAGCCATGTCATCATGATCAAGTAGGATTTGCGCTGTAAGCCGATCAAAACGCTGAAAACTGCTTTCATAGGCTTGAATGAGTCCCATTTGACCCACTGCAGCCGCCGCCTGAAGCTCATGGATACTATCTGGTCGTTGCTGCCAACCAAGACGCACAATGCCCTCAGCGATCGCGCCAGAGGATACTAGAACGACTTCCTTGCCCTGCAAGAGTAAGTCGGCAATCTGATCAACCCAACCATCGATAGCATTGCGATCAAGACCTGCACCATTATTAGTCAGCAGCGCGCTGCCGATCTTTATGACCCAGCGCTTGGCATCTGTAGCAATCTCTCTAGTCATAACAATTACTCGGCATAGACCACTTCGACATCAGTGTCGTCGTCATCATCGTCATCGGCTTCCATCTGGGTCTGCTTACGCGCCTGATATCTTTGCACAGACAGCTCTTCAATACGTGAACGAGCCTCGGCTTGCATCTGCGCGCGTCGCTCACTCGCCCGCTCTTCCAGCTCAGGATCGGCCTTTTCCCTCTGCCGTTGATCATCGATATACTCCATAATGGCAGCACAGAGATCTTTAGTACCCTCAGAGGCGAGGCCAGACATTTTAAACACCGGACCCTGCCAATCCAGATAATCGACGACCTCTTGGCAACGGGCATCGACTTCGTCATCGGGCAGCAGATCAAGCTTGTTTAGAACTAACCAGCGATCGCCCTCAGCCATCGTTGGACTGAAGATACGTAATTCGTTTTCAATTACCTGGGCATTCTCACCAGCGGTTGACTCATCGTAGGGCATGATATCGACAAGGTGTAAAAGCAGTCGCGTACGTGTGAGATGCTTTAAAAAACGAATTCCCAAACCGGCGCCTTCCGAGGCCCCTTCAATCAAGCCGGGAATGTCCGCAACCACAAAGCTTTTTTCACCGCTCATGCCAACTACACCCAGATTCGGCACCAGCGTGGTAAACGGATAGTCAGCCACTTTCGGGCGGGCTGCAGATACCGAGCGAATAAAAGTCGATTTACCGGCATTGGGTAAGCCCAATAGCCCAACATCGGCCAACACTTTCAGCTCCAGTTTAATTTCGCGACTCTCACCGTCTTTACCGGGTGAGGTCTGTCGCGGCGCACGGTTTTTACTCGACTTATAACGGGTATTACCCAGGCCATGAAATCCGCCCTGAGCTACCTTGAGACTCTGGCCCAACTCCGTAATATCACCAAGTACCTCGCCACTTTCATTGTCCAGAACAGTCGTGCCAATGGGAACAGGCAAAATAAGATCTTCTCCGCCACGCCCAGTACATTCTGCGCTACTGCCCTGCGCACCACTCTGGGCTTTAAAATTGCGGGTGTAGCGGAAGTCGATCAAGGTGTTGAGGCCGTCAGCACCTACCAAAATCACGCTGCCTCCGTCACCGCCATCACCGCCATCTGGGCCACCTTTGGGGATATATTTTTCCCGTCGAAAACTCAGGCAGCCATTGCCACCCTTGCCCGCGAATACTTTTATTGTTGCTTCATCAACGAATTTCATAGCGCTAGTTTACAGTTGCCAAAAGGGTTGTGCCATTGTGGAGGGAAAAGCCGGATGGCTCAGAGCGCATTATTACTAAAGGGGGTACCACAAGCAACCGGAACCTCAGGTAATTAAAAGTATTGGCCACAAACACCAATCTGTAGCAAAATGCGCGCGATAATCGGCTTTGCACAGCCGCTGAAGTGGTCTAGGCCACCAACGCAGCAGTCTGTGTCGATGATTAGTGTAATTTACCGATTATGGCGGAGCCAATCAATGACAGTTATTCGATGGATCTTGGGACAAATTATTTTGTTTCTGGATGTTCTCACCTCACCCAAATCCGTGGTCCGCACCCCTGCCGCTCAACTAGCCGTCGATGAAGTCACAACCAGCATGTCGATGTATCAGTTTAAGACCTGCCCCTTTTGCGTCAAAGTACGCCGTCAACTCAAGCGTCACGGGCTCAATATTGAACTCCGCGATGCTAAAAATGATGCCGATCTCAAGGCTGAATTGGTTCGTGAAGGCGGCCGCCACAAGGTGCCTTGCCTAAGAATAGAAAAAGCCGATAAATCCGTTGAATGGCTCTACGAGTCTAACGATATTGTTGCCTACCTGAAGAGCCAGTTTAACTTAGCTTAAGCTAGCCAAAGTATCGAGTTACTAGCTTCCTAGCAACTCTTTCATCGCTTCTAGATACGTAATCCAAGCGCGTCGGCCTGGCACTGTTAGGTGTACCAAGGTCTGAGGGCGTTTACCCGCGTAACCCTTTTCTTGGCGTACATAGCCTGCTGCTTCTAACTTGCCTAAATGGGTAGAAAGGTTGCCATTAGTTGAGCCGGTTTTAGCTAATAGCTCTGGGAAACTCGCCGGATTAACCGCTGATAGGTAGGCCATGATGCCGAGCCGCAGGCGACCATGAATCACCTCATCGATGTTGCCAACATTGCTTTGCACTTTATTGCTTTGTAGTACAGAACCCGCACCCACATTAGCCTGCACATCGTTATTGGCTGGCATGTTCAAACCCGATGGTTTTTAACGAAGGTAAAACAACGGTGAACACTGTGGCGATGGCTGCAATCAGATATAGCATTGGCTGCCCAAAAGTTGGTAGACACAGCATGCAGGCCAAAAATGCAGCTCCGGACGCCCAAGCCAACCATTTGTGGTGGCTTATTTTGGCGGTCACCCCATAGGCTAGGCCCTGACCGGCGAAGCCGACTATAGGTACTAGGTCAAACATGGCTACGCTGCCCATACCCAATAACATACTGATGACTATGCCAACCCAAAGGCAGGCAAGCATTAGGGTAAACATTGACCATACTGCGTGCTCAACTCGGTTGGCCATGGACTGGACGCCCGTTTTGGTAGCAATTCTTTTACCTAGTAAGGCGCTGCCAAAGGCACCCAGTAGCGAAAACATGATCCACAAAAGCCACAGATACTGGAATTTTACAGCCAAGACGCCCGTAATAATTGCCCAGTGGGTCAGCAGTGTAGTGGAGAGAAGAATGCCCCACATAAGGCCTATAGGCCCACCTACTAACGGCGCTTCACTGCCAGATTTGGCCAATGCTGTTGCATAGCTGAGGTCATCAAGTGTTTGCTGATTAGACATAGTACTTCCTTGTAAATAACGAATTTAAAACTAGTTTGCATTTAAAACTAGTTTTTGTAAAGAACTTATTTGGCAATAAAGGCCCAGCGCAATCCCTCGTGTTAAGGATTTATATCGGCCGGCTGTGCAGGCTGCGCGCGGATGGCGTTAGATAAAACTCGGTATGCGATGGCGCTAGCTGAAAACCTGCACGCGATCGAAGCGGCGGTGATATTATCGTGCTTGCAAGGCGCTGGCGATAACGGCGCTAGAACGACTCACACAACTGGAGAGCTTAAAAATGATTGGATACGTCACCCTAGGTGTTAGCGATATGCAGCGGTCAATCGCGTTTTGGTCAGAATTACTGGCTGACATGGGATGCACTGTGCAGATAGAGATGGACCGCATTGCGATGATTGGCAAGAGCATGAACGAGCCAATGGTGGGCGTGTGCTTGCCCTTTGATGGCAACGACTGCCACCCCGGCAATGGCAACATGCTATCTATTAACGTCGCGGATAACCAGACGGTGCAAAAATTACACGCCAAGGCGCTCGAGCTCGGCGGCACCGATGAGGGCGCGCCCGGTGTGCGTCTACCCGACGTCTGGTACGGCGGTTACTTTAAAGATCCCGACGGCAACAAAGTAGCGTTTTTTAACTGGGGCGGCTAATCACTGCGTGCCGAACGCGGTGTCCGCCGCATTTTGTGCGTGGACACTCCGGCGGCGGGGCGGGGCGGGGCGAGTAGCGAGTAGCGAGTAGCGAGTAGCGGGCAGCGGGTTAGCAGGCCCCGGCTGGGGGTGCGCAGGCGCCTTAAGCTGTTTGTCAAAAGCGCTTTGTCCCTGGCCCTTGTCCCTGGCTCTTCTCCCTGGCCCTTGTCCCTTTCCCTTTCCCTTTCCCTTTCCCTTTCCCTTTCCCTTGACTGCGATCTTGGTGTGCAGGCTCTGCCCGCAAGCTGATTTAGAGCGCGTCAATTGTTACCGCCGTTATAATATAGAACATATCGGTCTGACCATCGCCTGTTCGTGGCTACACGTTGTTGTTACCATCTCGACCCTTTTGTAACAGCGCTCCGACGAGGCCCCCCATGGAACTTGATTTAGCGGCAGTGAATGCCGAGTTACGCGATAAAGCCCCGGCTCAAATTGTCGACTGGGCGCTCGCTCACGGCCAACGACCGGTAGTGACAACCAATTTTCGCCCCTACGAGGCTACCATCTTGCACGCCTGCACCCATGCGATGCCGTCTATGACGGTGATCTGGTGCGATTCTGGTTACAACACAGCGGCCACCTATGGACACGCCGAGCAATTGATCGCGCAGCTCGATTTGCAGGTGGCGTTGTACGTACCGCGCCAGAGCGCCGCGCATCGAGACGTGGTGATGGGCGGTATACCCGGGGTCGACGATCCAAAGCATGATGCTTTTACCGAGCAGGTCAAGCTGGAGCCGTTTAAGCGTGCCATGGGCGAGCACCGCAGTGATCTGTGGTTTACCAATCTTCGCAAGGGACAGACCGCGTTTCGCGACTCTCTCGATATCGTCACCCGCGGCGGCGATGGCGTCCTCAAGGTGAGCCCATTTTTCTACTGGAGCGACGCCGAACTCGACCAGTATTTGGCGCAGTACTCGCTGACCAGCGAAGACGACTACTACGATCCGACCAAGGTGCTCGAGCATCGCGAGTGCGGTCTGCATACTCAGTAGCCATTTACCGGTGGCAAGGAGCCATCAGCAAGTAGCAAAGAGCCATCAGCCGGGAGCAAAGAGCCATTAGCCGGTGGCAAGCAGCAAGTAACCACTTTAGCGGGATGATGTAATTTAATAGGGCGCGTGACACGCGTGACATTAGCGCGGCGATGCATTTTAGCGCGGCGATGCGTCTTAGCGCCGATGCAGGGCTGCGCTTTAGGCAAACATAATCGCCGGCATCACGCGCGTCTCTAATCGACGATACTGTTGGCGATGACGTCGCTGTGCAAGGTCTTGCCCTTACTTTTGCCGAGGGGTAGGGCGGGCCAGTTACCGTTGGCAAACACAAACAGTATGGTTGCGCCCTCTGGGCCTGCGAGCAGTGGTCCGTAGCCACGGTTGGCGATACCAACGCGAATATCTCCGGCATACAGCCATTTTCGACCGACCTTTTGCGAGCCCTCGAGAATCATCTCGGTGTAGTCGCAGTCGTGGGTGTGGGGTTCGATCAGCACGTCGGGTGGGTAATACACCTTAAACACCGTGGGCGATGCCTGTTTGCTCGGGCTGCCGACACGGTACATCTTTGACACCACCCCATTTGGCAGCGTCACCGGCTGCACATCGTCCCAGTTAAAGGTCACGTGTCCGCGGCGCTCAAACTTATCGTCTAGGGCACGGGTCGATAGGTCGACCGGTTTTTTTTCGGTTGGTGCGGGCGTGTCGATGGGTCACCTCTTAATCAACGCAATAGATAGGCCGATCATACCTTATTTTTTACTGGTACTTACAGCGCCCGTGCCGATTGCTGGCCAACGGCATAAGACGCATAATCGTCGGCTCTTATTGGTGGGTGAGTATCTTATGGCGAGCATGAATTTTATCGATGTAAAGGGTGCCGGTGGTGCCGAGCAACTTATTATGGCGACCGGGGACGTGCCCGCGTGTCGTCCGGGCGAGGTGTTGATTAGGGTACTGGCCAGCGGCATTAATCGCCCAGATATTCTGCAGCGCCTGGGCTTTTACGCACCGCCCGCGGATGCCTCGCCGATCATTGGTCTGGAGGCCGCCGGCGAAATAGTCGCGCTAGGCGCTGGAGTCGACCGCTGGTCGATCGGCGACCGCGTCTGCGCGCTCTGTAATGGCGGCGCTTACGCCGAGTATGTGGCAGTGCCGGCCGGCCAGTGTCTGCCGATTCCAGAGGGTTTGAGTATGCTCGAGGCAGCCAGCTTGCCCGAGACATTTTTTACCGTGTGGAGCAATTTGTTTCAGCGCGCGCGGTTGACCGCCGGCGATAGCCTGCTGGTTCATGGTGGCACCAGCGGGATTGGTGTGACCGCTATACAGCTAGCCGCGGCCAGCGGTGTGCGAGTGTTTGCCAGCGCGCGCAGCGCCGTCAAATGCCGGGCCTGCGAGGCGCTGGGTGCCGAGCGCGCCATCGACAGCACGCGCGACGATTATGTTGCCGAGGTGATGGCGCTCACCGACAACCGCGGCGTCGACGTCATCCTCGACATGGTCGGCGGCGATTATTTGCAAAAAAATATCGCCTGCGCGGCGTTAGACGGCAGGCTGGTGAGCATTGCCTTTCTCGCCGGTGCGCGGGTCGAGCTCGATATGATGCCGGTGATGCTCAAGCGCCTGACCATTACCGGCTCGACGCTTCGGCCGCAGAGCGTCGAGGCCAAGGCGCGTATTGCCCGAGAGTTACTAGAGCACGCGTGGCCGCTACTGGCGTCTGGCGCGATTGCACCGCAGGTTCACGCCAGCTTTGCGCTCGCCGAGGTGGCCGAGGCACACCGCTTGATGGAGAGCAATCAGCACGTGGGCAAGATTGTCTTACAGGTGGCGACCTAGGGCCTTGGTAAGCGAAAGGCCACCAGCGCATCGCCCTGATCGGTGCGCATGGATACGTGGCCGCCCGCCGCTATGACCACGAATTGATCGCCGCTGGTCGGCGAGACAAAGCTCATAGGCCCAGCCTGGCCACCCGCTGGCAGCGCGCCGCGCCACAGTTCTTCGCCGGTCTCGCTGTCAAAGGCGCGCAGATAGTTGTCGATTGTACCAGCGACAAAGGTCAAACCACCGCGGGTGACTGCGGTGCCGCCAATGTTAAAAACGCCGGTCGGAAACGCCAGTCCGAGGGGCGCGTGACCGTCGGTGGTGCCGAGTGGCCGCTGCCAGAGTACTTTGCGGGTGGCGAGGTCGACGGCGGTTAGCTCACCCCATGGCGGTTGGTGGCAGGGAAAGCCGAGCGGCGATAAAAACGGGTTGCTGGTCACGCCATAGGGGGTGCCCGCCAGCGGCCATGCCGCGCCGGATACCGAGTCTGACGCGGCGAACCGATCGGTGTAATCGTGGTCTTGAGCGGCGTTAGCATTAGCACTAGCAGTTTCATCGGTACCAGCGTTGGTGCTGTCGTCGTTGCCCCAGAGTTTAAATCCCAGCCGGTCGGCATCCTCTCGGGTGTAGAGAATTTGTTCAAACGGCATGCCGGTGCTGTTTACCAGCATCAATTGGCGCTGGGGATCTATCGACACGCTACCCCAGTCGACAGCACCGAAATTGCCGGGATTTTGAATGATGCCCTGCATACTTTGGGGCGTGAAAAGCCCGTCATAACGGCGTTTTTTAAAGGCGATGCGGCACCATAGCTGGTCAAACAGGGTACTACCCCACATCTGTTGTTCGTTGAGGTCTTGCGGTGCAAAGCTTGGAAAACCCACCGAAAAAGGCTGCGTGGGCGATAGCCATTCGCCCTCGGCAGGATTTTGCGGCACCGGTTTTTCGACCACCTCGGTAAGCGGCTCGCCGGTGCGCCGATCGAGGACAAAGACGTCACCCCACTTGGTAGCAACGATCACCGCCGGGGCGGTCGAGCCATCGTCCAGCGGGAAATCGAGCAATACCGGTTGAGCGCCCACGTCGTAGTCCCAGATGTCGTGGTGCACGGTTTGAAAACTCCAGCGCACATCGCCGGTGGCGGCCTCGAGCGCGACCACAGAGCTTGGATAGCGGTCCTGCTCGGGGCTTCTAAAGCCGCCAAAAAAGTCTGGCGGCACATTGCCCGTCGGCAGGTAGATCAGACCGAGGTCTTCGTCGACGCTCATTAGCGACCAGACGTTAGCGGTATTCCGTGGGTAGCTCTGGCCGTCTTTTAACGGCGGGTGTGCGGTAGCTTGAAGCACGTCCCAGGCCCACACCAACTCGCCGCTGTGGACGTTATAGGCGCGCACCACGCCGGGCGGCTGGCGGGTTGATTGGTTGTCGAGAATAAATGAGCCGACCACGGCGATATCGCCGATCACCGCCGGCGGCGAACTGATATAGTGATGGCCGCGCATGACCTCGCCGAGCCCTTGGCTGAGGTTGATCTGGCCGTCGTCGGCAAAGCCTGGGCAGGGCGTGCCAGTGCTGGCATCGAGCGCCAGCAAGCGGTTGTCGACGGTGCCCATCAGCACGCGACTGGCGCAGACCGCAGGGTTGTTTGCAGCGCTGTCGAGGGTGGCGCTAGGGTCTAGAGTGCGGTGGTGCGCCAAACCGCGACAGACAAAAAATGGCACCTTGTCACGCTCGACCTTGGGGTCATAGGCCCAGTTCTGCTCGCCGGTGTCGCCGTCGAGACTAAACACCCGGTTGCTCGGCGAACAAAAAAT
>Ga0115006_10003974_pt1 | contig 10202 bp, 7 predicted proteins | sample ArcOceMetagenome_3_FD_88943 | JGI IMG/M metagenome (GOLD analysis project Ga0115006, IMG submission 88943) | Marine eukaryotic phytoplankton communities from Arctic Ocean - Arctic Ocean- Svalbard ARC20M Metagenome | ecosystem: Environmental > Aquatic > Marine > Oceanic | place: Arctic Ocean...
TTGAAAAGCTTTCAATAATATCGTGATAGTGGAGAAAGGGAGGAGGAGGAGGAGGACAGGGCAACACCTCGTCTAAATGTGCGCTCATGCGGTCACCCGCCTTGTTCGGCACCAGCACTCGCCGCTCCCACACCGGGTTTCCGGCGGCAATTGGCCCTCTAGTTCCCATTCTCCCATCCTTGCACGAACCTTCCGGTCTTCTGCCGTCCTTGCCTTCCCTGGGCGTGTCTTCCACACTTGAAGAAGCTGTATCTTTCTGCCTCGGCTGGTAGGTGATGAAACTTGGCAAGTCACCAGGAGAGAACGCGTGGTGTGTACCGGGAGAGAGGGTGTATTCGGGATACTCTACGTTCTCTTGCTCTCTCCTGGCGGCCTGCGAGTGCGCGGCTTGCGGCGCACTATGAGCATTCAAGTGAAGGACACTCTTGCCAGCACTTGCTCTTGGGCCGCTCTGGGTCGCATGATTGGCTCCTTCGTTGAATGCAGTGTGTGTGGGGACGGTTGCGCTCTCGTTCACTGCCCAGCGGCGTGGGCTGGAGGGCGTCTTGTGGTCTGGTTGTCCAGGCATGTTGTCAGTAGTGCGGGCGGGCAAACACAGACAGGGGTTGGGGGTGTGTGGAGGGGATTGAGGGAGGGCTGCCTGCAGCACCTGGAGGTGGAGCGAATTCCTGGAGGCACAAGCCCTGGAGGATGCCTTCCGTGTACACGAGCTCTGGAGGTTCGTCACCCTGAGGGTGCGCATGCCAGCCCGTGTGTAGACTACCTCGAGCAGGTGGTGGACTCCGCTGTGGCACCGGGGACGGGTTGTACACTTTTGGCGGTGACGAGAGGCTGGTTTGCGGCACCACCTGGATGCTATATGCTATCCCTCTCTCTCTGACGGGATCAAGGTACTGCTCACTCAGAATTGCGTAGCTGCTCCCCTGGTGCGTGCTTGATGTTGACTGTCCTTTTTCTTGTGGGTGCAGCGGTGGGCGTCCTGGCGCTGACGGAAGCTTCTGCACCGCGCTGACCTGGCTGACTCTCGCGCCTGGGCCCATTTTCAGGGAAGTGCAGGTGGGCAGTCCACCATTCGCTGCACTCGGTTCCAGCCCGGTGGGAGATGGCAGTGCGCTGTTGTTGTTGTTCTGTGCGTACGGATGGCAGGGGGTCGTACAAATGGCAGCACCGAATAGTTGGTCCAGCCAACTTGCCTCTGTGGAGCCTGACGTTACTCCGTCGCGCTCCATGGCGCCTTGAAAAAAGTCTGTTCTTTACCACCGAAAGTCAACGGCAAATTGTCAACGGTCTCGGGCCCTCGTCGCCGGATTTCAGGCCCGGCCTTTTTCGAGCGCCGGTCACTCTATGCCTCTCGGATTCGGATGTCCACCACGGGCCAACGAAGCTACTGAAGAGGAAGAACGGCCGTCAGCGTAAGCGCAAAGGGTGTACACAGGCACTCCCCAGTGCGCCGGGGCCCTGTTGAACGGATAATGTCGTTTACAAAGACAAACACGGTTCATTGAGACTCGCGGAGGCGAATTTCATCGGCCCGCGACAATTGAGAGACAACTTGAGACAGGCGGGCAACGGAAGCAAAAGCAGAGGGTGCGTGCGGCCAATGTCCCTTGATTGATTACATTATTCCTTTATTGCACTCCGTGTAACGACTCGACTCTGCTGCCGCTCATCGAACATTGCCTTTGGCAGCGATGGCTTGCCTGGCAACTGCAAAAAGCTTGTCGATGTGCTTCCAGTACCTGATGCGTGCAGATGGGTGCAAGTGTCAGTGACACCTGCACGCGGCGTGATTCGCGCATGAGCCTTACACGCGGCTGTATGCATGTTCTCCTCTATGCATGCCAATGTGTATCGCAAATGGCACCTCTTGGACGCGGGCAGTGTGGCTGCATCTGCTTCTGGCAGCTTGTGGCAGCGGATTTTGAAGAGCCAATTGCTGGCGCACACGCTGCAGTCAGTCTTGTATGCACACAAGGCGTGTATGCTTGAGTGTGTGTGTGTGTGTACAGGCGCGAGTGATTGCAGGCGAGAGTGCGTGCATGTGTGTGCATGTGTGCATGCGTTGTGCGTGTATACATTATGTTTACGTCTTATGCGTCTTATTTCTGAAAGGTTGCAGAAACATGTTTACGCACAAAGCACACCTCAGATTGAAGCCTACAGATATGCTGTCGAATTCAAACTTTCCCTTTCGAGCCAGCTCGTTGCAGTTCTCCAGCAGCGTCATTGTCTCCTGGTGCCTTAAATTCAGTACAGTGCCCCAGCACCAGGCTGGGTATGCTTCATAACTACTCAGCCCCTGGCTCGACGCGTCATCCGCAACGTCGACTTCCTCAAAATAGCGCATAAGCAGCCGTGATTCGTGCTGGAGTCGCGCCAGAACTTGCGAATGTCTGCCACGCCCTCATCGCTCAGTTCGTGCATGTAATAAAGTTCGTGCACTCAAATGAAAGCTGTCCGCATCTCACAGAAACACGACAACACATCTCAGACCGCTCTTTGAGGCCCTTGACCAGACTGGGGCCCTTGCGCACGCTATCGAGTGCCGCACGGCGCCCGCGACGCTCAGCACGCCGCAGCACCTGGAGGCACCGATCATGCAGCTGTCAGTATGCGCAAAGGCATGCTGACAAAGGTACACAACATGCAGGCGCGTGCCCCTTCAGAGAATGACAAGTATACATCGCTGCGTACCATAGCGTAGCTGACGCCACAAAAGTAGTCCCTCTTCCAAACAAGCAGATCACAGCCGGCCTGTATCTCCAGGAATCTCGGCGGTGAGGCATCAGGGCCTTCCATTCGCACGGACCACTGTGCGTGTGGGCGCACAAATACGTTGCGTCAACATTTCTGAATCTAGGACCTCTGCGTTCCAATATGTCAAGAACAACACAACGCACAAGGACGCAGATATAGGTAGGCATACCGGGACGCCATGCTTCATGAAGTCGAAACATCTAGAGGCGACATGTATAGCCCTTCGCCGATGGAACAACCTCATAACCTCCCTCCGAGCGATGACAGACTGAACGTGCTCTTTCCAACGGAGAATAACGAAAGATAGAGTGTGAAACTCCTGCTTGTTAGGCGTGCGCGCAAAGGTTTGCGCGCCGATAAAGGCCCGCAGGGCACGATCCAGCGCCATGTACAGGTCCTGGCGGCGGCGCACACGAGTCTTGAGGCCATATGAGGTATGTTGGTATTTGAACTCGACTTGCTTGAACCACCTCAGCATAGCATAGAATTTGACTCGCAGGGGATAGTACTTGTAGATCGAGCGCTCCATCTTCAGGAATTGAAAGCATATGTTAAGAAGTCGCTTGATTTGGGCTCTGTTGAGGACACGGCGAATGCGCACTCTGAAGGCTGGCTTACACAAAGTACGCCAGCATATCCGAAATCTCCTGGCTCGATGAGCCTGATGCGCTTTTTCTAATAAATCGCCCATCATATCTGTGGCGCGCATGAAAAGATCATATACGTTCTGTACATTTTTGTTCCATTTTGTGTTTTCTTCCTGGCGAAGGATGTCCACGAGTTCGTCATGCTCCCTGCGTTTTTCGATAGCTGCCTCCTCCGCTGCCTTTTGCTCCATCTCCGAGGCTTCAAGGTCTCCTGAGACTTGAGCCAAAAGTATGCCAACATTCTTGCGTTCCTTCTCGAGGGCATCATAGCGGATGCGAAACATAGTCTTGTGCTTTTCGTCGCGGATAAAGCTGCGCATCATCTCGCGATACTCATAATCCACAAGCCCGGAAAGATCTTCGATGTCAGTCTCTAGCTCCTTCAAAGCATCTTGCTGCACTACAAGCTTTTTTGTGGCCTCCTCCTCCAAGCGCTTTTCCTCGTCCATCTCGGCTTCAACCTCATTGTGCACCCGCTGGCCGAGGTCGTTCAACTCCAACAGAAAACAAAAGGCGCTGAAGGCCTTGTTAAGTACCAGCCTGTCATATGCTCCCACAACTACCCGCCACTTTCGACCTTCATCTGCAACGGTATTCCACAAGGTGAAGACCCACGGTATCCTGCGTTTATAGCATTGGCGATACACCCGACGCTCATACCAATCCTTCCGCCGGAACTTTTCCAGGATCTCGTTTGGTTGAAACAGGTAGAAATACCCCGGAAAGCGCTGAATGGGCATGAGCAGTTCATACACACTCTCCTCCTCGAGACGGAACAGTTTCGACGCACGCAGCTTGAGCTTCGCTGAACATCGGGCATAGAAAAGAAGACAACGGAATGCCGCATGAAGAAAACGCCGCTGCGCCTTGCGCGCAGCCTCCCGGACGAGGCAACCGTCGCTGTAGAGATCTTTCCACGGTACGAGCCAGGTATGCATGCGATGATGCCGATCGAAGAGGATGATATCTACGATTCTTCGCCAGTTTCGCACAATGCGTTTGAGCCATACGCTGGCCCACAAAGCATGACAGTCGGCCGCCTTTTCGCGTGCTATCGTTGCGTTTTTCACCGAGACGTTGAAGCGAATGAGCCAATAAGACATGAGCCCGCGCACATTAGAACCAGGGTGATGTTCGTGCTCTCGCTGACGGGATGCCCGTAGCCACACTGTCATTATGCTCTTCATGCGCTGGGAACTGCGCGACAACTTGTTCACCGAATACTTCAGGTATTTTTTCCGCCTTTGCCAGCTCCGCCACGCGTTCTGCACGAGAATAGCAGCGAACAATTCCAGGCGGTTTCTCTTGAGTTCTTCCCTCCAAATGAATTTTTTGGCTGGTGGCAGCAGCGTACACACGGGAGCATGCTTATTTGCCTGGCCATAAACGAATCGACGGAGTTGATCGCGCACATGCGCAGACTCTGTGGGCAACGCCACCTCTATGGGATCAATTTTTCCCATCTGACGTTTAAGTCCTCCTTTGCGAAGTTGAAAGGTTTCACTTTCTTCTGAGTCGGGAAACATTCCTTTCAAATGATCGATTTGAAATGTCTGGCCCTTGCTCAGAGCGGCGGGGGGGTTTGATGCGTACTCCACCTGCTTGGCCTGCATATCGAGCTCGTCCACGGATTTTGGCTTTTTCCTGATCGGTCGCAGTACTTGGTCCTCCGTGATTGGTAAGGGCTGTTTTCCCGTCATCACAGACTGCGTGCGATCAACCTTTTCACCTCGAGACTTCGGCAGGATATCCATCGATTCCTCAGACAGCCGAAATTCTTTCAGCGGGTTGCCGCCTTTCTCCCCTGCATCTTCTTCGCTTGCGTGCAACATGCGCCCCTGCTCCAGCGCAGGTCTTGCACCTGCGGCACTGGCCACTGCCGCTCTTCCCTTGAGTCCATTCTCCCCTTTATACCCATCTGACTCTCCTGCTCTCTTTTCAGATCGCGATGCGGGCCGAGACCTCTGCGCTGCGGCTCTTGAGGCCGGGCGCGGCCACGAGCCGCGAGCAAATGTTTGGCTAGGAGCGATCCAGGTCTGGTTGTTGCTGGTGTGCAACTTGTCGCTGACGCTGTGCAAAAGCTGCTCGAGCTCCAGATATTGAAGAGGCCGTTCCATCTGCAGCTCATTGACGACATCCTGATTGCGTTCTGCGCCGGAGACCCCGGTCAGAACGTGCGAAGGGACAGCGTTGCCGGACAGACCATGGGCGCGCACACGTTCACACGCAGGCAGAGAAGCACGCCCGTGAGAATGGAAGGCGCTTACTCTGATCAGGAGAGGCCTCCGAGCGGGGCGTGCGTGCCGCCTCTGGTGTGTCCGTGCCGTCCCGTGCATGCTTCGCGTTCTGACGACCGTACGTCGCGCTCTGAATATACGCCAAGCGCGGGGGCATTCTGCCACGCTCCCGCGAGTCGGAAAACCCCAGCGAAGTGTGTGCACGCGACGCCTCGCCCCGCCCTGCATAGTCCAGGCCGCTGCTGGGCCGCTGCAGGCTGCTAACGGCCGAACCAGTCGTGTTTCCCAGCGCAGGATATTTCAGCGGAGCCAGGCTGCCCCGTTTCGACGGCATCAACGACGCGCGCGTGCGCGGAAGAGGGGGGGGAGGGGGGGCGCGGGCGACAGGGGCAGGCGTGAGAGGGGTTCTGCGTCCCAACACACACACGAGCTGCGAACGCTTGCTCGGGAGCCGGACGCGCGTCTGGGGTGCCTGTCGCCGCACCTCTTCCGGAACGACATCTCCGGGTCGTTGACGTCGAACTTGAGCGACACCCCGCGATCGAGCAACCCACCGCCCATCAGCTGCTGCGAGACCTGGTGCGAGACCTGGTGCTGCGACATGGCGCCTGCGAGGGGCTCTATCGCGCAATAGAGCCTTGATCACCAGAGACGCCGCCTCAGACCGTCTTGATCATCGGCCCATAGCATCTCTGCCGTTTGTGCGTTCGTGGAACATTGGGACCGTGACCTTGTGGCCATGACCGTTCTGACGGTGGCTGTTCACCCCGAGCTTGACAGAGCCGGGGCACTGACCACCCCGGGGACGCCGCGCGATGCGGACGGCGCGGGGCGTGAGCCTCGGCGTGAGCGGTGCCGCGCTGCTGGTGCTCTTCGCGGTCGTCGGCCTGCAGCCGCGCGGCGGGAGCCTCCTCCCGGATGCCCTGCTGCTGCAGGCGCGCAGCGCGGGGGGCGAGGCGAAGCAGGACGCAGCGGCAGCACAGGTGCATTAGTGTGTGTGTGTGTGCGCCCGCGTGCGCGCGCGCGCGATGGCGCGCACGGGAGGCGCTGGGTGGGCCTGTGCGGCTTACGTCCGAACACGCTGCAGGTGGCCAAGCAGAAGATCGAGGCGCGGGAGTCGTCCGTCAAACATCGCATCAAGCACCTGAAGGAGGAGCTGCTCAAGTACTTGTACCCCCCCCGCCCCTCCTCGCTGCATGCCGTGCGCGGAGCGTGTGAGCAGCAAGGCTGACGCATGGCTGGCACTTGGCTAGGGCGAGACAAGAGGAGGCCAAGAAAGAGCAGCAGGCGAGGCGGGCGCGGCGTCAGAAGGGGCAGGCAAGACAGCATCGTGCTGCCGCGACGGCAACCCCAACTGCTCCGAGCAGCACCTCGATCGCGCGCAAGTCTGCCGCAGAGAAGCGTCGTCGGGGCGACCGCGCGAGTGGGCCCGCGGCAGGAGGCGCCCGCGAGAGTGCGGAGGATGCGTACTGGAAGAGCCTCGAGTATTTCTGGCTCGTCAATCCAGGCGCAGACGTGTCGGCATTCTTGGGGGCAAACAAGAGGTGGGACGCGTATTATCAGAAGGAGGCGAGCAGCAAGCTCGCATCATCGGCCGCCATCCTAAAGCACGACACCCTGGTCAACGACCGCCCAGCGTCGGCCGACAAGGACGTGCTTGCCCGCACGCAGTACCTGGTGGCAAAGTACATCTTCCTATCTCAGCACCCTCATGCCAGCGTCGCTGACTGGGTCGGGCACGCGAGCAAGTTCTCGCATCAGATCCCTTCGCGCGTGGCAGCCTTCCGGTGGCGGACAGAGGATGAGAGAGATGGCAAGTTTTCGAGCAGCATCTTGCGGGCGGTGGCGCCCAGCGGTGACGCATTCCGCGCGCAGGAGCACCAGCTGGAGCGCTCGCGCCACACGTACTTGCAGGCGATGAAGGTGTGCGTACACGAAATGCTGCACGTGCGTGGTGTGTGCGTGCTGTTATGTGTGTGTCTGTATGTCTCCCTCTCTCTCGACGGTCTCTCACCCTCCGCCTCATCTCCATGCCCCCCTCTTCTGAACCCCGGTAGGAGTTCTTCCTGGAGCGAGGTGACGTGGATGGGGGTAGTGCGGGTGACCGGGCCGAGGAGGAGTGGGCGGAGGCGCAGCGGCTGTGGGAGGCCCTGCAGCAGGAGCAGTACAACTACCAAGAGCGGCAATGGAAAGACGGGCAGGAGAAGAAGTTGGAATGGGAGGAGCAGCGCCTGCGTGCCCTGCAGCAGCAGCAGGCGCAGCATAAAGAGGTGCTTGACGACGTGCGCCGCGCGTCCGCCAACCATGCCGCGCACATTCAGTACCAGAACGAGCAGGCGGCGTCGGCCGCTGCTGCCGGCGCCGCGTTCAACAAGGTGCAAAAGGAGCATGTGGCGCGGCAGCAGCGCGAGCAGGAGGCCAACAAGAAAATCTCTGAGGAGAAATTGCCGCCGCGCCAGGTGGAGGAGGAGGATACCGCGCAGCACGGCTTTGGGGTCGACAACGCGCCCCTGGGGCAGCTGGCGCAGGGCGGCGCGGCGCAGCGCGACCAGTTCGTGCGCGACTTCAAGGCGGACATGCGGCGGCACAAGTTGCGCAGCGTACGCGAGGTCATGGTGCGTGCCATGTGGCTGCAGTCCCAGGCCGACTTTGCCGACGCCGAGGCGAGCACCCCCGAGGCCGAGGACGAGTTCGGCGGCGCGGTGGGTGTGGGCGGCGCGGAACAGACGGCTGGGCGCGCATCCGCGCAGTTTGGGAGGTTGGCGCGCGTGGAAAAGGCGTGGCATGCAAAGCGTGCGCTGTGGCAGGGGCTGTGGCAGCACGAGCGGGACATGAATGCGGAGCAACGCTCGATAGATGTGCTGCTCGCGCGGGCGCTGGCCCAGGTGCACCCGAGCAAGGACGGCGGTGATGCACGCCTCAAGGCGGCGCGGCTGCAGAGCCTGTACTTGGAGTCTGACGCGAGCCCCGACCGCGGCATGCTGCGCGCGTATTGGAAGGTTTTTTGCGTGTGTTCTTTTTAGTCGTAGTCTGGTCGCTCGTGTGTGTGAAGGCGCGTGTCTGTTGGGGTGAGGGGTTAGGTTGGGTTTGGGGGTTATGGGGTTAGGGGTTAGGTTGGTTGGCCAGGCGTTTGTCTGTTTGTGTCATTCTTGTGCCCTGTGCACCCACCTACTCAATCATCCCACACACCTACACACACCTACCCATCCACCCGTCCATGAACCCACCCAACCACACACTCACCCACACGCAACGCGCACAGGGCTTTACATCCCGCCCCCCGTCACGCCTTCCGGCCTTCGGCAGCGCGCAGTCAGCACAAGACCTCCAGCGCCACGCTGCCGCCGCGCGCAAAGCCGTGCTGCGCGACTGCGGCGCCAAGGAAGACTGTGCCTGGATGCACGAACTCGATGCGCACGAACTCGATGCCCGTCACTCGCGCGGACCCCAGGCAGCCATTGCGCAGGGAGTCCTTGACGATCTTCACAGTCACAGTACGCGCGGCCGCGCTGCGCCGTCTGCGGGTCCCTCCGCTGCTACCTCTGCCCGCACTTCACAGACCTCCCTCAGGGCTGGACGCAGTAGAGGTGGCGCGGCGGTGGCGAGGGCGAAAGGCCGAGAGGATGCCGAGGAGGCAATGGTGCGGGACGTTCTGGCGAAGGAGGTGGCGCTGGGTAAGCAGGGCGGACACTCGAAGAAGATGGAGACAGAGGAAAATGCGTTGTTGTGGGAGGTCAAGGCCCTTCTCGCGCAGAAGCAGCTGGTCAAGGAGCAGGTGGGTCGCCTGATGAAGCAGGCAGCCTCCTCCTCCTCCCCCCACGCCGCACACGCCAGCGCAGTCTTCAATCAGTTGCAGACCATTCTGGGCACCACGTTCGACAAGACAGCCTCGCCCTCCTCTGTCCTGGCCCGCGCGCACACGGCGGCAAAGTTGGCCAAGGAGGCAACGCGCGCAGGCCAGCGCATGGCGGCCCCGGCCTCGAATGCTGCCGTAACTGCCGCCACCTCGGCGACCACGACTGCAGGAGCGGCAATGCCGAAAGACCAGCAGATCAAGGAGGAGAAGGCAGCGGCCGAGGCGCAGCGAGCTCGGCAGAGGGTGGAGGTGGCGCGTAAGGAAGAGGAGAGGGAGCAGGAGGAGCATGCGCGGCGCGCGCGTGCGGAGCAGCAGCGGGTGTCGAGGAGAGAGGAAGCGCGGGCGGCCGAAGCGGCGAGGGAGCGTGCGCATGAGGAGGCTGAGGGCTGGGTGCACGTGGATAAGTTCGTGGCTCCCTGGGACCCGTGCGCATCAGGCGAGGCAGAGGCTGCCTCGGACGCTGTGCGCGAGTATCGCAGCATGTGCCGAGATCTCGCTCTCATCCGCAAGGCAACGGCCCCGGCGCACCGGCTGGGCCTGCTCTCCTTGGTGGCGTCGCGTCCAGTTACGGCAGCTTGGTCTGTTGTTGCAGATGTTGCTGGTCAAGCCAGTGCGCGTGGTGGGGAGCAGGAGGAGCGCTCGGGGGTGGGGGGGAAGGAGGGCGAGGGGGAGCTGGAGGGGGTGCTGGCACGGGTGAATGGGAAA
>Ga0115006_10003976_pt1 | contig 10200 bp, 6 predicted proteins | sample ArcOceMetagenome_3_FD_88943 | JGI IMG/M metagenome (GOLD analysis project Ga0115006, IMG submission 88943) | Marine eukaryotic phytoplankton communities from Arctic Ocean - Arctic Ocean- Svalbard ARC20M Metagenome | ecosystem: Environmental > Aquatic > Marine > Oceanic | place: Arctic Ocean...
TAGATCTTGTGAAGGGCACCTTGGTCATGTATTTAGAGGAGAAAAATTCACAGAAAAAGATACACGTCATTGTGTAAATTCAATTTCTCTTTCTTTCGAACCAAATAACAATGTGAAACAAGATACAGCGATTTTTGCTAGTGGTTGTTTTTGGGGGACTGAATACCATTTACAGAAATTTGATGGTGTAATAGACACTAAGCCAGGATATATTGGTGGACAAGTTAAAAACCCAAGCTATAAGCAAGTATGTAGTGGAATGACAGGACATGCTGAAGCTGTAAGAGTTATTTACAATCCAGACTCTGTTACTTTTGAAGAATTAGCTAAGTTATATTTTGAAACGCATGATCCTACTCAAGTGGATAGACAAGGTCCTGACGTTGGAACTCAATACAGAACTGAAATTTTTTATACTTCTCCTGAGCAAAAAGCAACGAGTGAAAAGTTAATTGAAATTTTAAAAAGAAAAGGAATTGATGTTGTTACAAAGCTTACTCCAGAAAGTACTTTTTGGGTTGCTGAAGAATATCATCAAGATTATTATTTAAAAACAGGGAATCAACCATATTGCCATATTTATTCGAAGAAATTCTAGTAATTCAACAAATCCTCTAAAGCTTCCTTTAATTTACTATTCGCTAAAAACTCCTTTTCAAGTTGTTTAGCGAAGGGGATTGGTATGTCCATACTTCCTACTCGCTTCACAGGAGCATCCAAATACTCAAAACAATTTGTGTGAATTAAAGAAGATATTTCACCCCCTATTCCACCAGTTAAATTGTCCTCATGTAAAACAAGTGCTTTACCTACTTTCTTAACGGCTTTATAAATTAAATTTTCATCCAGGGGAAGTAAAGTTTTAAGATCTATAATAGCTACTTTATCGTCATATTCTCTGGCTATTTCTGTAGCCCAATGGACACCCATTCCATATGTGATAATAACCACATCCGTTCCCTCTTTAACCAAATTACCTTTACCAATCTCCTGAGTATAGTAATCTTTAGGAACATCACCCTTTAGGCTTCTATAAAGTACCTTGTGCTCGAAAAAAAGCACTGGATTTGGATCATTCAAAGCTGCACATAATAATCCTTTTGCATCTGCAGGATTAGAAGGATAAACTATTTTCAAACCTGGAACATGAAAAAACCAGGCTTCATTACTTTGGGAATGAAAAGGACCTCCACCAGATCCCGCACCTGTTGGCATCCTTATAACAACGTCTGCATTCTGTCCCCACCTCCAGAAAGATTTTGCTAAATTATTTACAATTTGATTAAAACCACAAGTCACAAAATCTGCAAACTGCATTTCAATCATACTTTTTATACCTAATATACTAAGCCCAAGTCCTGCCCCTAAAATAGCCGATTCACAAAGTGGTGTATTTCTAACACGACCAGATCCGAACTCATCTAAAAGCCCTTCGGTTACTTTAAAAACACCACCATAATCTGAAATATCCTGCCCCATCAAAACCAAATCAGGATGTTTCTCCATACTTTGCCAAAGCCCCTCCCTAATAGAATCAATAAAACGTATTGTTTCTGTTTTATTAATAGCAGTAACTTCTAAAGATTTATTTTCTTTAAAAACTTTTTTTATTGAGTCATCAAATACAATCTCAGTTTCTTGATCAACTAAACTTAAACCATTTTCAATACTCGACTTAATTTCGGATTTAACTTTATTTATAAACAAATCGTCTATTAATCCTTGAGATTTCAAATAAGCTTCAAAATTAGAAATAGGATCTTTATCCACCCAAGAATCTATTGTAGTTTTAGGAACATACTTGTTCCCTGAAGCCTCTTCGTGCCCTCTAACCCTAAATGTTTTACAGTCTAATAAAATCGGACGCGGGTTCTTTCTAATAGCCTCAACAACCTGTGATGTTTTTACAAAGACATCTAAAATATTATTTCCATCTACCGTATAAGCTTCTATACCATATCCTTTTGCTTTCTCTGTGAAATCTTCATTTTTAACTTGTTCATTTGTTGGAGTTGATAAACCGTATCCGTTATTTTCAACAACGAAAATAACGGGTAAGCCCCAAACTGCAGCAACATTTAAGGCTTCATGAAATTCACCTTGACTTGCTCCACCATCTCCGGTAAAAACGAGTGTTGCCTTATTAGAATTATTTAATTTCTCACCTAAAGCAATACCATCAGCTACAGATAACTGAGAACCTAGGTGGGATATCATTCCTACAATGTTAAACTCCTTAGTTCCAAAATGGAAAGATCTATCTCTTCCATCTGTAAAACCAGACTTTTTCCCTTGCCATTGTCCAAAAAGTCTTTCATAAGGAACTGATCTTGTTGTAAAAACACCTAAATTACGATGCATAGTTAAAATATATTCGTCAGCCAATAAAGCAGAAGCACACCCAACGCTAATTGCTTCTTGTCCAATTCCTGAAAACCATTTAGAAATCTTTCCTTGTCTCAATAACACCAACATTTTTTCCTCAATCATTCGAGGTTCCAATAAGGAAACATAAAGTTGTTTTAGTACTTCAGGTTTTAATGGATATTTGTCGTAATTAAACATGTATTAACAATTTGTAATCAAGTTTACTCAGAACATTTAAATTGGTTCTATAAATCTGCACCGTTTGTTAACAATTTGTTGTGATATTATTGAAGATAAATAATCAAAATACGTAATTTGGACGAGTGAAGAGAAGATCGTTTTTCATAAAAAGTTCATTAGGTGCAATTGGCTTTATCCTTTTTCCCTATTTATCATGGGCCAAAGAAAGCGAAACCAATAAAAAAATTGGGTTCATTAAAAACTTAGTTAATTATGGAGTAGATAAGTTGGGGCTTGACTTAAAAAAAGAATTCTTTACGAAATGGGGAGAAGATGAAGACACAAACTACTTTCTTTACCTATCAAGCACAATAAAAATTGAGGCTCCAAAAGGCATGGGAAATTACCTTTATTTCGGAAATGACAAAGATCTAGCTCAAAAAACACAGCGGGAATATATAGATAATGGTTTTCATTCTTTGCTATATACTCGAATAGGAAAGCATCAACCAGAATTAACAAATAACTTATTAACATATAGTAACACAGCAATTGCTTTTAATATTTATCATGAAGCAGCCCATATGCATATTAAAAATCATGTTAAAATATCCTCAAAACTAGAAGAAGCTGCTTGCGACATAATAGGCACAATGGGGGCCCAGTTTTATGCTGAAAAAAATGAAAATCTAGATTTAGATCTAGTTAAAAAACAAAACGTAACACTTGAAAAAGCGAATAAAGAAATTAATAAATTTGCAGCACTCATTACCGATAATACAGAAGCAAATGATAAAGTTCACCGAAAACTTGAGCGTATATTATTCAAACTGTTTAAAAAATCTGATAATTTTTTTAAAAACCGGTTTATTCACCCAGTTAATAATGCATATTTATTAATGATGCTAAACTACTGTTCTTATTATGAACTAATGAAAAAAGTTGCGATAAATGATGTTCATATAAATACTTTTTTGCAAACACTAGAGCAACTTCCCAAAAATGAAGAAAAAGCAATTATTAAATTAAAAGAAAAGATTAGAACTAATAAAAATGACAGATAAAAACTTTCATGTCTATAGATCTTCTGCTGGTTCTGGAAAAACTTACACACTTGTAAGAGAATACTTGTTAATTGCATTAGAAAGCAGTAGTAATAGCAGATACAGAAGTATATTAGCAATTACTTTTACTAATAAAGCTGCTTCAGAAATGAAGGAGAGAGTAACTAAATATCTAAAACTATTTTCTAATCCTGAACAAGTAAAGGGAGGAGAAAAAGAAATGTTTTTAATACTATGTAAAACTCTAAAAATAAGCGAAAAAGAACTAAGCAACCGTGCTTTTAAGACGCTTCAATCCATTCTTCATAACTACTCAGATTTTAACATTACAACAATAGATAAATTCATACTAAGGATTATAAGATCCTTCTCCTTTGATCTGAAATTACCTTACAATTTTGAAGTTGAATTGGATGGTGATGGACTGCTAACAATGGCTATTAACAACCTCATCGCAGAAACAGGAAAAGATAAAAAACTTACAGCCTTTCTTATTAACTACATCAAGCAACTTGCCGATAGTGATGAAAGTTGGGACATTCAAACAAGCTTATTAAATATTGCCAAATTAACACTAAACGAAAACTCGGAAAACAATATAAAGCGTTTAAAGGAGTTAAACCTTGAACATTTTGTAAAGGTAAAATCAGAGACAAGTAAAGAAGTTAAAAACTATGAAGAATATATTTGGGGTAGAATTTCTCAAGGTCAATCTATCATTGAAGATGCACATTTAATAGCGAACGATTTCAAAGGAAAAAGCAGAGGAAGTGTTTGGAGTTATTTCAATCAAAAGAATGTTTCAAAAACCTATACAGACCCTCCAAGTCCTGCAACAATAAAAAACTTCGATGAAACATCTTGGACACATAAAGATAGCACTGCTAGTCTTGAAAATATACAACCTAAATTACTAGATTTCTTTAAAGAAATAGAAAATTATAGAGAGAAAAATAGTCCAAAATACATCGTACTCAAAAACATACATAAACAGCTTTTTCAACTTGGTTTATTAAACGAGATTGAAAAACAAGTGTTAATACTTAAGGAGGAAAAGAATTTCATTCATATTTCTGAGTTCAATAAAAAAGTAGCAGAGATTGTAATAGAACAACCCATTCCGTTTGTTTACGAAAGGATTGGTGAAAAATTCAATAATTATTTAATTGATGAATTTCAAGATACTTCTATTTTACAATGGCAAAATTTATTACCACTCGTTGAAAATAGTTTGGCCTACAATAATAAGAATTTAATTGTTGGTGATACAAAACAAGCAATATATAGATGGAGAGGTGGAGATGTAGATCAATTCGCATACTTACCGCACTCCCCTCACTTTACAGACAATCCTATTATTCAAGAAAGAACGCAAACCTTAAAACGACAATTCGAAGCTTATAATTTAAATCGAAACTTTAGATCATTACCTAATGTAATTGGTTTTAATAATCTATTCTTCGAAGAGCTACTGCCTAAACTGCCTTTTGATTTTAAAGACTATTATAATGACTTCATCCAAATCCCCGGTGGCAAAAAAGAAGGTGGATACGCTGAGGTTTCTATAATAGATAAAGAAGATTATCAGGAAAATACGTTTTCCCAAATTCTATTAACAATTAAAGATTGTATTCTTAGAGGTTTTCAATTAAAAGACATTGCAATATTGTCAAGGAATAATAAAATGTTAACTGTAATTGCTAAATACTTAACAAACAATGGAATTCCCGTTATCTCCAGTGAAAGTTTAAATCTTGAGCAATCAGCTGAAGTAAATTTCATCATCTATATTTTTAGAATAATTACTGTACCTAATGATATTGAAGCATATTTAAAGGCCTGTAATTACCTAAAAGAAAAATCGGAAATTAATTATTTTAAAATGTTCTCTGATAAAGAGAAAATAGAAACTAAATTTAAAAACTACCTCAAATTACATTTATCGATTGATTTACCTAAAATATCTGGACTTTCACTTTATGAATCTTTCGAAGAGATAATATTCACCTTTGGTATTGACAAAAACTCACCGTTTATTCAAACTTTTTTGGATATTGCTAATAAGCATTCAAAAGACAGTAACTCAAGTGAGTTTATTGCTTTTTGGAATGAGAAAAAAAGTAAACTTTTCATAGCCTCACCAGATAATATTAATGCGGTAAACCTGCTTACAATACATAAATCAAAAGGATTAGAATTCCCTGTTGTTTTAATGCCATTTGCAAACAATCAAGGTAAAAAAGACAGTTTTTTCTGGATTGACACCAATCCATTAGAAATGAATTTACCCACTTCATTAGCAACAAGAAATAAAGCCTTAGAAAACACACAGTACGCTGAAAATCTAAATGAAGAGGATAAAAAATCTCTACTTGATGACTTAAACGTTGTTTATGTTGCTGTAACACGTGCTGTTGAAGAACTCTATATCTTCATCAAAGAATTAAGTAAGCCCGAAGAGGTTAATTCTATTGAGAAACTATTCTTTCCTGTTTTGAATAAATTAACCGAGAAAGAAAATTCATACACGTTTGGGGAAAAAGTAATAAAACCTCATCAAAAAATAGAGGAAATAACTTCTAACAGTAATACTCCGAGAACTACTTCTCCTTGGAGAGATAAGATAAAAATCAGTTTTAGTGCTCCAGCTATTTGGAATGTCCCAGAAAATTCCGAAGAATCTTTTGACTTAAAGGATCCAAGAAAGTTTGGAAACCTTATTCATAATATTTTTGCTAAACTAGACAATAAAGTAGAGCTAGAATCTACTTTAACAGAAATGGAAGACTATGGTTTAATTGAAAAGGCAGACATTACCGTTCTTGTAAATTTAATCCAAGAAACTTTAAAACTTTCACCTTTAAACAAAGTTTGGTTAGATGGGGAGCATCTTATTGAAAAGGAAATAATAACACCTGACGGAGCATCTTATCGTCCAGATCGAGTGATAAAAAAGGGTGACAATACTTACTTAGTAGATTTTAAAACCGGTAGTCCAAAAAACTCTGATAAAAAACAGATTAAGTATTATGAAAAGCTTTTGGAAACATTGAATTTTAGAAATATAAAGAGTTTCCTAATTTATACTGAAGAGGGGAAATCTATTGCTGTTTAAAACATTCAAGAATGGGTAAAATAATTACATTTATCTTACTAGTTATAATAAGTATACCAATCACCGGAAGCTCTTACTTTTTATATGCTATTATAGAAGGTGAAGACACAACCTTCTTAAGCTTCTTTATTCTTGGTATTTTATATTTTTTATTCTCCTATCTTGTGTTATTTGTTTGGTTATTAAAGCTTATCTACAAAAAGTTATATTTTAAACAACGCATTGGTCAGTACTTATCCATAATTGTTCTTTGTATACTAATCATACTTATTCCTGTAATATTTCTAGACCATAATATATAAGAAAAACTATACATAGATTTTTCATTATATTTTAAAAAATTTTAACTCTAATCATAGGGTGTAAGGCATCAATTTTAACAAAAAGATTAACTTATTAAGTTAATCTTATAGGCCTTGAAATCGTTATTCCTTTCACATAAAAAAAGCCCTAAGTAACCTTAGAGCTTTTAAAAAATATACTTTGAAAATACTAATTTATATTAGGCTGAGGTGTTAACCTTAAATAAGGCTTAACTTCAGTATGCCCTTTAGGAAACAAAGTGGGAATATCTTCATTTGCCACAGCTGGCGCTATAACACAATCATCTCCATTTTTCCAATTAGCTGGAGTAGCAACCTTATGATAAGCCGTTAATTGTAATGAATCTATAACTCTTAACAATTCATCAAAATTTCTACCAGTAGATGCAGGATAAGTAATCATTAATTTGATTGTTTTGTCGGCGCCAATTACAAATACTGATCTAACCGTAAGTTTGTTATTTGCATTCGGGTGAATCATATCATACAATTCAGCAACCTTTTTATCTTCATCAGCGATAATAGGAAAGTTAACTGTTGTATTCTGTGTTTCATTAATATCTTTAACCCATCCATAGTGAGATTCAAGACCATCAACACTCAATGCTGCAATCTTAACATTTCTTTTGTCAAATTCAGCTTTATATTTTGCCACAGTACCTAATTCGGTTGTACAAACAGGAGTATAATCTGCTGGGTGAGAAAAAAGGATCCCCCATCCTTCGCCAATCCAATCATGAAAATCTATTTCTCCCTCGGTTGTCTGCGCTTTGAAATTTGGAGCTTTATCTCCTAGTCTAAGTGTACTCATTTTTGGAACTTTTTATAATTAATAAATATGATTTGAAGTATATATCTAATGTAAAACAAATAGCTAAGTATTTATAAATTAAGTGCATAAAATTTATAGATACTAAAACACACAAATTACATTTAATATTAAGTCTAATTAATTTGTTATTAAATATGATTAAAAAATTTGTAACAACTTACTTTCTAAGCGTCCAACAAATCATTATTCCCTGATAAAACAGTTTGATTATAATTAAGTTTAGATAGAACTGCAGTTTTAAAAATACTATAAACAATTCCCGCTGAAAAAGGAATTGTTATAATTAATCCAAATATGAAAAAAATTGCACCTAAATAATTCATAAAAGCTAGAATAACATAAAGCAGCATTAACCACCAAAATTTCTTTATACATAATCTAAATGAATAAACTAAAGCTTGAATTGGTCCGATCATATTAGAAGAAACTAAAATTGGGAAGCCTATAAATTGACTAATGGAAAAAGTAGTTGAAGCAATCAAGGTGCTATAAGAAATAACTTTATAAAGCATTCCTTGGCTGTCTTTTAAAACCTTTAAATCTTGAGACAAAACAAGTAATTTTTCTGCTTCAAAACCACCACTTGCAAACAAGTCATAAATTTTAATAATGGGATCATACAATCCCAAATTATAGGAGTATATGATTGATGGAATTGAAATAAGCAATGAGCTTACACTAACTAGCCAAACATATCCGATGATATTTGCATTTAAAAATCCTTTGAAAAAATCTCCAAAGGTATTTCCTCCTATTAATCCATGATGAATATAATAAAACAATCCAGCCATTAATGCGGGAATGATATAGCCTATCAAAACAAAAACCCCTATGAAAGGAGTCATTCCAACAAAAATTGAAATAATTACTGCAATAGTCATGAAGCCCCAGTTAGGAAGAATAACATTCTTACAATTATCCCAACCATCAGAAAAGTATAAACCTAACTTAAATTCAAAACCTTTACTAATTGTTTCCTCTATTGCATTTTCTATTTCTTTTGACATAAATAATATCAACTTTTTAATCCTTAGTAAAATAATAATGCCAAGTTAATAAAAACAACTAATATCAAAGTATTTCTAATATAGAAGAGTGTGTTATTTTAATACTAAATTAATCATTCAATACATCTACGATAAACAAGAGTTTTGGCGCCCAATATTTAGAGGTGGAAATCATATCAAATCGAACACCTTTTGATGTTGTTGAATGAATAACTTTTAAAGGTTCAGGATAATCTGATGCTACAACAGCTACATGAGATGGCTGAGGACCATTTTTACTCATATATCCCATAAATGCTAAGTCTCCCTTCTTATATTTCTTAACTTTCTTTCCTAAACTGGATTGCTTCTTACAAGAATGTGGTATTTCACCTCCAAAATTATTTATGATTTTAGCCGTAAATCCTGAGCAATCTATTCCTGCCTTAGACTCTCCTCCCCATTTATATGGAGTTCCTAAGTAATCCATAGCAAAAACAACCAAGCTGTCTCGTCTAGTTTTAGGTAAGCTAAATACAACCTTTATTGCTTCTTTATGCGTAATCACCTTAGACTTTTTTCGTGGAAAAAACGTAAAATAGGCTTTACTTGAATCCTTAAATATTTCTGCATTAAACTTAACGTAATATCTAGCAGAATTTTTTCTTTTTGTATTCATTAATGAATCTGAATAAAGCCTTGATTTTTTATTTATGTTCAATAATTCATTTTGAAAATTAGACCTAATCACATTCTTTTTGTCTTTCTTCAAACCTAATTTCAACCAACGCATAGCAGATTTTAAAGGGTTTTTTAACTTTGTTTTTTTTAGTTCTTGTTCAGACAAATGCATCGCTGAAAAAGCTAACATGCAATAGGGTTTCGGAGATGTATTAAACTTTGAATTGGCTTTATACCTATAAGATTTATTATAACATTTAAGATATTCGCCATTATTGAATAATTGCTCAAGTTTATTCAATTTATTACCTGCTATTGTTTCAAAGGTAAATAGTAATAGCAGCATTGAAAATACGATTCTAATTGACACCATACACTTTATGTTAAAAATGAAAAAGTATCGAATTGAACTTACTTATTAGAAAGACTATAAATTTATAAACATCGATACTTAAGAACTATGATTGTAAAATCAAGCTCTAACTACATAATACTGTAAACAAGAAAAGTTACTCTTTTATTTTCCTTATTAGAAATTAAACAATTCCTAGCATAATTAAATATATTAAAAGGAAGGCAATAGAAATATTGCTGAAATATAGTATAAAGGGGGAAGTGTTTTAAGAGAAAGTTATCTCTGTAATCATTTCAA
>Ga0115006_10003977_pt1 | contig 10200 bp, 1 predicted proteins | sample ArcOceMetagenome_3_FD_88943 | JGI IMG/M metagenome (GOLD analysis project Ga0115006, IMG submission 88943) | Marine eukaryotic phytoplankton communities from Arctic Ocean - Arctic Ocean- Svalbard ARC20M Metagenome | ecosystem: Environmental > Aquatic > Marine > Oceanic | place: Arctic Ocean...
ACAGCTATACAGCGAACGATCATTGTCCCAGCGCCTCTGAGCATATACAGCCGATACAGTGCCTATACAGCCGATACAGTATACAGCGATGCAGCCTATACACTATACAGCGCTATACACTCCCCCTCTGCTGCTCTGCTGCTGGCCGGCGCTCGATGCTCGTCTTCATGTCGGTTCTCTAAACGACTTACTACTGGATTAGTGCTGGCAGCTATCTCTGGGAACTCGAAGCAGCTGGTTGCCGTACGCTCAGCTAACACTAAGTCGTATTACGTGCAGGTTAACTGTTCGCAGCAGTACAGTATAGTAGTGCTTCTAAGTGTTTCCACACTGACCTGCCTTTCCGGTATTGTTCAATGCCCGGCGTTGCTTCGACGCGACGAGCTGGTCGCGTCGCAATGCATGACACGGCGGACAGCCGCCTTGCAGCTCCAGAGCAAGCTCGAGGCCAGCCTATGCTGTCACGGCTCGTTATGTTCCTGCTTTTGCTGGCACAGCTGCCGCCGATGCAAGCGGCACCGTCTAGCCACAGTCCGGCTCCTGCCGCCTCAGACCCGCGTGCAGATGCCGTCTGGGGCGTGTACAGCGCATCGGATGCCAACGGCGCCCTCGGCAAGCCGAGCTCCGCCACCAGCTTCAACCGCGACATCGCCACGTGGGAAACCTCGTCCATGCAGCCACATACGAGCGAGAGCTGCCCGCCTGGCTGCGTCCCGACTGGTATCCGGGTGCACGGTGACCCGATGTTCCGTGCAGCGGGCAGCTCCTCACACTTCTGGCTCAGTGAGAATACGCTGACACCACTCCTATCATGGCCTGATGTCGGTGGCCATGGTCATCTGTCTCTTGCCGGCAAGACCTTTGGCCGCCAAAGCACGGGCAACCAGTGGTTTGACCAGCTTGTGCTCTCCAGCACTCACAGGCGCGGCACGGTGATGCGAGCCGTGCTGAACATGACCATACAGAAGGGAGAGCTGCGCGTGTCATTGGACGGAAAGCAGCTGGCCCCTGGCGACGGAAGAAGTGGGAGACAACCACTTGTCGCCTCCATGGAGGAGGATCAGGGGCTGTACATCTTGGCGGGCGGCCTCCCTTTACGCGTTTACGCCTCCGATGCCAGTAAGTTTGCGAGTCGAGACGTGCAACACAAATACGCTCACCTCAACCTCGAAATACGAGCCAACATACCAGACAACGCGAGCGGCATCTTTGCGGAGCTGGCTGGTGTACAGCCATTGTCGGATGCGACGCGCGCGCTGCTCACCACAAGCCCTGAGGGCAGTCATGAGACCCACAAGGGCGTGGTCTTGCTTCGAGCAGCCGATCGCTCCAAAATGGAATGCCCGGTTGGCTGCATGCCTGATCCATCTGGCTGGTCACCGCCCGCCACACAGCTCGGAGTGGCACCACCACCCTCAGCACCAGCGGCGCCGGCAGCGCCACCTGGTGCTCCACCATGGTCACCGCCTGTACTTGTCGACCTACCTCCGTCAGCACCTCCATCCTTTTGCACTTGCCAGCTAGTGGCAGTTGTGGAGGACACCTGCGCCATGCTGGAGCATCTACTGGGCAGCAACTATCCAGAGGCGATCACAGCCTCAGTGAGAGCGCTCGGGGCACACTTGAATGCAAGCGCAGCAGGAGGCCGCCTCGGTCGAGCCCAGCACAACATCAGCGACGAGATTGGCACGAAGTTGTTGTGCGGCAACTCTTCCAGTGCAAGCCCAGCGTCTCCTCTCCGTGGACAGCACGCCATAGTACTTGACGTGCTCAACACGGCATCGAACGCGACCGAGGTGATTATCTCTGTCGACGTGCCTGAAGGAGAGGACTTTGAGGAATACTACCACTTCCTTGATCAAATGAATGCGACTGGGCTGACCGCGGCGAGCGGTACGAATGTCTCGTACGTTTCGCCAGTCACGACCAGTTCAAACTGCAGCTTCTCACCGCCACCCGCAGCGCCACCTGCGTCACCGCCACAGCCTCCACGACCACCGCCATCGCCACCGTCATCATTGTTGCCGCCAACTGGCCCATGCGTTGTCTGCAATTCCGTAGAGGGCTGCTCCATCGAGCTCGTGGACTCAACTCACTCTCACAGCGGCGTGCTGCTCAACCCGTCTGTCATGATCGTCGGCCAGTCGCTCATGATCGTGGCCAGGCGGCTCCACTATGGCCACCGTAGCATTGAGCTCGAGCACGGCCAGGCTTCGGCGATGATCTGGAACTCGAGCGTCGACGTAGGGTGGGTGCCGCTGCACGAGCTGCTTCAGTCCGTGGGCGACTGCGCCCGTGACTCGCTACAGGTTTCGTTCGAACACGTGCACACCGATGCAGATGGTCTCTTCCCATGCATCCCAGACGAACCTGCCAACCAGGCTAACCAGACCAACCAGACCAACCAGACCAACCAGTCCGTTCTGGTTGCCCTTGGTCCTGAGGACCCCAGGGTCTTCGAGTGCTGCGGCGGTCAGAAGTTTGTGCTTGACTTCCGTATGCCCATGTTCTCGACACCAAAGACAAGATGCTCGAGCCAGTGTGGACGTATGCAGCCGCATCTATCACCGATAGACGAAGAGGCGCTCGGCCAACAGCAGCTTCGACTGGGCATGTCGCAAAAGCTGCTGTATGCAGACCGTGAGTGTGACGCATTGTCATCTGAGAAGAATTGGGCCCCGCTTCCGAATGATGAGCGATTGCTGATGACCCGCTCCTTCTCACCCGCACACGAGGTTCTTGCTGTCATGCCACCCGTGTATTCGGCTTCTTATGCATCGTCTCAGACTATCGCGTCGTTGCAGTATTCAACAGAGGAGCACCGCACTGCAAGAAGCCTGGCCGACGCTGGAACACCCATACGTGGAGGATCGCCATTCGTCCTCATCACCCACAGCGCTCGAGGCAAGCAACTTCTTGCGATTGTGCATACACGGACAACGAAGCCAGGGCATCTGGAATACGAAAACAGAGCCATCACCATCGATCCCTTCCCGCCTTACAAGGAGACTTTTGTCGGGCCGCCGTTGCCGCTCGACTGCACTGTAAGCCCGATGAACTCGGCACGTGACGACCGGGTTTGCTTTGCATCTGGACTGCTCGTCTACGACAGCAAGATCATCGTGGCGTATGGCTCTGGAGACCAGCACGCGATGCTGTGGTCCCAGCCTTGGGACCTCTTTGAGAAGCACTATCTCACACCGACGAATGTAAAGCTTGCGCTCGAAGCCTCAGAATTGCAAGACAGCACGACACCACATCAAATCAGTGCTGAGCAAAGATCATATGGTAGCATCGATGGAACATGGGCTGTCACTGCCCCCGTTACGCCCGCCAGCACCACGCCTTCCATCGCCCCAAGGCCGTCGACCAACGCCACCAACGCCACCAACGCCATTGCCACAGCCAACGACACTGCCGCACATGGCACTGCGCCGTTGCTCATCACCGACGCCCTGACCAACAAGCGCATCACCGTCAGCGTCCCTTCAGACCCAGCCGCCAATGCGAGGCCCACACTTGCTGCCACTGTCACTGCTATTGCCACGAACGTTGCCACGGCCTCGCCCTCGTCCTCGCCCTCGCCCTCGCCCGCGCCCGCGCCCGCGCCCGCGCCCACGCCCACGCCCACGCCCACGCCCACGCCCACGCCCACGCCCACGCCCAAGTCGTCCATGCTCGACCACATGGCCATGAGCGGGCTTCTTCATCAGTTCGATGCGTGCTCATCCTCGAAGCCGTTGCCCAGCTGCTCCTCAGACGACCTGTCGTTTTCGTTCCCAGTTGGTGTTTTCCCATCGGACGTGCACCTGCTGGTGTTTGGCCCTGCGGAAATCCTCGGAATAGTGGGTGCGATCGCAGGGGCTGCTGATTTCGAAGGCAAGCTGGAGCGTACAAGTATGCAAGTGTACTCCCAATGCCGGCCATACCACAAAGTGCCAGATGCACATGTGAATTGGTATCTCGACAAGGTGCACTCGTTTGGCGGCTGCAATGCTGCTGAGGGGCCAAAAGAGCAGAAACTGCGCTGGGAATACGGTAGCAACTCGTCCACTTGCCGCGCCGGGCCGGGGGTGTCTCGGTACGACTTCAGGGGTGGAGGTAGGATGACAACTGTGATAAATGAGGCGTTCATGCAAGATCCAACCTGGCTTGCCAGCTGGCTCGCGGAGCACAATTTTACGCACGTCTGGCATATGCCATCCGAGACTTACCAAGCCGGTGAGAACAAATGTAATCGCGAAAGGATCTATCGCTGGGGAAAGTTCGACGAGAAGTCAAGCAAGGCAAGAGCGCAAACGAGGTACATCCCATCGAGAATTGACTGCGAGACGCATATTTCTCAAGGATCTCGGTTCGTCTGGCCAACATCCGATCACTTTTGGAACGCACAGCACCTGAATGTGAGCACATCGCTGTGGTCATCGGTATCAAGTCTCCGCTTTGCCGAGCAGGACTATGTGACCTGTAGCAGGCAGCAATCTTCGTTCCACACGATCGGCTCACATCTTGCAAGCCGGGGTTTGCGGAGACATTTGGTCTCACTTGTCCCGTGGTTGATGCCCACCGGAAGGGTGCGCGGTGCTGACGACAAGGCGCCTGGCGTCCACTTTCTGCGGCCTGCCTACGACGCCTTTGGCAGCTCTCGCTGCGCATATCAGAACCTAGCAGAGCTCCCATTTGCGCGAGGAGGCTGTGCTGATTCGCATCGGTGCAATCAAACCTATGGCGAGCGCGTCTGTGCAGTGGCCTGCGAGAATGCTTCACATTGCAGGCCCGGCCCGGCACTGCTCATGGCTGCGGACCTGGTGTCCCGCTTAGTGTCGGCCTCCCAAAGCTCACCATCACGCCCAGCTTCGTCAGTGATATTGAGAGGAAAGGAAGCATTCGTAGCCAGGGCCTCGTCATGGGCGTCTGGAGAGACACCGCCGCTCTCTCAGAAGAAGCCCTTCTGCAGGCCGCTTCAGCCTCTTGAAGATCTGATGACTCCTATGCCTCCCGAGGAGGAGGAATCTGAGCAGGAGTGTGTCGATGCCCTAGGAACGACTGATATCTTCGGTTCAACCTGCAACCAGCACGTCCAATGGAGCGTCACAGAGGACAACGCCACCAGAACCGAGGGCTTCAGCGATGTGCTCAATCAAGTGTGGTTGCCGGAGTGTGCTCCGCTCGCGTGCCTTGGGTGCGATGTGCGGCACTTGTGGACATTTGCTGACTGTGCATCAGCTCAAGCTCCTGCTGGCAGTCCCTACGCATCGCATGAGCCAGCAGTGCTCATGAGCGGCACTCGTACTGGCAGCAACTACCTCATGCCGCTTTTCAGGTGTCACGGAATTGCCGCTGAGACGGAAAAGTGTTTTGACTCGGAAGTGCTTGAGATGATTCGACAGGGCAGCAACGAGGCAGATGACATTGCTCCTTCAAAAGAATGGTGGAGCCCGGAGGGTCTGCTCGCAAACAACACGACGCCACAATTCCTTTCGCAGGCAGAACAATGTTTGAGAGACAACAACTATCTTGTGATCACGGCAAAACCTCACGTTGAACTAATCGAAAAGGGGAATTCGCCCATCAAGGTAGGCCTGGCCACACTCGCATTGATTGTGCAACTGCCAGCCCTGGACCGCCGTCGCCCCTGACCGCCGCCTTCCCCCCGCCTGTGCGACAGGTGATGCAGAGCATGGCTGCGAAGCTAGGTCAACGTCCGCAGCCCATATCATGTATCGCTCGACCACGAGTAATCTTGCACGTCCGCGAGCCCACTCGCGTCTTAACGAGCTGGCTGCACATTTACCTCAGTGGGCTGGACCCAGCTCTCCTCACAGACTCTTTCAACACAACCAAGAGCGTGATGGCCTTCGTCCAAACGTATGGCGAGAGCGACGACTCCAAGAGTTGGGATGGAATGCTTTCACGGCGCCACCTTCAGGCCATCGTTGATCGTCCTGGCGGTGCAGAACTAGTACGCCAGATCGTAAGATGGCTCGCACGCGAAATCGTCTTGGAGTGGGATGTGCTGAGAGAATTTCTCGATGAGGACAGGTACGACACCTTCCGTATAACTCACGAGCAGTTGCTGGCGCGAGAGAGTAGCAGGAGCGTTCTTCGCGAGCTCATGGCCTTTCTGGGGCTTGCGGGTACACGCTCTGGCAGCCCGATCATGATCGAGAAGGCAGTGCAGGCAATGGAAGCACACTATACAAACAAGCCTGCCGACCTCCATGGCAGATATATCGGCACCGACGAGTTGCTTTCACTCAGAGTTCCATTGACAGCAAACAGTGACTGGTTTGCATGGGCCTCCGCTTCACCTGCGGCGCAGCCCGAGAATACTACACTCATCTGCAACTTAGTCTTTGGCATGCCCAGCTTTGTCGAGGCAAACGTCGAGCAGGGCTACGGAAGTCATTTGTATCGGCTGGCCACTAGCTGCCTGGGCGCCGACCCGAGTTGGTTCGAAGGGTCGCCTATTTTTCGACCCAGCGTCGCTGATGATCTGTTGAAGGAGTCCGATGCCACTGATGAGCTCATGCCGTCCTCGCCGCCGAGCCTCTCACCGCCCTCGCCAGCGAGTCCCGCTTCGACCGCTTCGATTGATGCCCTTGAAGCAGATTGTGAGATTTCGGTTGCGGGGCTCGATGACGTCATGGTGAAATATCCAGGTTTGGAGCATCTCCCGCAGACTCAGGTCTCGTCAACGTGGGTGTACAATCCCAGTATGACCAGAAAGCCGTCCGATCCAACTAAGCTGGTGGGCGTGGCTCGCGTGTCGTTGGTCATCAATGACCGAGGAAGCTGCCGCGACGGCGTCCAGCGCGCTCTCACGGGCCCTCGTCTTGACCTGCAGAATCAGTGTTTGCAGACTGATGGCACTGCATATGCTGAGATGCGCGGCGCCTACGGTGATGACTTGATCCGAGACTGCCGCAACCGAGCGCAGTGGAGACACAGAGACGTGGTAGTTGAGTTTGAAGCCCCGTTGGTGAACCCGTGCAAGGCCGTGGCGACGCGAATGCACGGGTTTGGCGAGGATCCGCACGTTTTTTCGTGGGAAGGAGAGGTGTTCGCAACGTCTGTAAAGTTGCAGCAGTGGAATATCGATGGTATCCCGTCTGCAGCCATATTCAGCCTGATGATCACTCGGCTCCATTCAGCAGGCTCTATGCCTCATGATGAGTCGGCCTGGGTGACTGACTGGCACCGCGGCGTCTGGGAGGGCGGTGGCGCTACCAAGGCCATCATCTCAGAGGAGATGTCAGAAGAAACCGAGGAAGAAGTGTCACGCGCAACACAACGGATTGGTGCGCTCGGACAAGTTGTCTACGCTACAGCTGAAAGCTTCAATCTCACAAAGAAGTGTCATCAGATCGAGAATCCGATGGACGACAAAATGCTCACCGATGACTGGGATGTCAACTCCGTCTTTGTGGACCAGTGTGATATATCGTCGCAGGAGCTGGCAATCATGTGCCCAGAGTGTGTGGAGAGAAGCTACTTCGGCAAGACGGCACTTCTACCACAAGTCAAAGGGAACAGCAGTCACGACAAAATCGTACGTTTATCGTCGACGCAGCGTGTTCGTCACTATCTCAAGCCCGTACCGGCTAGACCAGCCCTGAAGCGCAAGCTGTGGAACCGTTTTAAAGCGGGTCGGCGAGGCTTTTGGCCACAGTCGCAGCATTATCGTGCATTCGAGCACCACAAAGACATTGTGTCGCTGGAGTCGCCCTCGTTGACGCCCCCCATCCGTGACGGGGTTGGTCTGATCAATGACAAGTCCTGGAGCTTCATTCCATCATCCCTGGCCAGCAATCACACTCACCGACGTAAGCGGACGATATTGGTTGTCAGAATGTTTGATCCCTTTGAAATTGGTCAAATGCAGGTCCCACCGTTGCGCAACAGAGTGGCAACGGCTCGGCAGAACAAGCAGCTTGAGACCACAACCATTCCAGTGGACAAGGCCGACGGTGTCTTGGAGAGCAATGCCGCTTTTTCAGCCTACGTGAAGCAGGTCGCGCTGAAGTTTGCAACCCAGGGCCCGTCTGGGTACGCTCTTCCTGGAACGGGGCGTCTGTCTGAGCCTAAGCTGCACCTGAATGGCGTGCCACTTCTGCAGCATACGCTTGCTGATGGGACTGACGTGCTCATTGGCGTGGCACATGCCCTGATTGGGCACAAGTTCAGCCAACTGTGGGATGAGGAGTTGTTGAGGGCTGAAATGGAAGACTACGTGCACTTCTTATTCTTGATGAACCCCGAATTTCCTTATGAAATCAAGAGCATAGTCAAGCACGAGCTACCACTGGTTGGCTCGCAGTCCCACGCACCTTGGGCCGGGGTATGCAGATATCACGAGGTGCACCTGTGGACCAGCGCTCAGATGCCTCACCTTTCGCCGTGCCTGTTTCGGACCACATTTGTCAGTGGAATGCAGTGGATAGGACCAGATCATCTCCTCATCTCCTATGGCGAGGGAGATAAGGCGGCTCGCGTGGCCACGATACGACTCAGTGAATTGGAATGGCTCGATAATTCGAGCGTGGCCGCTGCGACTTCCAACCTTGAGCAGGCTTTCTTAGATGCGGCCGACCGGCCAGTTTTTTCTCCGGTTGAACCGGACTTTGCAGTTGTTTCGGACGAGTACGTCTGTTCCGAGGCTGCGTTGACTGGCCGCTCTAACCAGTCGCTCGCTGATTGTGCCATCTTCTGCATTGCCACCAATGGATGCCTCTACATCCAGCACGACTTGACAGGTCGTTGCGAGCTATTCCCAAAATGCGACTTTGCACGAGCAACATCAAATCTCGACACAAGAGCCAAGGTATACAGCAACATCCCGTCACGGCGTCCGCACCATGCCTCGCCGTCGCCGTCGCTATCGCCGTCGCCGTCGCCGTCGCCATCGCCGTCGCCGTCGCCGACGCCGACGCCGACGCCGACGCCAACGCCGACGCCAACGCCAACGCCGACGCCAACGCCAACGCCAACGCCAACGCCAACGCCAACGCCAACGCCAACGCCAACGCCAACGCCGATGACGACGCCGATGACGACGCCAACGCCAACGTCTACACCGATGAGGCATCGGCCTGACGCTGTGGCATTGGCGATGGCATCGACGATGCCAACGCCAATGCCAACGCCACCAACGCCGACGCCGACGCCGACGCCGACGCCGACGCCGACGCCGACACCGACGCCGACGCCGACGACCGCAACCAAGAAGTGTGGTGTACTATGGATGGCTGCTCCACCTCACACTGGGATCGGGGCTGTGACCACATTGCTCAGATCGCACTCGCCCAGTGGTGATTATGAAGCTTGGCAATTTGCCGAGTTCTCCGACTTTGGCACCCCTGAGTGGAAGCGCATTCAAAAGATGATTAACGGACAGGAACCGCGCCTGATCGTGTCTCAGCAGTTGGGTGCCGGGGTTGGCATTGGTCAGCTGCTAGAGACGGCGCTGAGACCAATGAAGTCACAGCTGCACCGCATCGGATGCAACCTGCATCTGGTGACAGTACTTCAAGAGCCCATCTCATACGCGTACTCAGCAAGGCATCTCACATCTACGGGCAACCTGCAATCCATTTTTCTGCTCGATGGGGCTCGCACAATTGCTGCAGCCCCACAGGCAGAGATTGAACCGATGCCTAAGAAAAAGCACGCAGAGAAGATGAGAGCAGCAAGAGCCGTATCGGCAGCTCACCTGGTGTCCCAGCATCGCGGTCCTGACGAATTGTCTTCTCCGGGCTCGTCACCATCCAAGACCCCACCCTCGCCAACCACTGCTGCTACACCCGCTTTCCCGATCTCTCGTGCCTCGACTCTCCCGCCTACGTCGAGCGCCGTGGAGGAGTGGAGCATGCCCGAAACTCGATTCGTGCTGCAGCCAGCCAATCGCAGCAAGGAAGGCGCGGGGCCACCACCATCGCGGGATTGGAGGGAGTACCGCTCAGCCGTCTTGCAACCTGTGTTTCTCGATTTTGAAGATACCGCACCCTACTCCGCGACACACAATGTAACGGGAGATATGACTTCAGTTTTGCTGTCATTCTCGCCGCCACGGCCACGACATTGGTGCTACGAGCAGCTGACGCAAGATGGGCAGACGTGTGCGTCGAAGGAAGGGCTCGAGGACCTCGCAGATGCGGGCGAGTGTGAGGCGGCCGTCAAACAGGCCAACCAAGTGGCGGG
>Ga0115006_10003978_pt1 | contig 10199 bp, 5 predicted proteins | sample ArcOceMetagenome_3_FD_88943 | JGI IMG/M metagenome (GOLD analysis project Ga0115006, IMG submission 88943) | Marine eukaryotic phytoplankton communities from Arctic Ocean - Arctic Ocean- Svalbard ARC20M Metagenome | ecosystem: Environmental > Aquatic > Marine > Oceanic | place: Arctic Ocean...
GCCCACCGACGCGCGCGCCCACTCTTGTCACTGCGACCGACGACGCGGAGTAAGCGGCCATGCCCGGCGCCGAGAACCGCACGGCCGACTTCCGCGACGCGGTCAAGCGACGACGGTCGCTCCTTGGCCTGCCGACGCCCGCGGCCGAGATCCTGCCTCCGGCCAAGAAGCGCGCCGCCTTCACGACCGACGCGCTGAGCTGCTTGGAGAAGATCGCCACGATGGCCGGCTTCCTGCGAGACAACCACGCGGCCTACCTGCTCGACGACGAGCTGCGCGGCATGAGCGAGGCCGAGCGAGACGAGATCGACGCGGAGACCCAGCGCTTCCTGAAGGCGTGCAACGACCGCATCGACGGGCTGAAGCAGCAGGCCGTCGCCGCCACGGTGAGAGAGACGGCCGGTGGGCAGCTGCAGACCCACTACCAGGCGATGCTTCAGCTGCTGTACGAGCGGCTGCAGGAGGTGGCGCAGGTCTTCGACGTGCACCGCGGCCACCGGCTGCAGAAGGCCGTCGATGCCAAGGAGGCGAGGCTAGGCGCCGCCGCGGCAGCGGCGGTGGAGGCGGAGGCGAGGCGCGCGAGCGGCGGCGGCAGCGTGGCGGCGGCCGCGGCCGCGTCGTCGACGGCGCCGATGGAGCCTGCGCCGTGGGGCGACGACGAGGTGCTCTCTGACGAGGATCTCGACGAGCAGGAGCGCGCGCAGCTGCTGCTCGAGAACGAGGCGCTCCAAAAGGAGCTGAGCTGCCTCTCGCAGCAGGCGCGCGAGGCGGAGAGCAAGGTAATGGAGATCTCCAACCTGTCACATCTCTTCGCGACCAAGGTGCCTCGCGCAGCCGCCACGACGGCGCCCTCGCCAGGCCCGCGCACCCGCCGCGCTCGCAGCAGCCCGCGCCCAATGGCCTCACGCGTGGCCCGCACACCGACCCACGCTCGCGCAGGTCGAGCAGCAGTCGAGCGACATCGAGCAGCTCTTCCGGCAGGCGGAGGAGACGTCGGAGAACGTCGTGCGGGGCAACCAGTACATCGACTCGGCCGCGAAGCACTCGCGCGACTTCCGGCTGCTGGTACTCGCCTTCCTCATCACCGCGTCGTTTGCGCTGCTCTTCTTGGACTGGTTTTATGACTGAGGTGTCTAGGTACTTTGATTTCTGGGGAGTTTGACCCCCCACCCTGCCTCGTCCCTGCCTGCTGTCTCCCACTAGATTTCGCGCCGTCACGCTTCGTGCGAGCCCGATACGGACGTCAGCGGCGAGCTCGACATTCCATGGCCGCCTCATCGAGTACTCCATCTTTCTTAGTTGAGCCTAATAGCGAGGGTGGCGGCACTGAGGAGCATGGTAAGAAGCGCTCGCGTGTGCAGCAGTCGCGCGAGGAGGGCGGCGAGGCCAGCACGCTCAAGAACTTCTCGATGCGGGTCGCAGAGAAGGTGGAGAGCAAAGGCAGCACGACGTACACGCAGGTCGCGGACGAGGTGCGTCATACCACACGCACACACCCTGCGTGCGGCTCCCACTCGCCACACGACGCAGCGATCGGCCCGCTTGGACGGCTGAGCCTGACGCTCGCTACGCCTTCACATGTCGCAGCTCGTCGACGAGTTCGTCCACTCCCAGTTCACGGACACGGAGCAGGGCGCGACAGAGGAGCGCAACGTGCGACGGTACGCAGCGCAGCCGGCACCATGCGACGCATCGGCACCCATGCCTCGTGAGCCGACGACCCTCGCGGCTCACGACGACCCTCGCTGTTGCTCGCACCGCAGGCGCGTCTACGACGCGCTCAACGTGCTGATCGCGCTCGACATTGCGGTGAAGGACGCGGCCAAGGGCATCCACTGGAAGGGCTTCCCGGACAAGCTGGCGGACAACCACGCGCTGCGCAAGGTCAAGTCCGACGTCGAGGCGCGCGTCGCCCAGAAGGAGCAGCAGCTCCGCGACGTGCTCTCGCAGCACATCGCCTACCAGCAGCTGCTCCAGGGCAACGTGCAGCGGCACGGCGCGTCTATGCCAGAGAGCGCAGTCCCGATGCCGTTCATCATCTGCCACACGAGGGCGGGCGGCAAGACCGACTGCATGATGAGTCCGGACAGGCAGCACGCCATCCTGTCGTTTACGGACGCCTTCCAGCTGTACGACGACAACGACCTGTTGCGCCTGCGCAAGCTGCACCAGGTCGACCCGGTGAGCGCGCTCCCGCGGTACGTCAAGCCCGAGATGCTACGGTACGCCGCGCAGTGGCCAGAGCTGGAGACGCAGTACGCCCAGCTGAGGGCGCAGCAGCTGCCGCGGGTGGAAGCTCAGCCGCCGCGGCCGCGTGCAGTGCCCGCCGGCATGGTCTCGCCGCTGCCGCCGCCGCCGCCACTGATGGCAGCGTCGCCTCCGTCGGCCAACCAGTGACCGACGTTGACATCATGGGATCGCGAAGCTTTGGCAGCTCTGCGCTCCATACAAAAGGACCCGCACGGCGGGCCCGGTTTTCCTCTCGCTATTCCTGCGCTTATAGTACCTGGCAGACCCGCCCGTCAAATGCCTCGCTAGAGTCCACGCCCGAATCGTATCGTAAGAAAGTATGATATGCCTGAACCCAACACGTCTACAGTACCATGGCATGCCTAGACATCGACGGAGAGACCAGAGCCAGAGTTTTCTGCCGCCGAATGGGGACGGCATGCGATGGCGCGTTGCTGCGTCGGGCGACCTCAGTACTTGAGCCACGGCGGACGCAGGTCGTACTCCTGGAGGAAGTCCGTGAACGTCACGGCCTCGGGCCTCTTGATCATGGCGGGCGGAGAGCGCACCTTGCGCTCCGGCCAGTGCCATTCGTAGTCGCACTTCTCGGGCGGCACGACGACGCCTGGTCGCTCGACCGGGTAGTAGGCGGGCGAAGGGCAGGGGCGCGTGTTGGCGGTCTGGCGCAGGTTGCCAAACGAGCGGTGGGCCTCGGCGAGGCAGCTCGGCGCGTCGGGCGGGCCGAACGCGAGGTGGTAGGTGCTCTGGAAGCGCACCGCCTCGGCCGTGGGGTCCTCGTACATGTTGCTCCGGTAGTTCCGCTCCCACACGCGGATGTTCTCGGCCGACGCCCTGGGCGGGAAGTTGAGCAGCAGCGCCTGCGGGTTGGGATCGCCGTCCGCCGTGACAATCTTGCGCTTGCCGAAGAGCGACTTGCCGCGAGTGCCGCCGAGGCTGCCGCCGAAGGGCAGGTGGCCGCCGTCGTCGAGGTGCGGGGGCACGTTGCCCGGCGTCGTCGAGATCACCTTCGACTCCGCCAGACGGATCATCTCGTCGATCGAGTCGCCCTGAGCGACGCGGCTGGCCGCCATCGCCGACTTCTGCAAAAAAACAGCAGCGCGAAACGTCTTCGTGACGACCCAGGCCGGCCGAGGCCTCGGCCGCCGCCTCGGTCTCGAGCATGCCGGGCATGTCCAGCACGAGCGCCATTCTCGCGCCGCCGGCCTTCCGCCCGGAGACGGCGCCCGTCACTTGGCGTGGCGGGCCGCCGCTCCACTCGTCGCGGCTCTCGTCCACCTCCTCGGCGGCGTGGCCAGTCTCCTACACGCTGCCGCAGCAGAGCTCGTCGGCCGCGCTCGCGTTGTGGCCTGCGATACCGGACTCCTTTGCGCGCTGGCCGGCCAAGGGTCCGCCCACCGCGACGCTGACCAGCTTCCCAAAGCGCTTCACCTTCCGCGTTGAACTGGCGGACGGCGAGTCCAAGTGCGTGGTGTGCTCGGAGAAGCTGAAGAAGGGCGGGCCGCAGGTGATGATGCGAAAATGTGAGGGCTTTCGCCTCATGGGCTACCGGTGCGTCACCTGCGTCAAGCCGCACACGCTCCGGGTGGCCGGCGGCGGCTCGATGGTGGAGATGGACCAGGTGCGTGCCATGCCCCGTCGCTCTCCCCTCTGCACTTGTTCACCCGCTCCGCATCCGCCCTGCCCTACCCATCGCGCGCTGGCGCCGCCTAGCAGGCCTGCAGCCTCGCAAAAAACACAGCTCGCTTGTGCTCACGCTGTGAAACACCTGCCGTCACCATTCGCAGGCACTGCCGCAACGCGTGAGGATGCAGGTCCAGATGGCCTTCTACAACACGGAGCGTAAGGACTGCTATCGCCATTGATTTTTGTTTGCCGGTTGGGCGAAGGTTTGTTTGGTCCGGGGCCGCGGGCACGGCTCGTGTGTATGAGCCCGCTGGCCGTAGGGTCCTCCTGGGGTCCACCCCCTTTCGTTTGGTTGCGTTAGCGAGCTCTGTCTCTTTTTTAGGTCTGTATTTGCAAACGCCTGACACCCGGCGACGCTTTAGATACTTAGGCCGGGTCACACACAACCACCGCACGCTCCGAGCTCCACGCAACTTTGCCAAGTGATCGCGTCCCTTTTGCTATCGCGATCGCTGCTCGCGCAGCCCGGCTGGGCTGCCGATGAGACGACGAGCAATCGTGGTGGCGGGGCTGCTAGTGGCGCTAGCCTTGGGTAGCAGCGACGATGCTGCCCCGTCGGAGACGAGACCTAGCCCCGACGAGGCGGAGGCGGCGGTGCCCGAGATTGAGGCAGCAGTAATGGAGGAGGAGGTAACCGAGGAGGAGGGCGAGTCTTCTGCCGCGGCCGCGTCCAGCATCGCCGCGCGTGCCGCAGAGCTGGCAGCTGCGCTATCTTCCGCTGCAGTCGTGGAGGAGGATGAACCTCCTGAGGCGGCGCCCGACGTGCCGGAAGCAGACGCAGAGGAGGCGCCCGAGCCTGTGGGCCCGGAGGCTGCCGCGGCAGCGGACGAGCCGACGGACGACGACGCGGATCCAGCAACGAGCGAGGGCGATGCGAGCGCTGCCGACGAGGCGGAGAGCGCAGCGCGTGACGCGCAGCAAGCCGAGGCGGACCGCGCGGCGCTGGCGCAGCTGCAGGACACAATGCAGGAGAACGGCGTGAGCTCCGCGTCTGAGCTGCTCGAGCTGGCGCGCGAGCTGCGCGTCGGCTCGGAGACGCACAGCAAGAGGCCGGCCAAGGCGGCCGCCCTCCTGGGCGCGCTGGCGGCATGCGGGTACGGCATGCAGGGCGCGGGGAGCGAGGCGGCCAACGACACGGCGACGGCGGCCGCGGCGGTCGAGCTCGGGCACATGCACCTGCTGGCGGAGGGGGTCAGCCGCGACGAGGCGGCCGCGATCGGCCACTTCCGCAAGGCGGCCGAGTTTGGCGACCCCGAGGGGCAGCACGGGCTCGCCGTGCTGCACGCGACCGGCTTTGGCACGCCGCAGCACCAGCCGCTCGCGACGACGCACTACTACTTTGCGGCCGAGGGGGGCTCGGTCGCGGCGCAGCTGGCGGTCGGCTACCGCCACCTGCTCGGCGTGCACATGCCGAAGCAGTGCCAGAAGGCGCTGCTCTACTACAACCCGGTCGCCGAGAAGGTGGTGGCGGGCGCGCAGCGCGTCAAGGCGGGGCAGCTGATCGAGAAGGTGCGCCTCACCGTCGACAGCCCGCGCGGCGGCTCGAAGCGCGGCGGCGCCGACGACGACGTGATCCAGTACTACGAGCACTCGGCGCAGAAGGGGTCGGTCGACGCGCAGCTGACGCTCGGCCACCTCAACTTCCACGGCGCGCGCGGCCTGCCCGTCGACGCCGAGCGCGCCTTCGCCTTCTACGAGAAGGCGGGCGCGGCGGGCGACCCGACGGCCTACTCGCACCTGGGGCACATGTACGCGCAGGGGATCGGCGTCAAGGGCGACAACGCGACGGCGCTCGAGTACTTCCGCAAGGGCGCCGCCAAGGGCCACCCGCCCTCGCAGAACGGCCTCGGCTACATGTACATGCACGGCTTCGGCGTGACGCAGAGCCACAAGAAGGCGCTCGAGTACTTCAAGGCGGCGGCCGAGAAGGGCAACGCCGAGGCGCAGTTCAACCTCGGCGCGATGCACATCGCCGGCCTCGGCGTGCGCAAGGCGTACGACAAGGCGCTCCACTACTTCACGCTGTCGGCGCACCAGGGGCACACGCTCGCCCTCTACAACCTCGGCCAGATGCACCTCAACGGCCTCGGCGCGCCGCGCTCGTGCCCGGTGGCCGTCCAGTTCCTCAAGGCGGTCGCCGAGCGCGGGCCGTGGGGCAGCCAGCTCGAGCGCGCGCACACGGCGCTGCAGGACGGCGAGCTCGAGGCGCCGCTGCACCTGTACGCGGCGCTCGCCGAGGGCGGCTACGAGGTGGCGCAGTCCAACGTCGCCTTCCTGCTCGACCAGCACTTCATGCACCGGCCGGCCGAGCCGCTGCTCGGCATGGAGGCGGAGCAGGTCGCGGCGCGCGCCATCGAGATGTACCGGCGCGCCGCGCAGCAGGGCAACGTCGAGGCGGAGCTCAAGCTGGGCGACTACTTCTTCTACGGCTACGGCACCGCCGTCGACCTCGAGGCGGCCGTCTTCCACTACCGCGCCGCCGCCGAGGCGCGCAACGCGCAGGCCATGTTCAACCTGGCGTGGATGTACGCGCACGGCCACGGCCTCTCGCGCGACTACCACCTCGCCAAGCGCCACTACGACATGGCGGGCGAGACGGCGGCCGAGGCGGCGGTGCCGGTCATGCTCGCGCTGTGCGAGCTCTACTTCCTGCAGATGCTCGACGCGGGCCCCTCGAGCGGCAAGGGCGGCGGCGCGATGGGCGGCGCCCTCGGCGGCGTGCTCAAGTCGGTGGCGGCGGCGGGCGGCGCGATGGGCGGCGACGGCCTCGAGTGGGACACGCTGCTCATCATCGCCCTCACCGCCGTGCTCGTCTGCGTGCTCATTGCGCAGCGGCAGCTCGTGGCACGGGACCACTAGAGGAGAGCTCCACGGGGATACACCTGGGTGTCAGTGAGGGGACTGGCAGCGAGAGGCTCTGTGCATGCTCGTCTGTCTCCTCAATAGCGGGGTTTTCGCGAGCAAGCCTGCGAGCAAGATAGTAGAGATGCTAGAGAGATGTGAATCAGAGACAATAGAAATCCACCCCACATACACTCTCTGTCTACTGTATGCTAAAGTACCCTACTTGCGTACAACGGTCAACGGGCCCAGTGGGAGCTCACTTGCCCGCGTCCTCTTTTGCCTGCATCTGCTGATTCAACGCGAGCTTCTCCTCGCGCGCATCTCGGTCCTTCTCGACATTCTTTCTGTAGGCGTCCCTGAGCTGCGCGTCCTTGACGTCCCGGTACGCCTCCCGCAGCTTGCGCGTCGCGACGCGCGAGTCCATCTTGTGCTTCTCGAGCGCCTCGATGACCGTCTCGCGGCTCGGGTGGCCCAGGTCCTCGCCCATGTGCACGATCTCCGCCACCTTTTTCATGAAGGCCGTCCCCTGCTCGCGGTCGCCGTTGTACCGCTTGAGCGCGCCCGCAATGTAGAGCTTGTCCTCGACCGTCGCGCTCCCCTCGACGCCGATGGTGACCATCAGGGCGTCGTCGCCCATCAGGCCGGTGAGGCCCTTGAGCAGCGCCGCCGCCAGCTTGGTGCGCTCCTTGCTCTCCCACACGAGGTCGAGCACCAGCTTGATGTCGGCGCGCGACGGGTTGCCCAGCTCGCCGCCCTGCTTGGCGAGCGCCGCCACGTCGATGAAGAGCGCGATCACGCGGTCGGGGTCGTTGTTGTGCGCGTCCATCGCCTGCTCGACCTCCTCGCGCGACTGCACGCCGAGCTCGATCTGGCGCGCCATCAGCGTGCCCATCGCCTTGAGCCAGTACGTCGCGCGCTCGAGCACGTAGCCGAAGCGCAGCAGCGCGTCGTGCACCTCGGCCTGCGGCGGGTCGCCCCACGCGATCTTCTCCCTGTTGAGCGTCGAGAGCGACGCGACGAGCAGGCTCGCGCCCGTCTCGCCGCGCACGTACTCCTCGTGCTCGAGCGGCCGCAGCTTGATCAGCGCCCTCTCGTGGCGCAGCGCCCAGATCATGTCGGAGCGCTCGACGCGCGCGCGCTCGTCGCCCTCGACCTTGTCGCGCTCCGCCGTCATCAGCCCGAGCCGCATCAGCGACTCGACGGCCTTCCCCTCGTCCATCGGCGGCTCGACGTCCATCAGCGCCCACTCGGCCTCCGAGCGCGACGGGAAGCCGCACTTGGCGGCGAGGTGCTCCTTGGGCGGCTTCTTCGGCTGCTGCTTGGGCGGCTTCGGGTTGGTGAGCTGCCAGACCTTCTTCATGAACGTCGTCGCGAGCGCCTCGTCGAAGCCGAACATGCGCAGGTAGCGCGCGCAGTCGTCGCGCGACGGGTGGCCGTTCTTGCCCGCGAGCGCCGCCAGCGAGAGCATCGACTTGAGGAAGGCGATCGCGCGCTGCGCGTCCTGCCCGAGCTCGCGCACGAGCGCCTCCACCTGCGCGCGCTTCGGCTTGCCCAGCTCGTCGGAGCGCTTGAGCACGAGGCCGGTCTGCCCGAGGAAGTGGATCGTCTTCTCCTTGTCGCGCCCACACTCGCCGTGGTAGAGCGACTCGACGTGCTCGCGCTCCTCGAGCGTCGCCGGGTACGCGTGCTCGAAGTCGGCGCTCATCTGCTTCGTCAGCATGTCCTCGACCTGCGCCGCCGCGAGGATGTCCGCCATCATCTCGACCTCGGCCTTGGTGCTGCGCTTCATGCCCGACATGACGTGGCCCTCCTCGTTCTTGGCGAGCACCAGCTGCCTCTCGATCTCCTGCCGCGTCGGGAAGCCGAGGCCCGACGCGAGGCCGCGCCGCTCGGCGATGAAGTCGGCGTTGCGCGCGACCTCCTTGCCGTACGTGAGGAAGAAGGCGCTCGCCTCCTCGTCGCCCGCGCACACGTGCAGCGCGTACCGCACCTGCGCGCGCGTCGAGTGGCCGCCGCGCTTCGTCACGAGGTTGTCCTCGTTGCGCCGCAGGTTCTGCAGGTTGCGCACGCCCTTCTCGACGCTGTTCTCCGCCCACAGCAGCGAGCGCAGCAGGTCCTCCTCGGGCGGCTTCGTCCGCGCGCCGAAGACCTCCTTGCGCTTCTTCATCGCGTCGAGCATCTCGGGCCGGTGGAGGACGCACCGGTCGAGCAGCTGGTTGATCATCGGCCGCCCCTGCGGCCCGCCCTCGTCGGGCAGCGCGACCATCGACTCGCCGGGCACCTCGAAGACCGTGCCCGCCGGCGCCTTGACGCGCGCGTTCGACTTGGCCGTGTACCGCGACTTGTGCAGCGCGGCGTACCGCTCGCCGGCACCCTGCGTCGCCTCGGCGTCGAGCTCGGGGAGCACCTCGCCGCGCGGCTGCTTGGTGCCGAGCACCTCGACGACGAGGAAGTGGCAGCGCTTCGGCAGCTTGCGCAGCGTCAGCAGCGACGACGAGCGCTTCGCCAGCTCGAAGAAGAGCGGCGTCGCCTCGAGCGGCTTGCCGTCGTTGAGCGGGTCCTTGGTCTTCTCGCCAAACTCGGTCGGCTCGATCGACCCCGACGGCACCTGCACGCCCTCGTGCGTGAAGCCGGGGAAGTCGAGCTTGTAGCCGAGCGGCAGCGTCCCCCACGGCGTGATGATGCGCTGCACGCCGCGCGACAGGTCGATCACCATCCCTCGGTTGGTCATGCCGCACGCCGCCTTCGGGTACGCCGCGCCCGACTGCGCCGCGTTCGGCTCGCACAGCTTGGTGAACGGCAGCTTGAGCCCGGCGTAGCCGCTGATGCTCGGGCTCGACAGCAGCGCCAGCAGCTTGTGCAGCCCGTCGAAGGCCACCTCGTCGTCCTGCTTCGAGTGCCTGACCTCCACCTTCTTCTGCTCCTCCTTGAGCGTCTCCTGCACCTCGCCCGTGTTCATCCGGTCCATCAGCGAGTTGTAGTACTCCACGAACTCGTCGAAGTCCACCTGGCCGTCGTTGTCCGTGTCCGCCTGGTCGAACTCCGTCTTGACGAACTCGTTGACGGCCTCCACGTCGAACTTGAGCTTCTCATTCTTGAGCATCGTCACCAGCAGGGTCGCCAGCTCCTCGGCGTCGATGGCGCCGTCACCCGTCTGGTCGGCATCCGCGAAGGTGTTCTCCGCGATCCGCTGCCTCTCGGCGGCCTTCGCAGCCTCCTTGGCGATCTGATCCGACTTCTTCTTGGCCTCGACCTCCTTTTTGCTCGTCTTGACCTTGTCCTGCGCCGCCTGGCTCTTGTCGGTCTTCCGAGCGTTCCTCCCACGCACAGCAGCCTGGAGGACAGCCGCACTCTGGTCCTCCCGACTCAGCTCGGCCGGCTTGGGAGGCATCGTGCGCTGCGCTGGCTGCCACCAAAAGCTA
>Ga0115006_10003979_pt1 | contig 10197 bp, 6 predicted proteins | sample ArcOceMetagenome_3_FD_88943 | JGI IMG/M metagenome (GOLD analysis project Ga0115006, IMG submission 88943) | Marine eukaryotic phytoplankton communities from Arctic Ocean - Arctic Ocean- Svalbard ARC20M Metagenome | ecosystem: Environmental > Aquatic > Marine > Oceanic | place: Arctic Ocean...
CCCCCCCCATATAACCCGGGCACCCCTGGTTAACCCCCGGTGGGCAGGCGGGGGCTGGAGGGGGCGGGGGGGGGGGGGGGGGAGGATAGTGCTTGGCGCGGGGTCTGGGGAACACGGAACAGGGAACAGGGGCGTGGGGGCCCTCCTTATCCCAGGCCCGGAGCGCAGGCCATCGGATTGCCCACGTGTTAGGTGCGGGGTAGGGCGGGGTGCCGGTATTATCTAGCCGCGCACTTCCCTGCCTTCGCCACACCACCCTGCTGCCAGGCACGCCTCGTTCACTCGATTAAGGTCGCCGAAGCAAGTATAGGGGTCTGGGGTCACGTGATGTGTAGCCGAGTTGAAAATCCCTAGCTTGTAGATAGGCCGTCCCCTTTTATGTCTTAACAAGCTAGGTGTATGCAACTAAATTATCTTAGTACCGTACGACCTACTCCGGCGCAACAAGATACAAGTAAGAGATACGCATCGACGGGCACGGGGTCTCGTTCTCGGTCCTCGGAGCTGCTGCCTCGGACGTCGGAGATTTCTCGTTGCAACCTTTTATACATATAGTGTCAACTGCCATGTTTTGGATGCATGTGTTTATCTTAAATTATCATCCCCGAGAGCTCTACTGCCCCTTACCGAGAAGACGAAAGTCCTCAGCGAGCATACTCGTCTACTCGACTCGTGGCTCGAGTCGACCAGCCGGCAGCCGCCGCCATACAGGTACATGCAGCGCCGCACAACGCCGTCGCCCGGCGCCGGCTGCTGCTACCAGATCTCTTTCGCCCGCCTTCGTCGCGAGTAACTACCCCTGGTTGATGGCTGCCCGAGCTTGCCTCGCCGCGAGGCGGTCCGCGCGGCTCAGCGTCTCGGCAGGCACGGTGGCTGAGTGCAGCGTCGCCGTGCCCTGAAGGGAGGAGCCAAGCCCTCCCGAGCTGCTCACACCTCGCGAGACGCCTCGCTCGCGCTTCCTCGACGAGCCGTGGCCAAGGATGCTCTCAGCCTCTGCCACGGGTTGAGCACGCGGCTGGTGCCAGGGCCTTAGGCAGACTAGTGGCTGGGCACACGCACCTGCAGACGTCGCGCCCGAGCGCCGCAGCAGCTGCAGCAGGCTTCGAAGTCTGTCCTTTCCACTCTTGTCCAGGAAAGCGTCGTCCATCTGGTCCGTGACCATGCTGAGCAGCGCTCTGTGCTCCGTTCCGTGCACTTCGGCACCGGCCGAGATCAGGTCCTCCGCTATCTCGACGTTGCCGTTGTAGCACGCCGCCATTAGCGGTGTGTCGCCGTTGTCGATTGAGATGGCACCACTTAGTGGCGTAGGCAGACCGATGTTCGGGTCAGCGCCGCCCTTGATCAGAGCCCTGACTATCTCTAGGCCCTCAGACGTGTCGTCACGGACTGCTTGCAGCAGCGGAGTCGTGTTGTGCTGAGGGACAAACGCGTTGACAGAGGCTCCACTGGCAAGCAGCTCCCTGATTCTATCCAAGTTGACATTACACACGGCGTCCAGGAGCTTCTCCTCTGCCGTCAAGAGAAAGGAGCTGCTCCTCCGGGGTGCGACCTGCTTACTCCGGGCCATGAACACTGGTTCGCGCGCGAGAAGTCTTGTGAGGTCGGGGGGGGAGGTAGATAGACAATACAACAATACATGGCTTCTTCGCAACCGCTAACGCGGTCGCCAGTGCGCGACCCTAAGGGGGGGAACGGCGTAATCACGACCCGCCAGCCGGAGGCCCTCGCTGCCACCGGCCCATCCATTCAAGCCACTCCCGACCCACTAGCGCGCAGCGGCGGCTGGCGGCGACGAACTGGTGCGCACGGTCTGCTGCATGCGCGCCTGCACCTGCAGCTCGAGCTGCGCGCGCGCGCCCTGCAGCAGTGCGTCGAGCGACGCGCCCACCTCCTCGCCGTCGGGCCGCTGCGCGTGCAGCCGGACGAGCGCCGCGAGAGCCAGCCTGCCGCGCGCGTCCATAAGCTCGAGGCGGAGCAGCTGCAGGTCGACGGAAGTGAGCGGCGCGAGCAGCACCGCCTCCGCCGCTGGCTGGAGCGCCTCGAACGTCACCGCCTCCACCTCCCCGAAGTGCTCCGACCAAAAGCGCGCCACGGCCTCCGGCGCCTCCGCCAGCGCCGCAACCGCCGCGCCCTTCGCGTCTACTGTGCGGCGTCGCTCCGCTTCTTGAGAGACTCCGCGGGGCGTGGAGCGCGGGGTGGAGCGCGGGGTGGAGCGCGCGGCAGCGGCCGCGCTGCCGCCCGCCGCCGCGATGGCCCTGGTAGCTGCGCCCGCCGCCACGGTCGCCGTCCGGTTGGCCCTGGAATCGTACGCCACGGCGGCGTGGCAGGCGGGGCGCGCGTAGAGAATGGACGAGGCGGAGGAGGCGTGCGGCGGTGTGGTGGGCGTTGTGGGCCGGTAGGGCGTAGTGGGCGTTGTGGGAGACTGCCGACCGCTCGGCTTCTGCATCATCATGCCCGACGCGGAGCGAGCGCGCGCCGCCGCCGCCGCGTTGCGCGTCATTTGAAGGTGGGCGTAGCCGTGCGGCTGCGGCGGCGAGGAGGAGGGCGTGGGGGTGGGCGCAGCGGCGGGGGCCGCGTGCAGGTGCGCCGCCACGACCGTCGCCTTGGCACCAAGGAGCAGGGGCGTGGGCAGCGCACCCACTGACGCAGCGTCCGCGCTGGGGCGCGCGGCGGAGGCGGCGACGGCGAGCGCGAGGCACGCGAGGCGCGCCGTGCCGTGCTCGCGGAGCGCGCGCAGCGCCGCCGCCGCCGCTGCCGGCCGAAGCGCAGCGATGAGGCCAGCCGCCGCCTCCCCGGCTGTGCCCGTCGTGCACATCGCGAGCAGCGCGGCGCGCGCGGCGAGCACGTGGTGCGGTGCCGCGCCCGGCTCGGCCGCTGTCGCCTCAGCTCGGGCCCACGCCGCCTCCGCCGCGCGCCGCCGGCCTGCGTGCGCGCGAACGCGGCTCTGGACGTGGCGCGCCGCCGCCTCCTCGAGTGCCTCCGCCGTACCGCCCGCCGCAGCCGCAGCGAACACCCACGCCGGCGGCGGCGGCGCGCCGAGCGCCAAGGGCCGGTACCACTGCAGCAGCCGCAGCAGCGCGCGCGCGGCTGCCTCCGCCGTGCTACACGCCACGGCGTCGGCAGTCGGCGCCACCGCGCCCGCAATTGAGATGATCACCTCCGCCGGTGCCCCAGGCGAGCCCCCCCCGGCAACGCCGCGGAGTGAGGTGCGCCGCACGGCGGCGGCGGCGGCAGCGCGCGCGTAGGGTCTGCCGGGTGGCGGCGGCGGCGACGGCGGCGATGGCGGCGCGGGTATAAGCAGCCTATGTAGCTGCGAGCATGCGGCGTCCCAACCGCGCCGACACTCCACGGCCGCGCCGCGCGCCGCCCACGCTGCGACCGCACCCACGCCGCCCGCACCGCCGCCGCCTTCCGCGCCGCCGCTGCCGCCGAAGGTGCCGCCACCACCGTTGCCGTTGTTGGCTGGCCTGAGAAAGATCTCCGCGCGCAGCGCCGCCTCCCACGGCGTTGCTGGCGGCGGCAGCGGCCAGCGCGCCTCTAGCTGCGACGCGAGCGCCTGTAAGCTGCGCAGCGAGCCGCGGCGCAGCGCGGTGGGCCGGGCACTCTCGCCCAGCGTCGTGAGCGCCACCAGTGCATCGGCATGCTCGAGCTCGGTAGAGGGCGGCGGCGCGAGTGGGCCAATACAGATGTGCTCCTCCAGGCCATGCAGCAGCGCTTGCAGCAGCGGCTGCAGCGCCGGAGGCAGCAACTCGAGCGCAGCCAGCAGGGGCCGCGTCCACTCGGCCGCGGGCGCGCTGACCGCCAGTAGTGCCTGTCGCGCAGCCTCCGCGGCGCAGAGCGTGGTGAGGAGGGCGTGCGATTGCTCGAGAGCCGTGCACGCCTGCGCTTTGATCACGTGCATGCGTCTGACAAGTCGGCTCATCACCCGCGCCACGTGTGACGACCACACGGTCATGGCAGCCGCATGAGCCCCAAACGCTTTCTGGTCGGCACGAAGCGCCGCCAAAAGGGCGTGCTGCCCGTCGAGCGAGCTGCGCTGCACCTCGGCCAGAGAGAGCTGCAGCTGGAGAGAGAACTCTTCAGCAAACTGAACCTCCTCCTGCCAAGCGGCGAGCTGCTCGTGCGCGTCGCGGAGCCGCGCGAGCTCTTGCATGAGCGCGTGTACGCGAGTTTGTACGCGTGGTGGCCACACCAGGCTGTGCTCGTGGTGAGTTGTTGGTGAACTTAGCTCTTTTTGACGGTGAAATTGTAGAGATATGTTGACCGCAACGGTTCAGGTGATAAGAGAGAGAGATAGAGAATCTGATCTTGATATGTTGTTCCGTAACGGTCTCAGGTGTGTTGCAGTCCCTTCGTTGAAGAGAACGCCAGCAGCGGCCTCGTCGGTCACACGAAAACATGGCGCCTCGACGTGCCCTCGTGCGCATCGAGCAGGGCCCGAACAACACGCTGTCCCTGGCGAAAGTCGCCGCCGAGCTCTCCAAGAAGTCCAAGCCAAAGCACTTCAGCGCCTTCTCTTTCCAGGCCTTCTCCACATCGTCCTTCGAGGAGGTCATGGCCCAGGACGGTGTTCTCGCCCCGCATGAGGCGGCAGCAACGTCCGGTGCGGAGGTCATCGACCACGCAATCAACCAGATCACGACCCGGACTACCCTCGTCACCCAAATGGCCACAGAGATGCGCAAGGAGACAAGTGCGGTGCTTGCGGCCGCTCATATCGAGATGGGCAGCTCGAGCCAGGTCCATCTTGCCCCAGCTCGAAAGCGAACCACCGGCGAGGACGCGGAGGCCTTGCCCATGAGCCAGTCTGAGCAGGAGGCAGAGCGTGAGGCTGTAGAGGCTCTGACCACGAGCTGGCGTGCTTCTCTGGAGCGGCTGCAAAGGGTGGCGCAGGGCGTCGAAGAAGGCACGGTGGCTCTGCACTTGGAGCGCCTGTGCCCAAACGCGGACGAGGTCAGCGGCCCCAGACCGCGCTTGCAGCCCTCCAAGCAGCGGGCGCAGCGGCAGGCGCTCGCGGCTTCGGCGCCCGGGCTGGCACCACCGCGGGACGCCGCTGTCGGCGGCATGGGCTCTCTGTTTCTCCAGTGGGAGGCGGACTGGGAAGCCCGGAGCCACGACGTGGGAGGCAGCGGCGATGCTGGGCGAGCCACTGCAGAACCCGCAAGCAGCCGGGAGGAGGAGGCCTGCGGCGGGCCGAGTTGGCCGCTTTGGCGTGCGGGTAACTTCGATGCTGAGACCGAAGCTGAGCTCGCACACGAGATCGCGAGCCTTCCAGCCAGCGACGATGTCTCGGGCCTGCACTCTCCCGCCATCTGCGCCCTCCCGCCCGGCCTTTCTGCGCCACTCAGCTGCAGTGCGACGCGACCAGCGCTGGACGCGCACTCCGCTCACCCGACTGTCGCGGCCGCGTCTCAGCTCGCAGCCGAAGCTCTGCCACCTGGGGCCGGCTCACCTTCGCCGCTCGCTGTTGAGAGCGCCGGCTGTGGCGAGGGTGCCGATTGGGACGGCGGAGCCAGCATGTGCGGGGACACAGGCGATTGGCCGATGGCACCGCTGCCCGCAGCGGACGCGGCCAGTGTGGAGGAGACGGCCTCGCCGATGGAGCTTGAGCATCCGCCGCAGATGCCTGAAACGCCTGATGGCGCGCAGCCGGACGTGTACGCAGCAGCGACCGTCGAGGCAGGGCCCGAGGCGGCGCGTGGCATCGGTGGCAGTGCAAACCCGGATGGCGCACGAACCGAGGACGAGTTCTCGGACTGTGACGACTTCGCGGTGGTTGCTCGCCGCCACTCGAATGGTGGTGTGCCCTCGCTTCCTCTACTCGGTGGCGGCCCCTCCCCTCGGACATCGCATCCGCACCAGCCGCCCATGCGGCGGCGAGTGGCTGTAAGCGACTCAGAAGACGATGAACCGGCACCGCCCGCAGCTCAAGAGGATACGCGCATCCGTCGGCTAGCGCCTACCACCTTGAGCGACGACAGTAATCTGGCGAGTGGCGACCGCTGCGACAACAGCGGTGCCAATGGCCGTAGCTGTAGCGCCTCTGTCGACCCGGGAGGCGGCATTGACGGCAGTTACGGCGTCGCCAGCGATGTCGGCGGCGCGGAAGGTGCCGATTTCGGCGACTGCTTGGATGATGACGCGCTGGCGGCCGCGCTCGACCAGGCGGAGGCAGCACGTGGGCCTCGGCCCGCTGCGCACATGCCTGCGCCATCCCCGGTCGCGCCTCTCGCCACCACCACCGCAGTCAGCGTCGGTCTCCTGGTGGATCTGCTGGCCCCGGAGCCTACCACTATCAGCGGCAGCAGTGGAGGAGGACGCGGCAAGGCCGCCGCAAAGCAGGCCGGCACGAGGTCGCGCCCGTTTGCGTTGAAGCGCAGCGCGCAGGACAATCTGCTCACCCTGGGTGCAGCACCGCCGATTCGGCCGAAGCAAGCGGCGCAGCGCCATTCGTTGGCGGAGTGCCTCGTGGCCGGGCCCCAAGGCGACCTGTCCTTCGCCTTGCCAGCCGCCGCTGCCGAGATCAAGGACCGAGGCGTGATGTTCCGCAGCTGGCTGTCGTGCGACGGTGACGCGCTCGCCTGGATGGAGTTGCGCCACTGCACTAAGCGGTGGAACCAGTCCGTGCCACTCACGCCTGCAGAGGGGTCGCCGGAGGAGCGCGCGGACACGGAGAGTGGCGAGACGGGGCCGGACAGGGCCACCGCGGGGGGCGATGAGTGTGCTTGGGACGGGACAGGCGCGTGGGAAGGTGCCGAGGAGTGGGGCGCCCGAGAGTGCGGAGGCAACAACGCGTGGCGTAATGCAGACGGGGCAGCGTCGGCTTTTCGCAACGATGCTCAGGGGTCGGGTGGCGCAGATGTGACGGAGGGCGCGCAGCTTGGTGCGCGTCCGGTGCGGGCGGAGGAAGAAGAGGACGAGGTGATAGAGGTGATGGAGAGCGAGGCATCTTGGGGCGCCGATGGCGACGTCGGCGACGGCGTGTCATCGGACTCTGAGGGCGACGCTCACTCGCGCGGCATGCCTCTCGTTGGCGAACCCCTCGCCCGTCCCCCTCTGCACGGCATGCCGCGCTCGCCGCGAGGCGATGAAGACGCGCCGCCCGTTCGACCGTTCGCGCCCGGACCGACAGCCAACCGCACCTCGCCCTTGGAGCCGCCTACCGCGCCGCTGCCGTCCCGCCGCGCCTCGCTCCCCCAGCTGGGCTCGTTCGTGGCGAAGTGCATCGCCGGAGGCGCCGTCAAGTTGTCTGACGTCCTCAGCGCGGCGGGCTCGTCGACCGGTTCGACTGAGAGCGGCGCGCCAGTACCAGCGGATGCGCCGCCGTCTGCACAGCGAGTGCTTGCGCTCGTGGCAAACGTTGCGTGTTCGGGGCCAAGGGGAGGAGGCCTGGTGCCACTGCTCCTCGTTCGCCGCGCGCACTAGTCCCACCTTCTGCCACCCCAGGTGTTCCTCGCGCTGCTGTGGGTCGCGTCGCAGCACAACGCAAGGTAACACGCATGACCCCCCGCTCAATCGGCCCGCCCGCTCAATTGTCCTTGCGTGGCGGCGCCCAGGTCCCTCGATCCTGGCGAACAAGCACCGCGGCTGCCGTTTCCCTCGGGCAAGGCGCTCCGGCTGCTGCCGATGAGTTGCGGCGACGTTGAGATTCGGCTGGAAGAGGCGTGAGGCGGGTGCCACACAAAGACGGGGACGCGCACGACGGCTACAGTTCACAGGGGCGAGCGTGCCTGTGGTGGGGCCGCCCAGGACCCCAGAAGGCGGCGCGCCCCTGTGGACTGGGCGTCACGCTGCGTGGCCTAACGCTGCGTGTGCACGTTGCGTGTTCTAGGATAGGGGTGGTGCCCCGCTTTCCACCCCCAGCGCCAAGGTGTCTGTAGTTTGGTATCGCGCCGCGTTGGGATGCAGCGCGCCTATTGCGGTCTCCTCCAGCTCGGCGTCCACCGCAAGCCCACCGACGGCCCACTGTTGCGCGCCTCCGCCGGTGCCGTCAAGGAGCGGCTCTACGTGCTGCTTCGCGGCGACTGGGGCCCTCTCAGCCTCTCGCAGGCGACGGCGCGCCTGCAGTTTGTCTACCAGCAGGTCGCGCAGGCGGGCTACCCGGCGCTCGACGTGCGCGTGCTCCTGCCCGGCGGCGGTCCGGACGCTCCCGAGCTCGAGGCGCTGCTGGGCCCGGACGGCGCCGACGACGAGCTGGCGACGATCAACGAGGCGCGGGAGGGCAAGGGCCTCGGGCTGCTGGGCTTCGTCAGGCTGAGCAGCGAGGCGTGCGCCGCCGCGCCACCCGCCGAGGCTGCCGAGGTCGTCGGCGCCGACTATGTGCCCACGGCCGAGGCCGAGCCGCCGCGGCCTTTCTTCGAGCACGTCTGCCTGGGAGGCACTTTCGACTACATGCACACGGGCCACAAGCTGTTGCTCTCCATGGGGTGCACGGACCCGCCCTGCAGCATGCGCCCTGCAGCATGTGCCCTGCGTGTGCCCTGCGTGTGCCCTGTACGTGTCCTGCACGGGCCCTGCACGCGCCCTGCATGCGCCCTGCATGTGCTCTGCATTGCGGCTTGCGCGTGCCCTGCACACGCCCTGCGTATGCCCTGCACACGCACTGCACATGCACCGCACATGCACCGCACATGCACCGCACATGCACCGCACATGCACTGCACATGCACTGCACACGCGCTGCAGGGCGCTCGCCTGCGGCGTCAACGCGCGGCTGGTGGTCGGTGTGAGCGACGCGCCACTGCTGCGGAAGAAGGTGCTGCGCGAGATGATGCAGCCTCTGCCGCTCCGCCTCGCCCTCGTCGCCGACTTCGTCAACTCGGTGGCGCCCAATCTCCGCCTCGAGCTCTCAGCGCTGCAGATTCTGCAGGCTCAAGACGCCCCAGCTTACCGCCGCGGCCCTTGCGGTCACTCGCCGCTTTAGAGGCCCGCCTCCTCGCCCAGGGCTGCCCGCTGGAGCCTGAGACGGGAGCCCTTACCGCTTGGATGCCGAAGGCAGGACTGCGGCGGGGCTCTCGTGCCTGCCCACAGTCCAACAGTTGCTGCTGCCGCCTTGACCCGCCCAGGCAAGACGGCTACGGCCCTGCCGGGTCGGACGCTGCGCTGCAGGCCATCGTCGTGAGCGCCGAGAGCCTGCGCGGCGGCCACGCGTGCAACACGAAGCGGCACGAGGCCGGGCTGACGCCTCTCGAGGTGCTGTGCCTCCCACTTGTCGACGAGGCAGGCGGGGGTGGCGAGGTGCGCCAAGACGCTAAGCCATCCCTTTCGGCCTCACCCCCCCCTCGCTCCCTACACCCCCTTCACCTCCTACGACGCCACTAGCAGGTGAGCGAGGACGCCAAGCTGTCCTCTTCGGGCGTGCGCAAGGCGCGCCTCAACATGCACACCGCATGCACATGTGCAGTGCATGTGCATGTGCATGCACATGCACATGCACATGCACATGCACATGCACATGTCTGCACATGTCCGCACGTACGTGCACTAGGCGCGCCTCGCGGTGCTGCAGCGGGGCGACGAGTCGACATGGGCACGCGTCACGGCACCGGGCACGCCGTACGTGGTGGGCTTGACGGTATGCATGTATACCGCTCGAGCACCGGCTCGGAGGCTGCAACCTCTTGCATTAGAGGCTGCAACCTTGCATATTCGAGGGCGCAACCCTGCAACCCTGCAAGGGCAGCATCGCCTCGGGCAAGAGCACCATCCCCCACCACCTCCCACCATCTCCCACCATCTCCCACCATCTCCTACTGTCCAGGGCGGCATCGCCTCGGGCAAGAGCACGGTGGCACGTCACCTGCGCGAGGCCTTAGGAGCCACTTGCCTCGACTGCGACCAGCTCGCGCACGAGGCGTGCATATGCATATATGTATGCATATGCATGTGCATATGCATATGTGCATATGCATATGCACACACGCACACGCGCGCCGAATTGTAATGGCAGGTGCACCGCTTGCACACGGCGTGCACACGGCATACGCACCGCATGCACACCACATGCACGTTTCACACGCAGGCCTACGCCCCCGGCACCGCCGCCTGCGCCGCACTCGTCGCATGCTTCGGAGCGGAGATGGTCGGAGATGGCGGCGCCATCGACCGCCGCGCGCTCGGGGCCAAGGTCTTCGCCGACAAGGCGGCGATGGCGAGATTGTGCGAGATCGTGTGGCCCGCCACCGCCGCGCTGGCGGC
>Ga0115006_10003980_pt1 | contig 10197 bp, 14 predicted proteins | sample ArcOceMetagenome_3_FD_88943 | JGI IMG/M metagenome (GOLD analysis project Ga0115006, IMG submission 88943) | Marine eukaryotic phytoplankton communities from Arctic Ocean - Arctic Ocean- Svalbard ARC20M Metagenome | ecosystem: Environmental > Aquatic > Marine > Oceanic | place: Arctic Ocean...
ACTCTACTCTACTCTACTCTACTCTACTCTACTCTACTCTACTCTACTCTACTCTACCAGCTCCCAAGTGCGTGCGGCCACAAACAGCACCGTGCACCATTTGTCAACACCGCGCACCACTTGTCAGCACCGTGCACCACCTGTCAACACGGTGCACGCCCGGGCACTGGTCCAAGAGCGAGTCAAGGGGAGGGGCGAGAGACACCGCGTCCAGCGGCGGCGCCCCCATGGGCTTAGAAAGCGAGAAAGTGTCGACGTTGCGCGAGGCCTCCTGTAGGTCTGGCAGCACCTCGCCCAGTACCCCACCCATGCAACGTGCACGCAGGTTGCGCGTGTGGCGCGAGGGAGGAGGGGCGGGGGCAACAGACAGGCGAGAGAGGGCAGAGGACGTGAGCGCAAGTGGCCTCCGCGCAGGTCGGCGGCAACGCATGGCACGCGTGGGCAAGCGGAGGCAAGGAGCTGCCTTGGCGTATGCTGTGGCTTGGCGTATGCTTTTGCGCATGGCACGCAGGCAGCGGCGCATGTCACGTGTCGAGTTGGTGTCCGCATGTCACGTGGCAAGTTCGTGTCAAGTTTAGGTCTGCACGTGCATGCTGCTGCCAATGCAGGAGCAAGCTCTGCTGTCGCGCCTGCCTCGGCTATCAAGCTCAGTCTGCCGCAGCATACTCGGTTGCCCGCTTACCCGAGAGGATGACCATCTGGGTGGAGGCGCTTTGGAAGCGGGGCCACAGGGCGAGGGCGGCAGTTTCGATGCATCGCCGCAGGTTGGACGAGACTACCACCGACTTTCCTCCTCCTCCTCCCGCACCTACCGTGTGTTCGTCGTTGTGTGTTGGTGGTTGCCCCCCCACGCACCTCCGGTCACTCGACGCCTGTCCTTTGCGCCTGACTTTTGCGCGCCCCCCCAGCAACTCCAGCAACTCGAGCAACTGTACGCGCACATCCATACATGCATACACCATTGCGCCCCCAACCTTGCGCGGAAAACTTTAGTGACAGGAGGCAGCAGCTACAGGCACGGCGGCTACTGGGGCATCGCTACTCTACTTTACTCGAGCATGCCTCTTCTACTCCCACAGCGCCCCCCCTCCTGCGCAGGGCAAGCACGCAAAGCGCGGTAGCCTGCCTCACGCGTTTGCCTGCCAAGGCAAGGGCCTCGCAGGGGCGGGAAAAAGGGACAACCAATCATGAGGGCGGCGTGGACATTGGCAGCGCCTTGCGCCTCGAGGAACTTGTTCAGCTCCTTTGCCTGCTCAGCTCTCAACCCAGCAGCGCCAGCAGCTCAGCCACCTCTTTGCCTCTTGCTGCCCGCTCCGTGGGCGCGTGAACCCTTCTAAGTTCTTGGTTTGCACGTTCTTATTTGTGAAAATGCCCTCTCGCCTGACACGCAGTCACCCACGCATAGCGCCAGGGCGGTGCAGAGGGCACAGAACCGGGGCCGGAGAAGGGGCACCACCTGGGCGACACCGTCCTCATTCAGCGGCGAGTCCAGGAACACAGAGCCCCCCGAAAACGTTACCAGAATCTCCCTGTAGAAGGCGTACACAAGACGGAACGGTATCGCTACCAATTTCTTGACGCCTGAGCCCTGTGTTTGCGCGCGAGCGCTCGCGTGTTTGTCCACCTGTGGCGAGTGCCGAGCAACACATGAACGCTGGACACACAACCCCCGCAGCACGCGCCGGACCTTGTTGAAGACAGCATTCCATTCGCTCTCGCCGTGCCTTATCAGGATGAGATTGACCTGCCACGGGCACGCTCATCACGCACGGCACAGCGTACATTACACCGGTGCTCGTGCCCCCGCAGTCGTGGACCTCGGCCTCCCCTCGTCGCGGGCCACAGAGGCGGGCATTTAAGCACCGCAAAGCGTCGGCAGCAGCACCGAGCAGGGCACACTATATGCATGGGCATGCGCTCGAGGCATACGGCGCCACCTTTTGGACTGAAGACGACTTTGAGAGCATGTCGGGGTCGGGCAGCTTCTTCAGCTCCTTTTTGAAGCTGCCCTCGGTCGTGAGCAGCATGTGGGCAACGGCCTTGCACACATCGAGAATCCGCCCGAAAAGTGTCGCGGCCAGTGGGCTGGTCCAGCACGCACGCGGTCATGTTCGTCATCTTCCTCAACCCTCGCGCCGCGTGCTGCGCGGCTCCCGGAAGAGGGCACCAGGCCCGCAAACGCCGACAGCGCGGCCCTGCCGTGCCCGCGTGCGCTCGCGCGATGCAACCCAGGCGCAACGTCACACCTCACAGACGAGAGCAGCCCAAGAACGGCCACGGGCATGCCAAAGGCTAGCGGAACGGTGAAGGCGCCCGCCGACATCTGGTGCCGAGGGGAGCTTAGCCCGGAGCTAAATCTCGCCACGAACACTTTATTAGAGTTCGTGTATGGAAACGCTGACAAGGAACACACACTTTTCAAAAAAGTCACGTGGTACCGGCGCGTTGTCACAACCCCTCCCGCGTAACCACTTTTACCGGCGTAAGGTGATCAAAGGTGTTCGGTTCCCTCACGGGGACACCCTTTTGGTAGTTGTCTGTACAAAAAGGGAGTTACAAAAAAGTCACGTGATACCGGGCGCTAGACTACTCCCGGGGCGGCCACCCCGTGGTAATATTTATAACGCAGCGTTTGGCAGTAGAGTAAACTGTTTCCAGGCAACGTACGTCACGAGGCACTGCCCACGGTCGGTGATTTCCGCAAAAAAGAAAGCATTATGAGGTCACGTGGGGACCCCTTCGTAGGGGCGGACGGACCCCTTCGTTTGCACGTCCACCCGGCATGGAGGACGCGCGGTCGGTGGGGTCCGGCTGGGCGGCGGCAGCGCACGTGGCCCCAGCGCGCGCGCCTGTTCACTACGCGTGTGATGGCGCGGACGTGATGGACATGGAGGCGCACCGGCGCGGTGGCAGCACGACCGCGCAACGGTCCGCAGCGCCTGGAGCGCGCGAGGTGCAGTGCCCTGGACTTCACGGGCGGGAGCCGGAGATGCATATGATACTCGACGTGATGCTCGAGGACAGCCGCTATCTTGACATGTGGACCAGGCGGCAGCGCGGGGGGGCGAGCGCGGACCGCAGCGCCGCGCGCGCGCATGTCAAGCTCTCTGAGCAAGCGGACGAGGTGGGCGCGCAGGAATGCTCTCGACGCATGGCGGAGCTCGAGGACCAGTTTATGCTTACCATGCGGCCAGATGCCGCGGACGAGGACATGCTCGGGTTCGACGAGTTTTCGGGGCAAGGGGGTGATGCCGGAGCGATCACCAGCACCTGCAGCATGCTGTTCCGCTCGGCGCAGAGTGAACTCGAGCGCATGGACTTTGCGCGCCACTGCACCCGTGACGGGAGCGACAATTGCACGAGCATGTGGGCGCAACGCGCTGTTTGTTCACCGCCCGCCTATGACAGTCAATAGGCGTGTTTGCCAGGGGTGTAGGGTGTGACTACTTGCGGCGGCCACCCCTTGACCGCATGTCTCCCCGTTTCACTCGAGCGTATTAAAGCAATGTCAGCTCACAAGATTTCTCAAGTGGCGCGTCTCAGGCACGCGCGCAAGGCCCGAGTGTTTGGTGGTGTCGAGCGATCTGGGTTGCCCGTCTTGTGCGCTGTCCCTTCTCAGCAAGCACATGGGTGTGCCCCTCACAATTTTATTGTGCAAGGATGGTCCCCAGCGCCGGCTTGTTTCAGCGCTTTTCCCTGGGTCGGTCTCATAAGCTACTGTGCGAATCCCTCCCCCGGTGCGTGGCGAGCGTTTCACTGGTGCCAGGGAGCGCAGCCGCCGGGCGCCAAGGCCTGCGCTCGGGTCTCTGTATATTTTTACTTCTTCTTGGAGCGCTTGCCCTGGCCCTTCTTGGGAGGCCCCTTTCCTCTCCGCCTGCAGTGGCGACCACACACAGCGTACTCAGAACGCGATGCGCGATACAACGCGGCACACAAATGACAAGACAGCAACTCTGCCGACTCCAGACCAACCAAGCAAGCAGAGTCGCATCAGCGTGCACGCGTATCACAGGCATCCTTGCGCGCCTCGCGAGCATCAGCGTGCACGCGTATCACAGGTATCCTTGCGCGCCTCGCGAGCATCAGGCTACATTACCGCAGTCGAGCCAGCTGAGCTTCGCGTCGCAGCCGGAAAGGATCCTGTGAGGGCCAGTGCAAAAATAAAAAAAACTCACCGCGCGTGGCACACGCTCTGCTGACTCGGCTGCGCAGGCGCGTTGCACCACGTGCGCAGGCGCCATAATACGTACGCTTGCACGCATACGTGCACACTGGCGGGCAGGATATGCGCGCTGACGCACAGCGCGTCCCGCGACTTCTCCGCGGCACGTGTGAGCAGGCGCGTGCGAGCAGGCCTCATGGCCAACCTGATATCCGTGCACGTTGTGGCGCAGCTCGGGCGGATACCAACGGGCCATTGCCTCACCCTTCAGAGGCGCGTTCAGCAGCTTGCGGATGCTGCACAGGCACCAGCAATCAGACCCGCAGCTACCGCAGCGGCCACGCGGGAATTCGCACCCGGGCGCGATAAAACAGAGACTGACGGCGGTGTCCGGGGTGCGCCTTGCACCGCCCAGCCCAGCTTCATACCTTCGCTGGTGCGGGTTGCTCACAGGCGAAGTGCCAAAGATGCGCACTGCCGCATCCGCCGCCTGCTCGTCCTGCTCATGCCCCACCGCGTCACAGCGGGCGGGAATGCAGACGGGGGGGCGTGGGCACGCGCGGTCGCCCACAGCGAGCGAAAGTAACCTTGGGCAGGTCAGGATTCTTGGCCTCGCGCATGTGCTCGCGGTCGTAGTGCGAGCCGCTGAAGTAGGACATGCTTCGCTGCCCCGCAGCCACGCCCGCGGTGGCCGGGGCGCTGCGCATCGGGTGTCGCGCGCTGGCGGGCGCCAGCGGCCCCAGCTGCAGGGACGACATGGCGGCTGCCAGCGGGCGTGCGGCACACGCCTGCCCTCGGACGCCCCCCTGGCCGGCCGCCCTCGCCAGCCCAACCCCCGCCCACCGCAGCATTTTCTGGGCGGTGCCGGCGGTGACCGATTCGTTCGTAACGCTCGACTGCCTGACGCCCAAATATGGGTTTAGGGTAGAGGATTCGTTTTTTCTTTTTCAAATCCGCGGGAAACAATGCGGCCGGCTGGCGTGCTTGCGCTGGTAGCGGTGCTGTCGGGGGCCGCGAGAGGGACTTCTCCGCCGGGCGCAGCCGTAGCGCGGAGCGGACGCCAGGTGCATGTACATCCCCCCTCCGCGCGAGCCCCCTTTCCGTCCCTTCCTGGGGCTACACGGGGGCGAGCGCGCTCTGCCCTGCCCGTCGTCCGACGATGAGCGCGTTGCCTGAGCCTGAGCGCATCGACTGCGCGCCGCGTCGCAGGTGGTCGGCCACGTGCCATGCGGGGCCGTAACGAGGGCCCTTCGCTTGCGCGGCGGCGGCGGCGGCTTTGCGGCGGCCGTGCCAATCAATCGCCTGCTGGGGAGGGCCCGACCGCGCGGGCACCATGGAGAAAAAACGGACGCCAGAGGCCCCACACTGAGCGGCAGGGATGCCGCGCTGATCGACGCACTCAAGAATGTGGAGAGCGACACCGACTGCCAGCAAAAGGTGACGCAGCTCCTGCAATCTGGCGCCAACGCGGGCGTGCAAGACCCGTCGTCAGCGTGCGAGTTCTGCGCGATACACCTCGCTGCGGCGCGCGGGCTCACAGATGCCGTTAGCGCGCTGGTTGCCAGGGGGGCTGCTGTCGATGCGCCAGCCAAGCATGGGCAAACGGCGCTCTCGCTGGCTGCCGCTCGGGGGCACGATGGCACTGTCGAGCGGTTGCTTTCGCTCGGTGCCGCAGTCTCGCACAGAGACATGCTCGGGTGGACGTGTCTGCACCAAGCAGCATACTATGGCAGTGAGCGAGTCGTACAGCGGCTGCTGGAGGCCGGGGCTGAGCCTGGCGCTACGACCAGGGACGGCTCCTCTCCCGCGTCCCTGGCGCGTCAAAACCCGCAGACGCCTGCCTCGACAGCGGTTGCAATCGCGGATTGCCTCTCCTCTGCTGCCATGGCCACCGGGGCGGCTAGTGGCGCACAAATGGGGTGCTTGAAGCTGGGCGACGAGTCGGCTATCATGCAGGCGGCCCTCGCAAAGGGCCAACGCATGATGAACGCGACCAGCGCCTCGCTCTCGAGCATTCGACAGCGCTACCGCAGAGCCTCAATGGCGCCGGAGGATCTTGAGCGGCAAGATGCCCTCGCCGAGCGCGCGTTGCAAAGCATTTTGGACAAGTGTGAAGGTGCTGCTGGCTCGGCCGGCGACAGGCTGAAACAAGCCAAGCAAATGCTGCAACAAGCCGCCGGCGACCCGCAAGTGGCTGCCACCCTCGCCTCGCTTGTCTTGCCAGACGCGCCAGCGGGCTCCGCTGTCTCGGGGGCAAACGATTCGGCAGTTGACGACGCGGCAATGATGCAAGCGGGGTTTCAAGAGACGCAGGTCAGCAGGAAGCAGGCTGGCGGCACGCACAGGCAGGAGGAGGGAGTTGGGGGAGCAGTGGGGGGAGGTCTCGGCCTACCGGACCTGGGGCGCTTGTCCGGGAGCTACCAATGTGTTTCGGCGTATGTTGCCTCTGGCCCTGGCGAGCTGACAGTACAACTAGGCGAGGATGTGCGGGTGGAGGAGGATGATGCCGGCGGCGCTGGCGGCACGACCGGCGCGGAGGCTGGCGGGCGTGTCTTGGTGTCTACGCGTGCCGGCGCTTGCGGATACATTCCAAAGCGCTGCCTGGTTCAAGGGCTCCCTATCGTCCACGGGGGTGGTCGGGGCAGAGAGGTTGGGTGGGAGGGTGTGCGGGAGGTGGATGGAGGGAGAGAGGCTGGGGCAGGGACGCGGAAAGGTGGACTGACCGGCGGCAAGGCCGTTTGCCGTGACCACCTCCGTCCTTGGAGTCTGCTAGATCTCAAGGTTGCCTCACCTCCTGCCGATGCGGACACGCGTCCCGGCAGTGCAGGGCTGACGGCGGGGGGGGGTGGGCAAGGCGTGACAGACCCTCGGGCGCAGTCGCACTTTAGTGTGCGCGCCAAGATGTCCATGCCTATGGACCTCAGGTATGTATGCATGTATGTATAAGCGTCACCTCAAGCATGTGCAGTATCTTAGGACGCAGCGCGAGCTTGGCCCTGCTGTGCACGAGGGCTCTCGCATGGTGTCGCATTGTGGCACGCGTAGAGACGCGCACTGCACACCCTCCTGGCCGCGTGCCGCAACCTTCCTGCAATCTACCAGTGCGTGCAGACATCTACAGATGTGCGTCCAGGTGCCCACCGTGTCACCGCGTGTGCAAATTGTTTGGTGACCGGGGCCTCAAAGCAGGTATGGGGTGGAGGAGGACATCCCGGAGGCAGGGGGGGTGGCAGCAGCAGAAGCAAGGTGCGGCATTGGCGTCACCATGACGCGCGATGCCTACGGGCGCTATATTGTGACGGGCGTGCGCGAGGATGGGCCAGCAGCCGCGGGTGCGCCCTCCTCTTCCGATTGCTTGGTGCCTGTGTGGTGCTTGCGTGGCGTTTGTTGTGACGACATGTGGTCGTGTGTGCTGTCACGCACACATTAACACTGCGGGCGCAACGGTTGCATGGTCTGCATCTTCTGCATCTTCTGCTTCTTCTGCTTCTTCTGCTTCTTCTGCAGTGCGTGACAAGCTTGCAGAGGGCAGCATTCTAGAGCAGGTCAACGGCCATGCCGTCACCGGCATTTCGCCCGCAGGTACTCCCGCCCGTCCTTTGGCCCGCACCCCCCGTTTCTCTATCCTCATCCCTCCTCTCCTCCTGCTCTTCCTTGTTACATGCGCACAGCAGCTGGCGCTGGCATGGGGCCAGAGACGTCGCGCCCTCGCCTACGACATCGCTTACTGACCCTATACGGACACCCCCTGGACGTTTCTTGGCGCGTCACGCTGCGCGTGTCACGTTCGCCAACGTCACACGCGGCGCGTCAGCGCCGGAGCCTACGGCTCACCTTGAGCCGTGCGCTCTCTGGCTCTCTCTTGAGAGAAAGGGAAGCGGGGAGCGAGCAATTACCTGAGAGGGCCGTGCACGAGATCTAACTGTTCGGGGCTTGGGCCTGGCAGCCTTGACCAACTTGGTAGTCGGCCCGGCAAAGTCCGAGGTGCGGCTAACCTTGTCGACGCCTACCAGCCCCTCTTCTCCCACCGTGCTGGAGGATGAGGGGTCGGCGTCCAGGAGCAGCAGGGACCATGGCGGCCGGTGGCAAGTATCTGTCATCAGGGGCCCCATTGCGCAACCCAGTCTGACTCATGGACCAGGTCACGGCTCTGCGCAACAAGACACGTCGCCTGCACAGAACACGCAGCCACAACACCAGGTGGGAGGGCAAGCGGGCAACGAGGCGGGGCAAATAGGTGCCCCTCAGGATGCGCCGCACGCTATTGACGTGGAAGAGGACTTTGGCGAAGTGTGAGCGACTGCCTGTGCACCGCTACTGGCTCAGACGTGTGCATCTTGAGAAACGGTAGTGTATATCACCTCGCAGCACAGGATGCCGGAATGCCCTACCCTAGATATCAACATGCACACGCTGGGAGCGCCGGGAGCGTAGAAGCAGAGTACGCAAATTTCGCGACTTCATCATATGAAAATCTTATGATGGGACTGTTGTTCAAGCATGCCTGAAAGTAGTGCGCGAGCCGATACGGGCCCACCATGTCGGCGCAAAGCCCTCGGGAACGGTGTACTTACCATGCCCTGGATACTTGTTAGGAAGTAGTGGGCAACCTTGAATGATGAAAGCTATCAAGGTGTAAAAACGCTGCACGGAAGGTTTGTGCTTCCTCAAAAATTTGTTGGGCTGTTTTCGGGACAGAATTTTGCACTCATTTTCCAGCACAGGAAATCGCCCGTGCGGTTATCAATCTGTGCGGCTTTCGTCCTTGAGAACCCGTTTTGCATTCTACAGACTCCGTTTTCACACCGTTTTCACGCCCGTGCGCGAAGGTTCGTCAAATCTTGCGAATCGAATGGTGTTTATTTTACAACGACGCTTGGCGTGATGATAGTGTGACAATGATGCAGCTAGTGTGACAATAATGCGGGGTCATCCCTGAGGATTCGATCAAAAGCTGTACTTGGGCATCTCATTAAACGTGTTGTGCATGTCCCTCGACGTTGCCAACGAGTCTCGCAATGCCATCAGCTGGCCCAGACATGGCGGCAAATCGCCAACACCCCATTATGTCAGCCGCAGGTCATGCGTGACTGAACCAACACAACAAAGCTTACGCGGCAAGAGAGACTGAAGAAGGCTGCAAGCGTACCCCCGTACCTGCTTTGACAGGGCGACGGCCCCCGATCGCATCACAGCCGCTTCCGCTTCTGTCGACAATCCGCCGCCTCCGCCGCCTCCTGTTTGCCAGCGGTTGGTGTTCACCCTCTGTCACACGCTGGTCACACGCTGGCCGGATGCATGCCAGGGCACTGGCAGCAGGCCGCTGGGTCGCAGGGCGCATCAACAGGCATGCAGCAGAAGGCAAGCAGACCGGCTTTGCTGTTGCCCCGTGCCCTCGGAGCATCGTGCATCGCAATGAGGATGTGCTTCATTCGGCCGCGGTCGGCCACGGTCGAATGCTGCGACAGACGGCTCGTCCCCGGCACACCCAGCAGCGTGCTTCCCTCCATCTCCATCACCTCTATATGCGGCTGCCGTCTTTTGGCCTTATTTTCCCGCGCGACCTTCTCTTCCCGGGCGAATCGCGGCGTGTGCTCCGACTGGAGTGCCGACATGATGCCCTCCGTCTTGTGCTTGTTTTCTTGCATCCGCAGGACGCCCAGCGAGAGCTTCTTGGTCCTGCCCAGATTTGTGTAGATGGCCTTTTCCAGGGTGATCTCGGGCGCGCTGTTGAGCGTAATCTGGCGCGTGTCGACGCAGGTCGGGCTCCGGGCTGACTGGATCGAGCCAAAGGAGTCTGTCGAGCTTTCCCGCAGCGACTGTTGGCGCAGCGGGCTGCGCTGACCCTCCATGATCGCCTGCCCCGCCGCGTGCAGCTTGCCCGGCCTGCTGGCAGCCCGGTCAGACGGGAGCTTGGAGCGTGCACCGGGACGCACCCCATCTCGCCCGAGCGCCCCCCCCCCCCCCGGGGGGGCCCACTGGGGGGGCGGCCCCCGGCCCCGCCCCCCCCCCGCCCGGCCCACCCCAACCCCCAC
>Ga0115006_10003982_pt1 | contig 10195 bp, 6 predicted proteins | sample ArcOceMetagenome_3_FD_88943 | JGI IMG/M metagenome (GOLD analysis project Ga0115006, IMG submission 88943) | Marine eukaryotic phytoplankton communities from Arctic Ocean - Arctic Ocean- Svalbard ARC20M Metagenome | ecosystem: Environmental > Aquatic > Marine > Oceanic | place: Arctic Ocean...
ATGTTTAACATGAATGTGAAACTGTCAATTTTCGTGCTTACATTCATACCGATTTCAGGTTTCATTATTTCGTCTATTGGTAAAAGTTTAAAAAAGCATTCACAGAATGTGCAAAAAGAACAAGGGGAACTCTTGTCGATTGTTGAAGAATCTTTGGGAGGGTTGAGCATCATCAAAGCGTTTAGTGCGGAGGGAAGGTTTATGTCTAAATTTTTTGAGTCAACAACAAACTTTTTTAACTTCTCAAACAAATTACTAAACCGCCAAAACCTTGCTTCCCCACTTAGTGAGTTTATGGGGATTGGAGTGATTGGTGGCTTACTTTGGTTTGGCGGATCCATGGTATTGGTCGACAAAACACTCGATGGAACTACGTTCATTGTTTTTATCACCTTAGCCTATAACATCCTAACGCCAGCCAAAGCAATCAGCAAGGCATCATATGCCATTAAAAAAGGAGATGCCGCAGCAGAACGTGTTCTAGAAATACTTGAAGCTTCAAACGAGCTCACCGACCATCCGAATGCGAAACCCATAAGTGGATTTAATTCTGAAGTCCGTTTCGACAAAATTGGTTTTAGATACGATACTACACCCGTACTTAAAGCCTTTTCTTTGAATCTTAAAAAAGGGCAAACCATTGCTTTAGTTGGGCAATCGGGAAGCGGAAAAACTACAGTTGCAAACTTACTCAACCGCTTTTATGATGTACAAGAAGGAAGTATTCAGATCGACGGAATGGACATCAAAGAAACTACGACGGAATCACTACGTAAATTGATTGGCGTGGTTACCCAAGATTCAATCTTGTTTAATGACAGTGTTCAAAACAATCTACTCATTGGAAATCCGAACGCCACAGACGAAGAAGTTATCAAAGCTGCCAAAATAGCAAATGCCCATGAGTTCATCATCACCCTACCAGAGGGTTACCACACCAATATTGGCGATCAAGGAAATAAATTGTCTGGAGGTCAGAAACAACGCCTATCTATTGCGCGTGCTGTACTCAAAAATCCACCAATAATGGTATTGGATGAAGCAACCTCAGCCTTGGATACAGAATCCGAAAAACTAGTTCAAGAAGCACTCGAAAATTTAATGAGCAATCGAACATCTTTGGTTATTGCTCACCGTCTTTCGACCATTCAAAAGGCAGATCAAATTGTAGTAATGCAAAACGGTGAAATCATTGAAATGGGAACCCACGCCGAATTGATCGGCAACAACAGCAACTATAAGAAACTGGTTGAAATGCAGTCGCTCTAATACGTCTTCGGATAATCTTCAGAGCTTAAGAACAAGACTGCCAAACCGATAAAGTCAATTCGGTTAAACTATTTTGTAATTTTAGAGTCAAAGCACTAAACACTTTTAGTTGGAAGAGCAAACTCTTTTAGTACATGCCTTACAAAATCCTGCAACGCAAGAAGCTGGATTTAAAATCTTGATCAAGGAATATCAACAGCCCTTGTATTGGCATATTCGTAAAATTGTTTTTGACCATGAAGATGCAGATGACGTATTACAAAACACCTACATCAAAGTTTTTAAAAACATTAAAAACTTCAGAGGAGAAAGCAAACTTTTTAGTTGGATGTACCGCATTGCTACCAATGAAGCTTTAACCTTCATAAAGCAGAAGTCAAGAAAACTAGGGCTCTCGCTAAATGAATTCAACGAAAAGCAGGTGAATCAATTGGAAGCCGATGTGTACTTCGAAGGAGGTGCAATTGCGTTGAAATTACAGTTGGCTGTGGCCAATCTTCCAGAAAAACAACGTCTTGTTTTTAATCTTAAATATTATGAAGAGTTAAAATACGATGAGATTTCAGAGATACTAGAAACCAGTGTTGGCGCATTAAAAGCCTCTTATCATCATGCAGTAAAAAAAATAAAAAATGAACTTGACCGATAAAAATGATAGCTTTAAAATACCCGAAAGCTATTTTGAAAATCAAAGCAAGCAGCTAGAAAACCTAGGGAAAATTGCTGAAATTCAATCGAGCTTTAGTGTTCCGCCAGCTTATTTCGAAAAGTCCGAGCAGCAGATTTTTGAATTACTGATTAACAAGCAAAAGTCTCGTATTGTACGACTGATTCCTTATGCAGTAACTATTGCGGCTTCTTTGGCTCTTGCTTTACTAATCAATTGGCCGGAGCAAGAATTAGAAACAGCTGCAGCAGTAGAGCGCTATTTTGAAGAACAAGAAAGTCCGCTGACGACCATTGAACTTTTGGAACTAAACCCTTTGGAAGATTTTGATTTTAAAACCATTGCCTTTGAAAACCTAGCTCAAGAAACTATTTTCGAATTACAACAAGCCTATGACCCTAATTTCAACTTAATATATCAAGCTTATGAAGATTAAACATCTCTCCCTTTATTTTTTATTAGCCCTAGCGAGTAGCAGCATGTGGGCTCAAAAATCAGAAAAAAAAATGAGTTTTGAACGCTTAAAAGCGTTGAAGATTAATTTTATCATTGAACAAGTAGATTTAAATACCGAGGAAGAATCTTTTGTCTGGGGCGCTTTCGAAAAACATGAATCGGATGTTCGAAAACAATACCACAAAAAAATGCGCAAGCTTAGATACAATAATTTCAAGAAAACGGAAGATCTAAGTGAATCTCAAGCTGCAGTTGCGCTCGATTCTATTTATCACTTAAGAACGCTAAAAGAAGAACTGGATCAAGCGTTTCTTAAAACATTAAAAACGAAACTAACAGCTAAACAGGTTTTAGAAATCCATATTGCAGAAGAAAAGTTTCACCGGAAAATGGTACATCGCTCGAGAGAACGAAAAAACATTCCATAAAGTGCGTATAGCTGATAAGGGTGGTGTAAATTTGCAGCCACATGAGAAAAATATTCAGGAATAACGCTCAAGGTATTGTAGATGCCTTAACGAAGATCATTGCTAAAAAAGGAAGAGGTACTCGTATTTTAGAGAAAATAAACCTTGCCAATCCAAAATGGGGAGCACGAGATCGCAATTTAGTTCACTCAGCCACCTATGAAATACTTCGATGGAAAAGCTACTATCGCTTTTTAAGCACTGCCGAAGACGCTACTGATGAAGCTGAAAAACCATGGAAACTACTCGGTGTTTGGTTGGTTCTTAACGAAGTTGAAATTCCTGAGTGGGATGAATTTAAAAACTTAGACGTTGCGCTGATTAAAGCAAAGCAAAAAGAAAAAGTAACTCCTGAAATTTCTAAATCAATTCCGCTTTGGCTTTATGAACGCGGGAAAGCAGAACTTTCAAAAGAATGGAATATCGAATTGGATGCGTTAAACATCGAAGCCAAGTTAATCCTTCGAGTAAACCGTATTGTTACTTCCCCAAAAAAACTTCAAGAAGATCTGATGACCTTATTTCAAATTGAAACCCATTTGATCAAAGGATATGAAGATGCACTCATACTCAACCAACGAAAAAACTTAAGAAAAAATCCATTATACCTCAAAGGTTCTTTTGAAATTCAGGATGCAAATTCTCAAAAAATAGCTCCTTTTACGCAAGCTAAACCCGGAATGAAGATTATTGACGGATGCGCTGGTGCTGGGGGTAAAACACTACACCTTGCTTCCTTGATGCGAAACAAAGGAGAAATTATTGCCCTTGATGTAGAGATTGATAAACTCAAAGAGCTTTCGAGACGTGCCCGGAGAAATAAAGTGAAAGCCATTAAGAACACTTGGGTTCCCGATCCTCAATACAAAGAATCACTTACCAATTGGGCAGATCGTGTACTTATTGATGCTCCGTGTAGTGGCTTAGGTACGCTAAAACGAAATCCAGAATTGAAGTGGAGGCTGACAGAAGAACGTATTTCAGAAGTTATAGAACTCCAACGTGCCATTCTTTTAGAACAAAGTAAATGGGTGAAAGAGGGTGGAAAATTAATTTATGTTACCTGTTCCATTCTCCCTAGTGAGAATCAAAATCAAATTGCATGGTTCTTAGAACAAGAGGAAGGCGCTGCTTTTGTTCTTGAAAAAGAAGAAATACTTTTTTCTCATCAAACTCAATTTGATGGTTTTTATGCCGCTCGATTGATTCGAAAAGTTGTGAATAACATTCCGAAAACTGTATAAAAAACCGAAGTACTTCTGCGGTTTCCTTGTGTAAAAAATTTGTAAATTTACACCTTAGAAATACGCACAATCTATGATCCATTTTTTTGGTTTAGTACAAGAAGAAATTTTTGCAGTTGAAACAACACAAACCCTTTCGGCTGAAGCAGAAGAAAAACTACAATGGTTGTTTGGAGACCTTCCAAGCATTCCTGCTCAAAACCTCAGCGGTGGCTTTTACGGACCTCGGGCAACAATGATAACGCCTTGGAGCACCAATGCGGTTGAGATTACTCAAAACATGGGAATCGAAGGGATTACGCGTATTGAAAAATATATTCCCGAAACCAAAACTGATGTGGTTGACTATATGCTTGTTCAGCGTTTTGAAGCATTAAATGAAAGTATATTCAAGATAGATGCTAGTCCAGAAACAGTAAAACCTATTGAAGATATCGCAGATTTCAATGCAAGCGAAGGCTTGGCAATGAATAGCGAAGAAGTAGCCTACCTAGACAATGTTGCAAAAGAGCTCGGTCGTCCCCTGACCGACTCCGAGGTTTTTGGATTTTCGCAAGTAAATTCAGAACACTGTAGACATAAAATATTCAACGGGACCTTTGTTATTGATGACGAAGAAAAAGGAAAAAGTCTTTTTCAAATGATCAAAGAAACTGCAAAACAAAATCCCAATACCATTGTTTCTGCATATAAAGACAATGTTGCTTTTATTGAAGGTCCAACTGTAGAACAATTTGCTCCAGCAAAAGGAGATGTTCCCAGTTCCTACCAAACTCAATCTATTGATACTGTGCTTTCTTTAAAAGCAGAAACACATAATTTCCCGACAACCGTTGAGCCTTTTAATGGAGCTGCGACAGGATCTGGAGGGGAAATCAGAGATCGTTTGGCAGGAGGAAAAGGATCCTTACCGCTTGCAGGAACAGCCGTATACATGACCCCATACTCTAGAGTTTCAGAGAACCGAGACTGGGAAAATGGTTTCCCAAAAAGAGATTGGCTTTATCAAACTCCGTTAGAAATTCTAATCAAAGCTTCGAATGGCGCTTCTGACTTTGGAAATAAATTTGGACAACCCCTGATTGCAGGATCTGTACTCACCTTTGAACATCAAGAAGGAGATCACAAACTTGGCTATGATAAAGTTATCATGCAGGCTGGTGGAATTGGTTTTGGTAAAAAAGATCAAGCTCAAAAAAGCGTTCCCACAAAAGGAGACCGCATCATCATCTTAGGTGGCGATAATTATAGAATTGGAATGGGTGGCGCAGCTGTATCTTCTGCAGACACCGGAGCTTTTGGAAACGCTATAGAACTCAATGCGATTCAACGCTCCAATCCAGAAATGCAAAAACGAGTTGCCAATGCAATTCGTGCTTTAGTAGAAAGTGCTCACAATCCAATCATTTCGATTCACGATCACGGAGCTGGTGGTCACTTGAACTGCCTTTCTGAACTTGTAGAAGAAACTGGAGGAGCAATTGATATTGACAAACTTCCGCTTGGTGACCCTACCCTATCGGCAAAAGAAATTATTGGAAACGAGTCTCAAGAACGAATGGGTCTTATTTTATCTGAAAAAGATGCGCATATTCTAGAGAAAATTGCACAAAGAGAACGTGCTCCTTTCTATGATGTTGGTGTTGTGACTGATGATAAGCACTTTTCTTTCCATTCAGAAAAAACAAAAGAAACTCCCATTGATCTCGACTTGAGTGCTCTTTTTGGAAGTTCTCCAAAAACTCTCATGCAGGATCAATTACAAACTGCAAATTTTAAAGAAATTGAATATACAACTACTGACTTGAACATCTATATAGATCAAGTATTACAAATTGAAGCAGTTGCTTGTAAGGATTGGCTTACGAACAAAGTAGACCGCTGTGTAACGGGTAGAGTTGCACAACAACAATGTGTTGGAGCACTTCAACTTCCATTGAGTAATTGTGGCGTTATGGCGCTTGATTATACTGGAACTAGCGGTGTAGCTACCTCACTTGGGCATTCGCCTTTAACAGGACTTATTGACCCGAAAGCAGGAAGTATTAACGCCATCGCAGAGTCGCTAACCAATCTTGTTTGGGCGCCTTTGGCCAACGGACTAACCTCTGTTTCTCTCTCGGCAAACTGGATGTGGCCGTGTAACAATCCGGGGGAAGATGCACGTCTTTATCAGGCAGTAGAAGCCTGTTCTGAGTTTGCAATCGCTTTAGGAATCAACATTCCTACTGGAAAGGATTCCCTTTCCATGAAACAAAAATATAAAGATCAAGAAGTAAAAGCTCCAGGAACAGTAATCATTTCGGCAGCAGGAGAATGTGCTGACGTAACAAATATAATCACACCTGTTTTAACTCCGAATGGAGGCGACTTATACTATTTAGATTTATCACAAAGTGAATTTCACTTAGGGGGTTCTTCTTTTGCGCAAACTAGAAATGCTATTGGAACTCAAGTACCTTCTGTAAAAGATGCTTCCCACTTTGCCAAGGCATTCAATATACTTCAAGAATTAATTCAAAATAAATCGATTAGCGCTGGACATGATATCGGATCTGGAGGGTTAATCACTTCCCTTCTGGAACTTTGTTTTCCAAGCCTTGGAATTGGCCTTGATATCGATCTGACAACTTTGGGTGAAGAAGATATTGTTCGAATTTTATTTTCAGAGAAAATTGGAATTTTACTTCAATCAAAAACAGATTTAACTGCTCATTTTGGAGCTGCAAATATCGACTGCAAAGCAATTGGAACTGTTCGTTCAGATGCTAAACTTACGGTTAAGAACTTTAACTTCGAAGCTGTATTATCGATTGAAGAATTGCGCAAAACCTGGGCAAAAACATCAGCATTATTAGATGCTGAGCAAACGGAAAAAACGTGTGCTTCTGCTCGTTACGAAAACACAGACAAACAACCGCTTCACTTTAAATTTCCAAAAGACTTTACCGGAAAGTTGAATGCAACACCCAAAACCAAAATTAAGGCTGCCGTTATTCGAGAAAAAGGAAGTAATTCTGAAAGAGAAATGGCCTATGCCATGCACATCGCAGGCTTTGATGTTCGTGATGTTCACATGACTGATCTTATCGAAGGAAGAGAAACTTTAGAAGATATTAATTTCATCGTTGCCGTTGGAGGGTTTTCAAATTCAGATGTTTTAGGATCAGCCAAAGGATGGGCAGGTGCATTTAAATACAATGAAAAAGCCAAGAACGCTTTAGATAATTTCTTTGCTCGACCAGACACGCTATCGCTTGGAGTTTGCAACGGATGTCAGCTATTTGTCGAATTAGGTTTAATTACACCTGATCATCTTGAAAAACCTAAAATGCTTCATAATGATTCAGGCAAATTCGAATGTACATTCACAAGTGTAACCCTACAAGAAAGTAGCTCCATATTGCTAAAAGGGCTCGAAGGAAGCACCCTTGGCGTTTGGTCTGCACACATGGAAGGGAAATTCATTTTACCACAAGCGGAAGAAAGCTATCAGATTCCTGCGAAATACGCATATGATGCTTATCCTGCAAACCCAAACGGATCGGACTACAACACTGCTATGCTTTGTAGTGATGATGGTCGTCATTTGGTGATGATGCCGCATTTAGAACGCTCTACTTTCCCATGGAATTGGGGGCATTATGCTGATGATCGCAACGATGAAGTATCACCATGGATGATGACCTTTGATAATGCCTATACTTGGCTGAAAAATAAATAAATCTTATTGATATCTCATTGTAGCTACTAATACTAGTATTGTTTCGAAATATTTGGGTACATTTAGTAACTAATTTTACGCAATGAAACCAACAAGATTATTTGAATTTATAGAAATTCAGAGAAATAACATCCCACTAGATAAATGTGTAACGACAAAATATAAAGGCACTTGGGAGAGTCTTTCAACAGAAGATTTTTATCAAAAAGTACAACAGGTAAGTCGATCGCTCATGAAAATGGGTGTTAAAAAAGGAGATAAAGTCGCTCTAATTTCTACAAATAACAGAACCGAATGGTGTATAATGGATCTCGGGGTTTTACAGCTTGGCGCTGTTACTGTTCCTATATACCCTACGATCACAGCTCCTGAATATCAGTATGTATTAAACCACTCGGAAAGTCAATACTGTTTTGTTTCTGACATTGAAGTACTAGACAAGCTCAATACCGTTCGAAAAGATATTCCGGTTTTAAAGGAAGTATATTCTTTTGATGACATACAAGATTGTCCGTCTTGGACAACTCTTTTAAGCGAAGAGCAAGACGAAGAAACACAAGAATTGGTTGTTAGTGCCAAAGCAGCTGTAGCACCTGAAGATCTTGCTACAATAATTTACACCTCTGGAACAACGGGCGTTCCAAAAGGAGTAATGCTCAGCCATCATAACATTGTATCCAATGTTATTTCTAGCTCCAAAAGGTTACCGCTTGAAGCTGGCGAAACACATGCATTAAGCTTTTTACCCGTTTGTCATATTTATGAACGCGTTATCCTTTATGTATACTACTACCAAAGTATTGGAATTTATTTTGCTGAAACTATTGAAAAGATTTCTGAAAACCTTCAAGAGATAAAGCCATATTTCATGACTGCCGTTCCACGTTTACTAGAAAAGGTATACGATAAAATTTATGCTCGAGGTGCTGAATTAGACGGAATTAAACAAAAACTATTCTACTGGGCAGTTGACCTCGGATTACAATACGAACCTTATGGGGCGAATGGTTTCGTTTACGAATTGAAATTAAAAGTTGCTCGCAAGTTGATCTTTTCAAAATGGCAAGCAGCATTAGGAGGTAACCTCCATACCATAAGTTCGGGTAGTGCAGCATTGCAGCCACGTTTAGCTCGTGTTTTTAGCGCAGCTGGAATAACAATTTGTGAGGGTTATGGGTTGACAGAAACTTCACCTGTTTTAACCGTTAGTGATCTCAATAACCGAGGCTTAAAATTCGGTTGTGTTGGAAAAGCTATAGAAAACGTTGAGCTTAAAATTGCTGCCGATGGTGAAATCTTGTGTAAAGGCCCAAATATTATGCAGGGGTATTACAAAGACGAGGAGAAGACAGCAGAAGTAATTCAGAATGGATATTTCCATACTGGCGATATTGGAGAGATTGATGCAGAAGGTTTTCTTAAAATTACCGATCGTAAAAAACAATTATTCAAAACCTCTGGAGGAAAGTATATTGCTCCTCAGCTGATTGAAAACAAAATGAAACAATCCTTGTTCATTGAGCAAATCATGGTAATCGGAGAAGGGCAAAAAATGCCAGCTGCACTTATTCAACCTGCATTTGACCATATTCACACGTGGATCAAGGCTCAAGAACTGAATATAGAACCTACAATGGATGCAATCTGCTCTAGTCAAGAGGTTATCGATGCAATACAGCAAGACATTAATGAGTACAACCCAACTTTTGGGAAATGGGAACAAGTGAAACGATTTGAACTCACTCCTGAATTGTGGAGTATTGAATTAGGACACCTTACTCCTACTATGAAAGTTAAACGTAAAGTTGTGAAAGAGCGTTACAAAGAACTCTTCGATAAAATTTACTCCTAAACTTTAGCCCCTCTTTTGAGGGGCTTTTTGTTAAAGTTTTACTATGCACGCATAATTATGCATACATAATTATGCGTGCATAGTAAATTTGTATATATTTGAAAAATAAATAAAAGCAATTGAAACCGATAACAATAGAATACGCATTGAAAACAACTTGGCAGTTGATAACCAATATGTATAATGAGAAGGCCGCAGCTTATGACTCAACCATGGCGATGGGCTTTACCTTACTTTCTATTGATGCGGAAGGAACTCCATCGACAGCTCTAGGCCCAAAAATGGGAATGGAACCCACAAGTTTATCAAGAATACTGAATTCAATGGAAGAGCGTGGCTATATAGAACGCAAACCCAATCCAAATGATGGACGCGGTGTATTGATATACCTAACCGAGCAAGGAAAGGAAAAAAGAGATATTTCAAAACAAACGGTGATCGAGTTTAACAATTCCATTATCGACAATATGGATGAAGAGAAAATGAAGCATTTTTTCGAAGTAACGGAATTCATCA
>Ga0115006_10003984_pt1 | contig 10194 bp, 8 predicted proteins | sample ArcOceMetagenome_3_FD_88943 | JGI IMG/M metagenome (GOLD analysis project Ga0115006, IMG submission 88943) | Marine eukaryotic phytoplankton communities from Arctic Ocean - Arctic Ocean- Svalbard ARC20M Metagenome | ecosystem: Environmental > Aquatic > Marine > Oceanic | place: Arctic Ocean...
TAGAGTGGCCAACTACGCCAACTCCGAGGGAGACGTCAAGGTGATAAAACGCATCCTCAACTTGCGTTATCGTCGTCCGAGACATATCAACGGCCCAGTCGATCGCCTTAAGCTGCTGCTCGTAGTAGTGGCTGAAGCCCTTTGGCTTGGAATCCCAGCATCCCAGATCACATGCGTGATGGAGAGTCACTACGAATCCATAACCGGCCAGGGCAGTGCACATTTCCCAATACGCTGGGACAGTCTGAACCCCCCCTCCACCATAACCGTGAGCATAGGCGAGCAGTGGAAACCTTGACTCGTTGTCAAGGGAGATGTCAGGGTAAAACACTGTAATGTGTTTGTTCGTAGTATCCATTTGGTCGACGTAGAACTTCGAAGACTTTACAGGGTATAAAGAGGGAAGGGGACATGGTTGCTCCGGTTTTGGACGGAAGCCTGGAGAAAGAGACCCGACGTTCTTCTCAATGTCGGGCAGATCATCAAACATATTAGCAAATGACGAAGAGTTTCCGATGAAATTGGAAATCGGTGAGGGGAGGGACGAAGAGGTCCCAAAGAAGACTCCGGCGAGTAACGCAAAGGGTTTCATGCCCTCTTCTCCTTTTCTTTCAACCTCCTGTCTCCATGTCCAATGTCAAATCCATTTTCCAGTGCCACTGATACACAAATTGTCACAAGCGGAACTTCCATTGCCGTCTATCTATCAATAAGACACGAACAGCAAAACATTATTAACGAACTCTTCTTTCATCCCCAACTCTCTCCTTCTCCAACTGACCTACCGGAACAAGGAAAGCAAGAATGAGCAGCTCCTTCAAACCCCTCATCGTGAATGGCAAGTACTTGGGACCCCAGAAGGATAATTTTTCGCCGGAAGAGAGGGAAGTTCAAAGGGATGCTGCTGTGGAGAAGAGGAAGGAGGGTCCCTCTCCAGACAAGAGGGGGAAGGGGCTCACAGAGACTATCAAGTACAAGAACGGCGACTCAGAGGAAATGGAAAGGTGGGCAAAAGACTCTTATGAGTACGGGAAGTTCAAATCCACGCCGGCCCCACCCAAGCCGGTCAATCCCAACCTCCAAAAGAGCAGCCTTTGGTAGAGTTTGAGTGTAATTTTAATGTAATAGTGCGAAGATTGATGATTGAAAATTTATTCGATTTCCGAAAGGTCTCCAGTATATATGATGAGTATACCCCCCTTAAAGAAAATGCTTAAAATGGACCGAATCATTATATTCAACGTCGCTGATCTTGATCCCCTCCCAAGATGTCTGAATGATATTCAGTAGGTGCTGCAACGAGGTTGCGGGGTAAGTGAAAGGTCGGAGGATAGCACAACTACACGACACTCACCTTGGCAGTATTGATCACTTGCTTATACTTGAGGGAAGTCATAGAGCTATCATCCTCAAGGTCTTCTTCCCCCTTGAATAGAAGACTACGAGTTATGAGCTCGCCGTAACAATCCCAGGACAGATGTCCGACCTTCTTCAGCCAATTGTTCACAAGGATGGTTTCGTGAATGCTTGTAATTCCAAAGTATAAGACTACCACGCAGACGACAATGGCGGAAATTGTGACCTTTCCCAACAGCATCGAGAGACCAATGAGCCCTGCCACAGAGAGAAAGAGCATCGTGTCAAACGCCTTAAATTTTACCTCATGTTGTGTTGTATATTGCAAGGCTTTGCAGATGTCTACAAACGATACTGTCATTTTGAGCACCCAAGCCTCATCGAAGAATTCAGTCTTCTCAACCAGGTCCCGATCACCGAGACTCTTGAAATTTCCAAACACCGAGTCTTCCTGGGTCGAGGGTGAAGCAATCGAATGAAGCACTCGCGAGGATGAAGCAATCGACGCTTGACGTTCTTCCTCGGCCGTCGTAGCTTCAGCTAAATCGCTGAATGAAATATTGAGCGTGTCGTGAAAGAGTTCTATCCGAAGTGCGCGAATCTCGCACGTGAGATTCCAAGTGAAGCAGGCCATGTTATTAAGGTGGTCCATGATGGCAAATAAGACCAAAAATATAATCGTTGATGGGACATCCCTGGGGAAAATGTGGAACCCCAACAGCCAGGGAAAAGCAGCGCGACCACCAACAACGTATCGGCGAAGCAACACGATTTTATAATCGAGGGAATGAGTCTTTCATCGATTTTTTTGGCAAGGTCTTCCCTCCCTTCCTTTTTAAGAATGTGAATGGTTCGCGACCTCATTCTCAAAATATTGTCGAACGACGTATTCATTCGAGAATGCCTCCAACACAGGAAATGAGTGCGACGAGCGACAATGCGTGGAGCGAGGGAAAGTTAGAATGTCGCTCCACCCCTCCATTCTACGTCAAACCAAATCTCACCTTAGTTGGAACATGCAGCACACCCCCATTAAAATCCAATCAACGATACCTTTTGCACGCGCATCATCCACAACCTAAGAGAAGCTCGCAAAAACGACAAGTATTACGCGCTTTATAATGCCAACACGAAAAGGGCCCTGTTTAGGCAAGGAACAGCCAACCCCCCATACCCTCGCATGTTTGTTTAGGGTCTGCAAAGAGCTCGGCACGACCAAGAGCTTGGCGTCCTCCTCTGGTGGCAGCTTGGTCAAAGGTATCGAGGACCTTCGTTTCCGCATATCTTGTATCTCGTGCATTGCTTTGTGTGCACGGTCACTAATTGACTTCTTATTTGCTTTAGGATATTTTGGTATTTGCGGGACAGGACTGGTACCAAATAATTCCGCCCCCCCCTTAACACCCCGCCTCGTTCGTCTAGTGTTAACTGTTGTGATCCTTTCCCGGGCATTGGATCTATATCAACAGTCGAAGACATATTTTACTGGGTAAGAGAAAAGCAGATTATGCTCAGGAGGCGACTTATGTACTATAATTAAAAGCACCACAGGGACTATGGTGGCCTTCAAAACTGAGGGACGAGCTGTTAGCGGTTCGAGCCCAGAGAAAAAACTGAGCACCTTAGCACATTTTAAAGAAGAAAATCGTGCAACGTTGTGAATCGAAAGGTTGCACGGCCTGTTAGGGTTGTCACCGATATTTGGGTTTTGTTTTGTATCCTTTTTAGGTAAAAAGGGTGTGAAGAGGAAGCAGACTCTATCAAAACCTCACTGTTGTATGCATGTTAGTATAACTCGCTATCACTTCTCGCATAATATAATCTATATTTTAGACACAACGTCCTGTTTAATTCCCCCCACCCCCGCTGATAACCAATTTGCTCCTGCTCCTGCTCCCCAGGGCCGCCTCGCCCTCACTGTCTCCCTCCAGGTTCCTGTAAAGGTTTTTGCCCGTCCCGGGTAGCACGTTTGGCTTCTTGACTGGTTTCTGCTCGAGGGCCATGACCCTCACAGTCTCCCTGAGCCTGTTGATTTCAATCCTCTGCATCTCGGTTTCCCTCTGACGTTCATCGAGCTTTTTCTGCAAGCTGATGATATCCTCCCTCATACTCATTGAGCTTCCGACCGCCCTGCTTCCGCTGCCCATTAGTCTTCCAGTATCCCCCATAGCGGGAAGAGTCTTGGCACTGATATTCCCCCCTGACCTGCCCCTCTTGAGCACCTCAAGGCTCTTGCTGACCTTCATCTGGGTCCCGCTCACTGGCACATTAGGGTACGGGGACTCGGGCGACTCAGGGTGGTTGTAGCCCTGGGTAGGTAACTTTTTGATGTTCTCAACGACGCTCCCCATTCCAAGGCTTCCCACGCTTCCCTCCTCCCTGACCGACTTCCTCTTTATTGTCTCCTTGTGCTCGTTGATCTCATGCGTCATCACCTCCTTCTCCCTCCTGAGCATGGCATTTTCTCTCCTCAATTGGTTGCATTCCCCGACCAAGGCCGTGTTCTCAGCCAGTTTGTTCCTCTGGTTCCTGTCAGAGGCAGCCTCCTCAACTCGGAGCCTTCTCTTCAAGTCCTTGGCAGTCTTTTGCACCCACTGTGTCTGTCGCTGCGCCTCCATGGCCTTCTCAGCCAGCTCAATCTCGTCCATCGAGAGCTGCTTAGCCCCCCCTCCATCCCCCCCTCCTCCCCCAACCCCGTACAATCCATCATCATCTCCGCTTGCGAACTCACCAGTGACGACGCCCGTCTTCTTCGCCCCACTTCGGGTTGAACTGGCGTTGCTGGACCTTCTTGTTCCACCCCTTCCTCCCCCTAGATCCTTCTCCCCTCTGACAAACTTCCTGTAGGCGTCCTTCACAATTGAGTCTAGCTCCTTCACCTGAGTAGTCCCGACCATGGCCGTGATCTCCCTCTTGATGGCAGTAAGCTCCCTCTCGAGACCCCTCGACGTGTTCCTTGACGACGTAATTTCCTTAGTCAAGGTCTTGATCTTCAGCTCCTTCTGCTCCAACATGCGCGAGCTGTCCTTCTTCTTCTGGAACTCAACGACAAGCTCGTCATACATGCTCCTGACGTGCTTCTCTAGGCCCTCGATATGCTTACTGATGGGCCCGCGCTCTTTCATGAGCTGCTGGAGCCTGTGATCGAGGACATAACGGAAGTTATCGAGAGTCCTGTTGGTGCTCCTAAGTTGGAGGATCGTCTTCTCCTTGTCGCCCAGCGCATCTTCCCTCTCCTTAAGGTGCAATTCGACGTGCTTAAGGGTTTCTTCTAGCTTCACCCTCCTTGCCTTCTCCTTCCCGTACTCCTTCTCGTGCTGATGGCCCTTCTTCTTGAGATTGCTCATAATGACATCTTCTTGTTCCCTCTTGGTTCTCATCTCTTGCACAACGGCCTGCATTTTCCTAGTGTTGTCCTGCTCGCCCTTGAGATCGGCCTCTGCTGCACTCATGAGCTTCTGCAACTCCATCTCATATTCGGTCTCTTGCTGTTCCAGCACCTCCCGGTACATCTTGTTATTGTGCTCCTCGTCTTCCTTCATCCTAGAGACCATCATGTTAAGCTCCTTGCTTTCCTTGGCCTTTTCCATTTCGATCTTGTGCAGATTTCTCTTGTGGTCCTTTTCCTGGGCCTCCAGGAGCCCCTCGCACTTCTGTTGCATGGCCTCAATTTCTTCTGCCAACCTGTCAAAGCGTTCCATCTCGACAGCCAGTTTGTGTTCGAACTGGTTCTCCAACTCCTGGGTGATTTGAACGTGGTTGGATTCCTCCAGCTCAAACTTCTCCCTCTGTTCGCGCTTGTATGCTTCATATTGTTCCTGCTGCGAGTCATAACGTTTCCTTTCGGCAGTCAAACGACCTTCACCCTCCTCCTGCATGTCCTTGAACTCCTTCTGCCAGTTGGCAATCTCCATGTGTAGAGTTTTCTCTGCATCCATCTTTTGCTCGTCAAGTTGCTTCTGCAGCTCGGCTACCTCCTCATCGCGCATCTCCACCTCTTCTTGCGACACAAAGACGGCGTCAAGCTGGAACTGCCTCGGGTCAGGCACAAGGGAAGGCTTGGTGTCAAGACCCCTCTCGCAAACCTGTAGCCCACACACAAATACAGAACCATCGTGCGCCGTGGTGAACAGGTAATTATCGTCGTTCGAAACCCTCATGTCTGTGATTCCCTTAAAATGTTCACTCCCTCCAGCTCCGGCCACCTTCTTGAACTGGTGGACCCTGTAGTTCTGAGCTATGGGGTTGGTACTGTCCAATGGCCAGTCGTAAGTCTTGACGTTACCAGAGGCGGTCCCCGCAAATAGGTACTTCTTGCTGTTGGAAAGGGCAAGGCACGTGATGCAGTCCTTGTCGGAGTTTCCGATGTCAATTTGCCTGCAGTTGTGGGAATCCTTCTTGCCCTCCTCCCAGGTGAGCTCGAGGAAATAGTTTTCGCTTCCACAGACGGCAACGCGGTTGATCTTCGAGGATCCATCAAAGAATTGCGCAACCATGCCAGTGTAGGAGCACGCCCGATTGAGGATATTGACTTCGTCGTAACGGGCGGTGGCATCACTGCCCATGAGGTTCCAACCGTAAACGTTACCGTCAAGGCCGGTAGAATACATGAAGGAGTCGTTGGGGGACCACAGGATCTTGCTGACGTTGCTGGTGTGCCCAGCAAAGTTGAAAAGATTCTCAAGTCCCGTAGCTCCGTTGTACCTGTAGGTCTGGTACACAGAGATCATCTGGCCGTGGCACGCGGCGAACATGTGGCCGCCGTTACAGAACTCCAACTGCCTGCATCCCTTGAGAGGGAGCTCCCTGAAAAGGTTTAGCTCCTCCACCATGATGTTGTACATCCTGATGCGCTCGCGGAGACCGACAATGATCTGGGTTCCGGAGGGGTGGATAGACACGCAGGTGGGATCGTCGCTTTGGAACCCTTGACAGAGTTCGCAGTGCCACTTGAGGTAGTTCCAAATCCTCACAGTGCGGTCAGCCCCGACAGTGGCAAGCAGGGGCTTCTGCTGGCAGAGGGAGGAGTCAATGATGGCTCCCTCATGGGTGCCTCCAGGGATCACATCAATGAACCTTGAGACAGCCTCGCTCTCTTCAATCATGTCAACGGAGCCGAGGGGGAAAGACAAGAGTCTGCCGGACTTTGAGTAAGCGACGGCCTGTTCGTCGTTAAAGTTGACACTGAGCGAAGGGTAGGGTTAGAAGTAGACGAGGTGTTAGTCAAATGTAGCGTATGGTAAATTCGTCTGGCAACGGCGATGATCTCACCTGATGCTCTGGAAGGATTCACGCCCGCAGTAAAAATACTTAATGTGCATGTAAGGATCCTTGCGGTCGTCAGTCTTTTCATAGACCGAGAAGAAACCGTTGGTCCCCCCAACGATGAAACCCCTAGAGGACTTGGCGATTGTCTTGATTTGCGTATTGCCCTGGAGAACTACGGTCATGGTTCGACGGTAGTCAATGAATTTATCCTCGTCAATGGACTGGCACAGAAGGACTGAACCGAAGCGCTGGTTAGAGTTGGGGGCAAGAGCACCCTCAGTTACGGCAGCCATGCGCTGGATTCCACCGTCGAGAGCCAGCCAGCAGTGGTCAACAAAATTCTCGTGCTCCTTGTAAATGATTTGTGACTTGATCGGGTTGTCCCCAGAAATGTTCCAAACGCGGAGGTGGCACGGACCAGAAGTGACGAGCTGGAGGACACCGGGGGGATTATTCAGGGGGGACGAGACACGGGTGACAAAGACCTGTCCCAGGGCGATCTGGTGCTTCATGGGCTTTGTGGCCGAGGCCCAGTCCCAAACAATCATGTTGCGGTAAGGGCCGTTCGACACAGTAACGAGAAGCTTGGAATCGCCAGAGAAGCAGCAGTTGACGAAATCTTCCTTTTGAGGAGGAGTGACGACATTCTTGAGCTTCTTCCTGTTCTTGATCAGGTAAACAGTGCACTGAGCACCCTTGTTGGGGGAGGGGTTGCACTGCTCGCAAACGGCAACGAACTTGCTGTTGGGGGACGTCGCCATTCCAAGCATCGCACACACATTAGGCATAGTCCCGGCGAAGAACGACATCTCGTTGTCCTCTGCCCAGTAAAGGCAGAGCTTCTGACCGATGGGGAAGAGCAGAGCCTCCTTCTCGTCACCAGAGTTGTTCTCAGCCTTGATAAAGAAACAGTTGTCCCTAATTGGACCATGAACACCAAAAGCGTGAGAGAATTGCAGACGAACACCGTCCTGAATCTCAGCATCCTTGTTTCGTTTTCGGGTCGGGGCACTGGACTTGGGAGGCATGGCTATGGGAAGGGTTTTGAGGTTTGAAGTTTATAGGAGACTTTAAGGGTGCAACGAAGTAGGGGGAAACAGGAAGAAACTGGAGCGAGAAGAGAAAGGGTGGAAGGGAGATGAGGACAAAGGCGAGGCGGTTGGGGTTAGGGGGTAAGGTGGAAGGGAGAAATGGGGCTTATTGCTATTTCGGGGTACAAAGGGAGGGAAGTTGAGGTACAAAATAGGAGAGGGGGAGGGGGAGAGGCGAAATATGTGCTTACAGGGAGGGAAATGGTATGGGTTTGGTGTGGGGTTAACAGTTAATTAATTATCTGTGTCTTTTCAGACAGCCCCAGGTCTCTTTGGCCGGGATATTAGTTTCGTTTTTGATTTTTCGATTACGATTTGATTTAGATGCCGATTTGGATGTAGACTTTGATTTCGATGCCAACTTTGATTTCGATGCCACTTCGGTTTCGATTTCGTGTTACATTAGTTGTTGACCGTGCAGCTTTTCATATAACATTGAACTTAAAGGATGTTTAAGCCTTCAAGGATAAAGAGCCGCACCTTTCCGATGAATTCTCCCTCAGAAACCTTCCTAGAGTACCTTCCTTTTAATGGCTTGGTTACCCGGTCAAAGGGGGCAAAAGGCAAGAGAGTAATCTGAGGAGAAAGGGAGGAGAAAGGGGTGAGCAAAGGCCGGTGATGTCGGGAGCATTTAGGGTAAGATTTTAACCTTTTATGATTCATAATTGAATTTAATAAATTAATATATAGTATAAGTAGACTATAGATTGATATTAGAAATAATTATCAATGATGAGATATTGCGTTGGGAGGAGATAAAAACTTACCAAAAGTGAAAGGTTTTAGTTTGGGAACTCCAGCATTTTGGACAGAGCTTTCTTGCAATCTTTTTTGCCTAGAATTATTAAATTTATTTTTTCCAAGTGGTAGTCAACGTCAATATCTAACCGTAACGTGAATAGTAATGTCAACGGCACGAAAATTAGTGGGAAAAAATGAAGAAGAAGTTTATTATAGTTTGAAGACGGCAACGATACGCAATATCACTAGTATATATGGTATTTGCGTATATATATCTCGCTTGTCTCTGGTTCTTAATTCATGAAAACTACGTTCTTCAATTTTTTGAGAAGTTGGTTTGGGCCCTGTTTTGCAAGGTTCAAAGTTATTATCATTCGTAAGAAAACCGTGCTCGGAAGGTTTCGAGTAAGTTACGATACAAGTTCAGCCCCTTTAATTTCCTCAGGTGCCCCATTTCACCAGGCAGCAGCTCGATGCAGTTGTCAATAAGTAGCAGAACCTGCGACGAGCGAAGCAAACGAGCACGTGTCAGGAATATAAACATACAAGTCGACGATCCCATCCGATCCCATTCGGTTCGGTTCGCTCGCTCATTCCCTCACTCGTCGCTTCGCTTCCTGCCGAGCCTCATATCCAACTTTTCCAAGTGCGTCAAGCTCGCCGGGAGCTGGCACTGCCGATTGAAATTGCAGTCCAGGTAAGTCAGATTTACGAGCTTTTCTATACTCTGCGGCAGTTCTCTGATCTTATTCTTGCAAATTTTCAAGTAAGTGAGACAGTCCATCGAACACAATTCGTGGGGGAGCTTCATCAACGAACATTGGTGAGGAGAAAAAGACGTCAGAAGCTTCCATCGGGACATGCCTTCAGGGAGCATTCCCACCTTATTATTGTCAAACACAAACTCTTTCAGTTCCACCAACCTGCTGAAGGTGTTTGGGATCTCTCCAAGCACGTTATTGCTAATATCAATGAACTCCAAGTCGACCATCTCCCCGACGGCGAACTTGGATATGTGAGAATTTTGACCCATCTCATCTCTTTCCACCTCTTGTCCTATTTCCGGGGGCAGGGCCTTCAGCTGGTTGAACGACAAATCCAGCTCAACCAGGTTTGTCAAAATTTCAATCTCAAAAAGTAGTTCACTCAAATTGTTCCAGCTCAAATTGAGCTTCGTCAGATGCGTCATATTAACTATGGGCATAGACACCTCATTCAAACCGTAGCTAACCATGCTGATTTGTGTGCTGTCGTTTGCCATCTCGTAGCACCACGTCTTCAGACTGTACTCTCTCTCGACAAGCTTCTTTATGGGCTCATTCTGAAAGTTGGTTGGTCCTCGTAAAGCTTCCTTTGCCAGAGCTTGACGTTGTCATGGTCACCATAGTAGTTCATACCAAGTCGGTCTCGTTTCTTTGCATCAAAGAGATCGAGAATTGAGTTTCGATACTCTCCAATTGAGCTTCTATGCCCTCCAACCTGCGGTACATTCTTCAATATACTTTGCCTGTGTCCCGTATGTACTATTGTAACCCTCCCAGAGGTCCCACCCCCTCTTCCTGTGCTGTTGTCGAGGTCATGTTCATCTTTTCCCTCTGTTTTGTCATCCCCCAAAGGAACTAGGCCCGGATTGTAGCTCAAATGGCCTCCAAACTTACCAAGGAGTCGTTTTGTCCGCCGCAAAGGACGAGGATCGTTGGAATTTGAGGATGTTGGAAAGGAAGTGATTACAGTTGGA
>Ga0115006_10003985_pt1 | contig 10193 bp, 2 predicted proteins | sample ArcOceMetagenome_3_FD_88943 | JGI IMG/M metagenome (GOLD analysis project Ga0115006, IMG submission 88943) | Marine eukaryotic phytoplankton communities from Arctic Ocean - Arctic Ocean- Svalbard ARC20M Metagenome | ecosystem: Environmental > Aquatic > Marine > Oceanic | place: Arctic Ocean...
CACACACACACACATGCATGTATGTATGTATGTATGTATGTATGTATGCATGCATGCATGCATGTGTACATGTCAGCATGTATGTATATACCGGATATTCCACCCAATTGCCCCATACTTGCGCCGCTCCTGGATACACGCATGAAAGAAGGTGAGTCCAAAAAGCAGCTTCTTCCACGCGCGGGCCTTGGCAGCATCGCCAGGGAAGGGCTCGCCCCCCGCGGCACCGCCTCCACAGCCGCCCCCCGCGTCAAAGTACATAATCTCCTCCTCGGTGAGGTCCTCATAAGTCCGCTTCAGATTGGCACGCAGGCCTTTGGGCGGCTCATTGGTCAGCTTGATGCCAGACTGCAGGACGCTGGCGGGGAAGATTTTGGAGGGCATCGACGAGAGCCAGAGGCGGAATTCGTCGTTGAGCTTCATTGTTTGGTGGGACTCGAGCAGCATTTCCAGGGCCGGCATCCACGAACTCGCAAGGTGGCAGTTTTGCAGGCAGACCCAGTCTCCGCCCTCGCGCCCGGCGGCGATGAGAGACTCGGCTGCCACACAATTCTGAAAAGTCAGCGCCCTAGTATATTTCCATTATAGAGGCGCCGTGGAGAGGACTTTTCAGAATGCGTGCCTATAGGACCCTGCCCCTGTCCGAGGGAAATCATGCGCAGACGCTCAAACATCCCCATGTCTCGTGCCAAGTTCTGAAAAAGCATTCTCACACGTTAGTAACCAATTGGATTCTTAGGGCTGACGTTTGTAAAGGTTTCAAAGTCCTAAAGGTTTGCCTGGAGATACAGAGTAGGATCCGCGCCGGTAGACAGGACGAAGATGATGGGCGTGAGTGGCGCCGAGTCCTTGAAGGACGACGCCAGGTCGAAGGGCGGCACGTCGATGTAGTGCTTGCCGATGTTGTTGAGGATGAAGACGGACAGCGCCGACACGATCTTCTCGTCGCGGATCGCCCGCAGCACCAGGAGGTTTTGAAAGGGTGTGAGCTTGGCCTGCCAGCCTCCTGGGAGGGGCAAATCCTGCGGCGCGTCGTTCGTGCACCAGTCACGCCACGCGTCTGTGTCGGCAGAGAAGGAGTCGAGAAGGCCGTCGAAGCCGGGAAGGGCCTGCAGATTCACCAGCGCGCCTAAGACTATAGTGGACAACACGTCCTCGGCAGGGTTGGCCGGGAGGGCGCCCTCGTCCACGAACCCGCCCTTGGTGAGGAAGAAGGCCCATTCTGGGGAGGAGATGGTCTCGAGCTCGAGGCGCATGATCTGCACGGCAATGAGGAAGGAGAAGAGCTTCTTGTCCTTTTCAAACAACCCGCGGCAGACTTGCGTGTACACGTCCTCGGTGATGACCTGGATCATCAGCTTGACGCGCTCTCCCACGTCCTCGGACGCCGGCGCCTTGTCCATGGCGTTCTTGAAGAGCGTCACGAAAAACTGCAGCGAGTACTGGTACATGGGGTCAATCGCCGACAAGTCGGCGACCACAAAGTAGAGCAGCGCACCGCGCTTGGCGACGGGCCTGTAGCCCTCGCACGCAGAGTCGATCTTGTCCTTGGTCTCCAGGGCCTGCGCGACCTGCGAGTTGACTTCGGTGGAGATGACCTTGGAGGCTTTAAGGGTGGTGATGAGCTCGGCGTCGTCCAAGATGTTGCCTTGCGAGTTGGCGAGCATGTAGAGGATCTTGTCCTCGAGGTCCTTGAGCTGCTTCTGCCCGTTGGAAATCTGCACGACCAGCAAGTTCTTCTCTTCCTCGAGCTCCGGGCGCTCGTGCGCCACGACCTGCACGAGCAATTGGTCTTCCAAGCCCTTGGGCGTGACGGTAAAGTTGACCACCGTGACCTTGACACACACCTCGGGAGGGTAGTGGGGGTTTGGCAGCTTGGTGGTGATGTAGAAGCGGAAGTCGGTGCTGTAGTCCACGTCTGTGTCCCCGAGGCGGATGAGGAGGCGTCCAGACTGCTTGAAGACCTGCCGCCCGAGCACGGGCTCGAGGGCGGGGTCGAGCGACTCCTCGACGTTTTCAAGCAGCACGGGGTTGCCGACGCGGATGCAGTTTTCGAGGGTGCGCAGGTAGCTCGACTCTGTGAGCTTGATGACCTGCACGCGGTTGGCCTTCTCCTTTGCGCGGATCCAGCGGTTGGCCTGCGTCTGCGGGTCGATCATAAGCGGCCAGCGCCGGCCTTTGGTGACGATGATGCCGTTTTCGACGGACAGCGGGTCGGCGGGCAGCCCTTGAATATTCCACTCGCGGATCTCGGGGGGGTCGCCGAGCACGCGCTCGAGGGTGAAGTTTTCATCCGCGGGGATGTCGTACTCCAGGCAGGTGCGCACCCACTCGTTGACCATGTCGTTGCGGAAGACCGAAGTAAAGGGCCCGGCATACGCAATGGTGCCGGCAGCGAGGAGGATGTTGCCCGTGAGGTCGATCTTGTCCTTGTTGAGCTGCTTGAGTTCTTCCAGCCAGCGCACCTGCTCGTTGGCGAGGCCGCCCGTCAGCTCGGTGGCACGCTCCAGGCGGCTGTTGCACTGGTCGCTCTCCTTCTGCAGCTCCTCTTTCTTGGCCAACGTGGCCGCGAGCTTGTCCTCTAGGGCCTTGACGCGGTCCAGCACTTCCTTGAGCTCGGCCTGCTTTGTGGCCAGGAGCGCCGACATTGACGCGACTGAGTCCTCGGCCTCTTTGAGCGCCTTTTTCTTGGGCTCCACGTTCTTGGCGACGCGCGCATACACATCCATGGCACGGCACCACATGCACAAGGACTTGGCGGCCTTGGAGACCTTTTCCACTTTGTCGGGCACGAAGTCGGGGTCATCAATGTACTTTTTGAGGGCCTTGAGGATCTTGTCGGAGATGTTGTCCTTGTCGTATGTCTCGAGCCCGACGAGGAAGTTGCTGTCATTGAGCAGCTTCTTTGAGTCATCCCACGTCGGCTTAGCTCCCTTGAGAATGCAGACCGCCTCCATCACTGTCTTCACCAGCGCGGGCGGGTTCGCAAAGTTTTTAATCTCGGTAATGTCGCCCTTGTTGAGCGACTTAAGAGCCTTGACTGCCGAGTCAAACGCCGGCAGCGCCTCGTCCAGGTCCTTCTGCGCGTCCGTCGCGATTGCCGAGGCCTCTTCCGTCGCCACCTTGACCTTGGCTGCCTCCGTCTCAACGTTTTCCTGCACAATAGACGCGGCAGCCTTGTCCTTGGTGACCACCTCAATCAGCTCCGCCGTTTCCTTGCCCGCCACCACCAGCACCGGCTGCAGCTTGATGATTTCCTGCTGCAGCGTTTCCACCATGGCGTTGGTCGACACGAGCTTGTCGCAGCCGTTTTGGTAGCGGTCCACCCTGTCCTGGTTCATTGTGCGCTCGGTCTGGAGCATGGAAGTGTACATGTTGATGAGCTCCAGGTACGAAGTCGGCGTCACGTACGTGTTGCGGCGCAGCTCGTCGAGGAACCTGGCCGCGTTCTTCGAGACGTTGCGGTGCATCGACATGCACACGTTACACACCGCGTCAATGAGGCTGTCATTGCCCAAGTCCACCTTGGCGAGGAATTGCTTTGCGACGGAGATGAGGGCATCCGAGGGCCACGGCAGAAACCAGTCAATCGTGCAGCAGTTGACCAGCGATGGAAACATGCGCAGCCTGTTGCGGAAGGATTCGCCCACAGGACTGAACGCCAGCACGCAGTGCAGATTCTCGCGGCATTGCTGCACAAAAAAAGCAAAGAGCGCGTCCTTGGTCTCCATCTTGCCTGCCGCCTTGGCCCGCGCGCGCACAGCGTCGACGATCTTCGAGATCTCGTCGGCTGCAAAGAGGTCAGGCACCTCGCCCGCGTTGAGGATGTTGTTGATATCTTCCAGGAAGCTCTCGTTGATGATCTGCGTGTCGGTGAAGAGAAACACCGTCGGCTTGCCCTCGCCGCCCGCCTGCATGAGCAGGCGCTTCAGATCCTCATGGAATTCGTTCATGCCATAACCGCGCGAGAGCTCGATCTGGAAGCACTTCATGTCGGCGATAAAGGATGCCAGCCTCGTGAGGCTTTGCCGCCCGCTACCGCCGACGCCCACCAGCAGCGCGTTGCCGCGAGGCTGCCGAAGCAGACGCGCAATGCGCCCCACGTGCTGGATCGCGTCTTTGAAAAACACCAGATCCATCGGCTTGTTGAGATTGAGGGTGTAGTCTTCGGCGAACTCGCGCAGCTTGGCGTCCGCGACCGACATGTCCGAAATCTCGACATAGGAGCCACCCGCACCTTGGAGAAAGTCGCCCCAGACAACGTCGATAAACATATCCGCGGTCCACGCCTTTTCAAAATCATTTTCGAGCACCTCAATGACCTTGCTGTCGAACCACCCGCGGTCAGTCTCGTCAATCAGTCTGTCGCGGAACACCTTGGCGCACTCGTGGCACCAGAGGCGCAACAAAGCCTTGGAATCCGGCACGTGCTTGGGCTCCACCATCAGGATCCCTTGAATCACCTTGGCTAGATCACGCAAGTTGAAGGTGTAATGTGATTTTGACGGTGTGGGCAGGAGTGCCTTCTGAATGTCTTGATACACGGTCAGAGTGCCGTTCACGAGCGGCCCTGACAGGTCCTGAAAGGCCTCCGGGAAATCCATCAGGAATCCCTCGAGGATGGACGAAAAGATCTTGGACATGGTTGCCTTGCTGAGATCTGGGACGTTGATGAGGTGGAAGTGCCTCAGGAGTCTTGCCGTCACCACCGAGCGCCCGCCGCCGGGCGGGGCATTGGCCGCAATGAACTGCGTCTTCTGCACACGCTTAAAGAGCCCGATTTTTTTGAGGTCGTAGAAGCCCCCGTTGCGGTCGTCCTTCTGATTGATGATTTGGCGCAGCAGCTCAATGGGCGGCTGCGCGCCGTAGGTCTCTGTCATCGGCATGTTGAGGTCGTCGACGAAGAAGAGGAACGTTTTGCCGGAGGGCGGTCCCAGCAGGTTTTTGCGGATCTTCTCAAGCTTCTCTTCAAAAAAACCCTGGAGCGCGCGCGCCGAGGTCTGCGCGGAAAAGGACTTTGCTTGGAACGCGTAGTCCTCCCCAGCGTTGTCTAGATAGTCGAGCACTGTGAGGGTCTTTCCCACACCCGAGTTGCCGCCGATCAGCACGTGGAACCCTCCCTCAACATTGGCCTTGAGCACATACTTGAGGCGGGTGGAATCGACAGTGGGGACGACGAGATTGAAGAAGGGTACGTTTTTGATGTACTTGAATTCGTCAACATTCCACTTGACCCACGAGCCCGTGTCCACGTCCACTTTCCAGTCCCAGATGCTCAGGGTGTCGGGCAGCCCAGCATCGACCTGCTCTGTCAAGAGAGCGCGAGCAAACTCATCGAACTTGGTCATGCTCAAGTCATGGAGATTGCCGCCAAAGACCCAGATGTAGCAAAAGGTGAAGTACTGTCCGAGCATCAGGTCAAAGTTCTCCTCATTGACGCCGTACTTGTCGGTGAGGAACGCTTCGAGGAGGTTGCAGAAGCTCGTGGTGAGATTGATGTCAACCGATACGATATTTTCACGGCACTCTTTGCGGATGAACGTGATCGTCTCGTTAATGACCTTGTCGCAGAAGTCCATGAGCTTGACAGCGCTACCGGCAAAGCGCGGCTCGAGTTTTTCTTCGGCCCACGACACTGCCTGCGGGCGCCATCCAAGGTACACCGGCTCCAGGTACACCATGCCGCATCGGCTCACGGTGGCGGGCGAGGCGACGGCGAGGTCATTGACCTCAAACTGCATCGACATGGTTGCAGGCAGTTTGATGCGCTCGCCGTTGTTGAGGCACAGAGTTTTGTTGTCGTCCAGCACCGTGTTCATAGACTCGATCCAGATGGCGTCCACAGGCCCGTCGCAGCACACCCACTTCTTTGCCATGTCTCCCTCCGCCACCGAGTTGCATGCCTCGCGCACAATCGTGGAGATGATGCCGTCGGTCCACTCGAGAGTCATGAGATTGAATTCACCGTAGAGCTCACCCATGGTGATCGACTTGGGGTTGAGCGTGAAGCGATCCACCTTCTCGACAAACGACTCCGTCATGCCGTCGTCCTTCATCTTAGTGAAGGTGCGTGCAAGGGTGGTCGCGGTTGATGTCTTGCCAACAGCGGTAACGCCTACGAGCATGATGCCGTGGCGCACAACCATGGTCTCGTGCAGCTGGATGATTTTGCCCACGAACGCATCAACAATCTGCAGCTTCTGCGCAACGAGCTCGTCCTCAATGTACTTTTGGAGGGATCCATAGTCGATCGCCGGTACCACCACTCCCGGAAAGAGATCCTTGAGAATGGCTTCGAACAAGGGAATGTCCTGAGCGAGGAATTTGGGGATATTGCTGTCGCGCAGAGCGCGAATGAGCGTGATATCCTCCACCATGTTCGGGTCCGCACGCTTCAGCCTGCCGGCCATGACGAGCACCGATTTGACCGCGCGCATGCCAAAGTCATAGTGGTCCTGCGCCGACACCTGCTCCGACGCCAGCCGATACATGGCAGTCTGTTTGCGGGAAAGTGACAACGAATCTCCAAACCCTTCGGAAAAGAGCATGATTTCCGCAATCAAGCCATAGTCGGGAACCATCATAGCCATGGGCCGGAACAGGGCCTTGAGGTTGTCAGGAAGCTCCGTGCGCCCGGCATATCCGGGGTTCATGGTGATGAAGCATCCGTAATTGCGGTTAAGACGAATTTCCTTGCCAAAAAACTCAAAGCGCTCCTTGAAGGCTTTGAGCGCGTCGCAAATGGTCATGACCTGCTGCGCAATCACAGAGAGCACCTCAATGTCGATGCGGTTGAACTCGTCGAAGCACGCCCACGCCCCAGCCTGCGCCAGGCCGGAGAAGAACTTTTCCATCATCTTGTAGTCCAAGCCATCAGAGCAGTTAAACACCACCACGGGCATCGCCAGCGCTTTTCCGAGATCCTTGACACTCTCTGTCTTGCCGGTTCCCGCTGGCCCGGCTGGCGCACCGCCAAGGAGCAGGTTCAGGGCACCAGTCAGGGTCACAAAGCACTTGTCTGTGAGCGGCGTAATGACAAGGCGCGCGACGACGCCGTAATACTCCCAGGCGTAGTAGAACATGGCGTTTGTCTGTCGCACCACGACTCCGTGCTGGTCTTTGACGGTGGATTCGTCCCAGTAGTAACGGAGCTGGCAGATCCACGCAAAGTCCTTGACAGATTTGACGTCGTCGCGGATCATGCGCTTTGTCACATCACGCGCATGGACGTCGAGAACGATAAGGTTTGCCATCACAGACCGCTGGATATTGGTGAGGTCCTTGCGGATGACGCCCACCATCTTGTTGATCTGGGTAATGGAAAAATCTAGGAAGTCCACGAGGCCGTTGGCATTCTCGCCGCTCGTGATACTTTCGATTGCCAGCGTCGCAGCTGTCGTCCACACCTCCTGATCAATGGTCGAGATGGACGCGGCGGGGTACTCGAAGAACCAGTCTTCGCGATGCTCGTCGCTATAGGCCTCCCGCGATTTGATCGTCCAGTCGAGCAGACTCTGCCGCATCATGTCCTCCAGGTCGCACATCCAGAATTCCACAGACTTGGGCGCCGTGGCGACGGGCTTGCTGAATCTGACCTTCTCCTTCTCCGCACTGTTCATTGCCACGAGCTCCACGCTGGGGTTGGTCTGCCCCTCGAGGGGGGGTCCGTTCTCGAAGTCAGCAGACGCCATGGCGTCAAAACATTTGCGAAGATGCGGCTGCACGGCCTTGGGGTCGCGGGTCTGCGAAAGGATCTCGAGCAGCTCGTCATTGGAGAGGAAGTAGAAGCGCGGGAAGCCGTTGCGCTTGGTCTCGAGGTAGTCCTCCAGCGACTTTTGAATCTTCTCCAGCACCTTGTTGGCCTCTTGGAACATGGCGAGCACGCCCTCGGCAGTGCAGGCATCCATAACGTTGGGCCGCTTCCGCGTCTTGCGCATGATGTCCTTATAGCTCTGGTCCACGCGCAGGAAATGCACCGTCTCAAGTGGGAGCTGCTTCTGGATATCCGGAGCCCCGAAGATACTCTCAAGATACATCCACGAGCGCTGCACGGTCAGCCACTCATCCAGCGTCTCTGACACCAGCGCAAGCTTCCGGTCCCACACCTCCACGGTGCTGCGGATGCCGGCGACGAAGCGCGATGCGAGCATTGTTTGCAGCATTGCCTGGTTGTCCTCGAGCTGCGCGAACACCTCGTCAAGCCCGCCGAGCACAAACACGTCCTTTGTTTCACGGTACCCCTTGATCGCAAACACGAGATCGGTCCAGCAGTCTTGGATCTTTGCGAGCTGCAGCTCCAGCGCATACTCTCCCGAGGCAACTCCCGACACTTCTTCGATCTGCTCTTTGAAGGCGAAGGCGTTCCACGAGATGAGGTCCTGCAGCATGAACGAATCGGCGTATGGCTGCTCAAAGGCCTCAAAAATCTTTTTCCAGTGCCGCTCTTTGAGTGCTTTGTTGCCCAGAGCCACCAGAGTCGGCGAGAACCCCTTCCACGTGGCCACCTTCTTCTTCAATTTCGCCGAGACGGCATCCTCCTCCAGTTTGAACAGGCGCGTGGCATCCTTCATGCTCGCTTGGATCTCCAGATCCATATCTTCGGGCTTGAGCTTAAACCAGTCCTGTGCACACGAGCGTGAAAGTAAGCGTGTGCACCAGAGAGCATGCGTGTGGAACCTTGCTCTTTATGAAGACAAACTGTGCAAAGTAAAGTTTGTCTCCATACGCAAGCGCGAGTGCATGTGTGTGTGTGTGCGTGCGTGCGTGTAGCACGCATAACGCATACCGTGTTGCTCCATTCGAAGGTCCGTTCCTCCCACTTGTTCATCTTATCCCACACCTCAAATTTTTTCTCGTACAGCTCCTGGGTAGACTTCAAGTTGCCGTACTCGTGCTGCGGTATCCCCAGCAGCGACGAGTACTTGGCAAGCACCTGGACAGGAATGTGTATGTGTCAAAAGAAACCTATTGATATGCAACAGAGGCCTATTGATATATCGCAAACGAGGCCTATCGACAAACGAGGCCTATGAACATAGGAACATAGGCATGGGTCTTGGCGAGCACCTCCTTTTCATGATCCATCTTGTCGAGGTCCTTCTTCTTGTCAGCGAGCTCATCCAGGACGTCGATGCTGTCGGCCATGTCGTCCACCACAAGCCCGCTCATCAGCGAGTTGCATATGCTCATCGCCTCCTCGTCCAGAGTGGAGATCTGGCCCTTGACCGTCTGTGTCATTTGCGACATGCGCTGGCTCACGACGCCCTCGGCGTTTTCGAGGTACTCGGAAAACCCAAGCGACGTCTTGTGCAGATCTTCCCACTTTCCCTGCGCCGTGAGGTGGATTTTGACATCGAACTGCGACTGGAGGAGCTTGTACATGTCGTCGACGGTCTGCTTCTTCTGCATCAGCAGCTTGGTCTGCTCGAAAATCTCCGACTTGTTCTCGATGAAGGTGGCAAAGTCCTTGAGCGACGTGGGATTCGTGGACAGCACTGTCTGCTTTTGCACGAACTCGGCCAACACCTTGTCGCAGCTCTCGCGCGCGGCCGATGCGAGGATTTTCTTCATGTCGTCCAGCACCTCGTCCTTGGCGCGGATGAGCTCGTTTTTCATGATCTTGCTGTCCACCTGGAAGACGCCGCAGCAGTTGGATATTTTCATGCGGTCCAGCTCGTCCTGCCAGCGCTTGAGCTGCATCATCTCCTGGCGGATGCTCTTGCTGTTGGCGATGTGGTCCTGATTCGCAAACGCCTCGGAGCTGTACTGGCGCGAGTAGTCAAAGGTCGGGAAGTAATTGCGGAAGAGTTTGCTGTACTGCCGCATCACCTCAAAGTCCTTGACAATAACGGCCTGCAGTTCGCGCGTAATGGCTGCCCACGTAACCGATGACGTGATGATCTGCGTCAAGTGCGGCCCGGTTATTTTGACCTTGTCGTCAAAGTGGTGCTTGAGCGCCGAGAGATAGAGGATGCGCTGCACCGACTGCACCGTGTTGAGCAGGTTTTCGAGCAGCGTGTCCATGAATGCCGCTACGTCTTCCTCTGTCGGACTGAACTCAATGTTCTCTGTGAGAGAATGTGTGAGTGAGTGAGTGAGTGAGTGTGTGTGTGTGTGAGAGAGAGAGAGAGAGAGAGAAAGAGAGAGAGAGAGAGAGAGAGAGAGAGAGAGAGAGAGAGAGAGAGAGAGACAGA
>Ga0115006_10003986_pt1 | contig 10193 bp, 12 predicted proteins | sample ArcOceMetagenome_3_FD_88943 | JGI IMG/M metagenome (GOLD analysis project Ga0115006, IMG submission 88943) | Marine eukaryotic phytoplankton communities from Arctic Ocean - Arctic Ocean- Svalbard ARC20M Metagenome | ecosystem: Environmental > Aquatic > Marine > Oceanic | place: Arctic Ocean...
CACGGATAAGCCAATAATGGCATCAATCAAATACGCATTAACTTGTAAATTAGCGATAACACCCAACAGGAGTGTAATACTGTGACCTAAGGTAAATAGGCTGACGTACACTAGAATATCTTTACTTTTATAGAGAAAAAATATCACGCCCAAAAGAAATAATAGGTGATCATAACCAGTGACCATGTGTTTAGCACCGATATACAGAAACGGGAAAAATTGTATACCGGTATTTTGTTGTAAAAATAGCCGTGTATTATCATCAACACCATGGGCTATACTCTCAAACGCAGTTAAACCAAGAAAACAACACGCGATAATGATCATAGCGATGCGGTGATAACGAAAAAACATGAACAGCTCCGCTGATGGTAATGGTGTAGCTTACATTGAAAAAATCATTATCAACACAGCCAAAAAAATATAAAAAGTAATACTCGATATAATGCCAGTTATATCAACACAGACAAGAGGCAATCAATAATTTTTGCTATGAATTTGTGAGGTGCTGTGAAGATATTGCTGACATAAGGTATTGAGTGTTTTCTCTGACATAGGATTGTTAGCTGTACTCGCTCTTATACAGACTATTTCAATGCTCGGCAATGGTGGTAAACCCGCTTGGCTCAGCTCATCTAAATAACCTTTACTGGCTTTGGCCATGGCACCAACGGCAATACCTTTGGCAACAATACCGCGTTGCGCGCTAGCACTTCCCGTGCAAGCGATTAACTTAAACGCTTTATTTTGTTTAATGAGCCCTTCTATCGCAGCGTGATGAAAACGACAATCAGATTGAAATACCGCAATGGGCAAAGGGCTTTTGTAATGGCTATTGGCTTGTAAATTAGCAACCCAAACACCTTGATCTGTCTGCAATAGAAAGCCTTCTTCAGAGCCAGGTGAACGGGTAATAATACCAATATCTAAATGACCACTATCGAGCATTATTTTAATACGGTGACTGGGTGCACAGGTAATTTGTAAGTTTAAGTGAGTGAAAATTTGGTGCAGCAGCATCACAATAGTAGGTAATATTGATTCCGCATAATCGTCTGGGCAACCTAAACGCATTAGCGTACTTGGTTCTTCAGTGTGCATCTTTTTTAACGTGTCATCATGAAGTTGCACTAATTGTCGGGCGTAACCGACAAAAACTTGCCCATCAGCTGATAATACTAATAAACGGCCTTGTTTTGTAAAAAGGCCTTTATCAACCGCTTGCTCTAATTTTTTCATCTGCATACTGATTGCCGACTGGGTACGGTTTACTTGTTTCGCGGCTCGGGTAAAACTTCCTGTGTCAACAAACGCTAAAAAACTTCGTAATGCTTCTATGTCCATGTGCTTAACAACCTATTTGATTTTCTAATAGATTGTATAAAAATTTATCCATAGTCAATGCTAATATAGTTTATTACAGTGGTATTAATACTTTCCAAAGCTTAAGTAATACTTAGCGAATACGTATCTAATATTAAATAAAAGGTCATTCATGAAACTTTATATTGGCAATAAAAATTACTCAACATGGTCACTGAGAGCTTGGTTAATAGTTGATAAACATAACCTTAAGCATGAAGAAGTTCAGCTAACACTCGATTCACCATCATTTTATCAACAGTTACACGATATTAGCCCAACCCTGAGAGTGCCTACCTTGGTTGATGGTGATGTAACCATTTGGGAATCGTTAGCCATTTGTGAATATATCAATGATACTTATCTGTTAGGCTCGGCATGGCCTAAAAATAACGCAGTAAAAGCTAAAGCAAGAGCATTAGCCTGTGAAATGCATGCTGGATTTTCACAGTTACGCGCAGAAATGCCAATGAATATTAGGGCAAAAAGAGCATTACCCTTGTCAAATCAGGCTAAAAAAGACATACAACGTATTGAAGCAATATGGTCTGAGCAATACCAGCAATTTAAACAACAAGGTGGTTGGTTGTTTGGGCAATGGAGCATTGTTGATGCGATGTTTGCCCCCGTGTTACTTCGCTTTAACACCTACAATATCGAGTTAAACGCAGAGGCAAGTGCCTATATGAAGCACGCACTTAGTTGCCCAAGTTTACAACGATGGATCACTGAGTCAGCAAAAGAAACGGATATCGTTACCGCCGATGAAGCAGGTACTGAATTATAAACGAGCTAATTGTGGCTCAGTTAAACTGAGTCATAATCATTACTTTGATACTTTATTTAGCGCTTGGTTTTTCTGAAATCCACAGTTTAATGGTGCCAGAAACAACAACAACGTCATTGACATCATAGGCCGTGACGTTAACCATCATATCACCGGGTTGCCAATCTTCAGCCTTAACCGTGGCAACGCAGCGAATATCACTGCCTGCTTTCGCCGTATAATCAACACTCATACCCTTAGGTATCCAACGCAAATGTTTGGGAATAGAGGCCTCTGCCATAACTCCCATGGCCATTTCTAAACCATTACAAATAGCGATAACATGCACTGTTTTTATGTGATTAAACACTTTTTTTTGCTTTTTAATTAAACAGGTACATGAGTGTGGAACGAGTTCAATAATGTATGGGTTTATCGTAGAAAAGTAGGGTGCCACACGACTAACCACCATCGAAAATATCTTTTTCCCACCAGGGAAACGCTTAAATTTATTATAGGAGGTGAGTGTTTTATTCGTTGCAGACATAAGTTACGTTTCTTGTATTCAAGGTTATTAAAAGTGACTTGATTAATTTAACAGCTAGCGAATAACTTCCCAAGTTAATTTTCACTCTTTTGTATTTACTTTTTAGGCTAACTTACCACCGTAATTCAGTCAAAATATGGGTTTACCTGTTATTTATATGAATATGTTAACAAATTGTTCTTACCTATGTGTATCTGTAGCCCATAAGATTTCACTCTGATAAAATTACTTTATTGGTTTTACCTAAAAACGTATACCAACACTATAGATTATAATCCCACTAAAGAGAGACGACATGAAAATAACATTAGCCTTGACTGCGCTATCTTTTACACTAGCGACAATGTTAACAAGCTCATTAGCGCAAGCAGAAATATGGAGTAATACCGAAGTCCAACTACAAGCAGGTGGCGAATTTGAGAATAGTGGTGCGCCAGGTACATTAAAAGGAACGGTCACAACTTTTCAACATGCTGGTGGCTGGGAATATGGTGATAACTTCTTTTTCATTGATCACTCTCAGTATGAGGGTAATAACGGGCTCAATGATAGTTCTGAGTTATATGGCGAATGGTATTCAAATTTTAGTTTATCTGCAATTACAGGTAATAAATTGGCCTTTGGGCCTATTAAAGATATTGGCGTTGTAGCTGGTTTTAACTATGCTCCTGCGGTTGACAGTGCTTGGTTTTTACCTGGGTTAACCTTTGCGTTAGACATTCCAGGGTTTGCCTATGCAACATTAAATACCAGTGCTTATATCCATTCAATGGGGGCTGATAAGGCATTAGCTGGGAATTTTAATACGCCATTTGCAATCATAGATGAAGAAACCAGTTTCATGGTTGACTTTGCTTGGGCATTACCTTTTGCAATTGGTAACACTAGTTGGAGTTTCGAAGGTCATGCTGAATATATTGATGGTCGCACACAAATCAATAATTTTGGTAGTACAGAACTGGAGTCTTGGGTTTTAATTCAACCACAAATTCGCTTAGATGTAGGTAAATTACTTGGTATGCCGGCACAACGATTATTTGCTGGTATTGAATACCAATACTGGAAAAACAAGTTAGGTACCAAAGGGCTTGACGATAATACCGCCCAATTTTTAGCGGTATGGCGTTTTTAATAGGTAGGTAACGGCAACTAACATAACATCTTTATAAAATAGCCAAAAGCCTGAAACTATCTTCAGGCTTTTTTCTCTACTTTATACGATGAAGGTTGCCACTTTTTCGTTTAATTGTACCGCTTGTGAGTTAAGCATTTCTGAGTGTTCTTGGCTTGTATTTGCATCGGTTGATATTTCTTCTGCGATATTTTGAATTGCCGTACTATTCCTCATTATTTCTTCAGTTACCAGCGTTTGTTCTTCAGCTGCCGTGGCTATTTGCGTGGTCATATTATTAATGTTACCAACAGACTCACTAATTTCATCAAGCGATAAAGCGGCTTTATCGGAGTCTATTACGGCATGATTAGCAAGTGCAGAACTCGTCTCCATTAAATCAACGGCTTGCGTGGTTGATTGCTGTAATGTATTGATCATCATTTGTATTTCTTCAGTAGAAGAGTGAGTACGTTGCGACAATACTCTTACTTCATCCGCAACGACGGCAAAACCTCGACCTTGCTCACCTGCCCTGGCCGCTTCGATAGCAGCATTTAATGCAAGTAGGTTTGTTTGTTCAGCGATACCCTGAATTGTAGATAAAATACCATTAATAGCTTGAGCATGTTGATGCAAATCACTAATGACTCCTTTCGCTCTAACCATTTCTTTAGCTAAGTTATTAATTGATGTTCGAGAGTTTATAACTAAACTTCGGCCACTTTCTGTTTGTGTTGATGAAAAGTGAACCGTTTCTGCGGTTTGTTCAGCGTTAAAAGCTATTTCTTTGGTTGAAGAGGCCATTTCAGACACCGCTGTTACCACTAAGGTTATTTCTTGTTTTTGCTGTTCTAAATCCCCGACTGCTTTATCTGAGTTACTCGCCCCAAATTGCGCAAGTTGTTCTAATTCTTTGGATTGACCTCTAACATGTAAAATAAGGCCTTGTAAACTGCCAACAAAAGTATTGAAATTATTGGCAAGTTCACCTACTTCATCATTTGTTTTAATATTTATTCTTTGGGTTAAATCTCCACCACCTTGTGCTATAAGTGCTAACGCATCTGACACATTCGCTAACGGAATAAATAAAACTCGACACAACAATGTGATTAAAAAAGCACATATAGCAATTGCAATAAAAGCAACGAATAACTGACTGTATAACGCGTCGTATAAAGGGCCAACCACAGAATCATAATTGATAAAAATAACTGAATTTAGTCGTGTACCTTGAATGGGTGCTACATATATATAAAGATCCTGACCTGCTAACGTTTCGCGAAAAATAGTATTACTTTGGGCAAGCCTATTTAACGTTGATGAAGTAAATTCAGTATTAGTTTCATTAACAGCTTTATTTAGTAGGTTTGTATTTTCATGAACGAATATTTTTCCCTCATTAGTGGCAATAAACATTTCAGACTCACCAGGAAGAATAACGCGCTCTAGTTGTTGCACGATATCGGTAAGCTCGACATCTGCACCTAAAACGATTTGCTCACCATTTATATATTGGGCTTTACCCAGTGAAACAACGTTTGCACCGGTTGCTGCGGCAATAGTAGGGTTGTCCATAAAGACACTGTTGGGGTTTACTATGGCATTAGTGTACCAACCCCATTGACGAGGATCGTCATTTCCAGGCGGTAAAATAACGCCATTCGCGTTTTTATTTGAGCCATCTGGAAATGCCATAAAAACATTATCAAACTTTGCCGACTCTTTCATTTGAATTAAGTGCTTTACCATTTGCTCTGGCTCAGCATCACTGGGAATTGATGATAATGCAGCTCCCTTTGCAGCAATCCAATCAACCACATAATTGTTATAAGATGCAGTGACATTTTTCAAACGACTCTGCATTTCATCATCGAGCCTAGTTTTTGAGGACATAAATGAAAGTAGGGTGACGAGTATACAGGCAATGGCAATGGCAACATTAGCAGAGACAGTAATCTTTTGTTTCAAACTGAGCTTTAACATTCAGGATCCTTTTTCGGGACGTTTCTGGTATAACTTTTAATACCACCAATATATGTAGTTAAAATGACAATGTAAATGCTTTTATTACTTTACTGTATAATTTATGTTCAATTCATTATGGGTATATTTTATATATGTATGAACGCTTTAACCTTCCTAAATCTAGATAATAAGTGTAATTTTTTAGATTAGGTGGTTAAAACGACAAAAAATATATTAATCAACTGAAAGCTTGTTACGAATTAACTACAAATTAGTTAGAATAACTACCGTTACCTTTATCTTAATTAGTGGTTTTATTTGGTATTGTTGACTTTATATACCAAAAATATGAGAGGGGTTGTGAATGGAAGAGGTTATGTGTAAACGATATGAATGGGCTTCATAACACAAGAATATTGCAATAAAGAAAGGCAAACAGTTTTATACTTTTTGTTAAATAATACCCTGTAGCTCAACATAGTTACAAAATACTAGAATAATGCAAAGGTAATCAACGATAATAAGTAAACTTCAAACGAATCCCTACGATAAACTTATAGCGAATACGTCATAGAAACTTACACATGCCCTGTCCTAATGTAGCTGTTAGTCTTTGTTGATAGCCGTAACGATGATAAAAGTCCTCTTTCCCTTGCGCAGCCATTAAAGCAACCGTTGATCCTTGCTCAGCGTTTTCGCTTATGTAACTTTCAATATGTTCTATTAACACCGGGCCTGTAGCTAATTTTTGATGTGTTGGGGCAACCACAACATCTTGAATATAAAAAAATAGGGCACCATCACCAACAACACTTCCCATGTCCAATGCCTAAAAGCTGATTATTATCATAGGCTGTTACATGAAATAAGCTACCAGTCAGACTTCTCTTAACCAGCGACACGTTCAACTTCACCCAGCCAACCGCTGATCGTAATCTTAGAAAATGGGCTGCTAAAGGTTGTTTACAAGCCAGAGAATATTGTTGTTTACGCACCTTTATTTTCCTTAATATAAAATGTGTTCCTACTCATAATATTAATGATGGATACGTTAATTATGTGTGATTATATTTTCAAGTATCGTAAGGACAAATCAATGGTAAAAAATTTTTGTTAATAACTATGAAGGCTCTATTTTTGGCAGAGTAAATTATTTTTTTATTTTTGATCTTTTTAACTGATACATTAATTTATCACCATCTTCTAAAAGTGTCTCGATGCTGTCGTGTCTATTTTGATCAAACTCTACAATACCATAGGAATATTCAACAACACATTGACCACATTGGTGTTGATTATATTCTTTTAATAAACTACTGAACTTTTCAATTGCTACTTCGGCTTTTACTTTACTTGTATTACTCATAAGTACTACAAATTCATCACCACCAATGCGAGCGAAAACATCAGAACAACGGAAACTTTTTTTCATTAGTGCTGCAAAATCAACTAAAATTTTATCTCCTTTACCATGACCAAATTTATCATTAATATTTTTAAAACCGTCTAAATCAAGAAAGACTAAACTCAATGGCGAAATCTGTCTTATACCCAGATTAAGACTGTGTTGAGCAAGAGCCATAAAGCCTCTTCGATTAGAAATATCAGTCAATATGTCCATAGTAGCCATATGAGTGGCTGATAATTCACACTCTACCATTGCAGCAAGATCTTTTAATAAAGCAATATAGTTATCACCAAATACACGAGGTTGCTTATCAATAATACATAAGGTACCAAGACGATAACCATTAACATGTAGAGGACAACCAGCATAAAAACGAATATGAGGCTCATGTGTTACTAATGGATTGTCAACGAATCTTGGATCTAGCAAGGTATCTGAGACAATAAACACGTATTTTTCAAGGATTGAATGTCCACAAAAAGAAATTTCACGAGAGGTTTCATGAACATCCAAGCCGATACAGGATTTAAACCATTGACGGTTTTCATCTACTAAACTCACTAAAGCAATGGGCACACCAAACATTTGTTTGGCCATACGCGTTAAGCGCTCAAATCGCTCCTCAGGTAGCGTATCAAGTACTTCTAACGAATGTAATGTTTCGATTCGTCTTTCTTCATTGACAGGGATCTGAGGTGTTTTCAACGTATATACCTAATTTTATTTAGCAAAGTTTTTACCCAACATAAAAATCATCATGGACTATACCATCAATTAAATTAGAACATTTATGTAATTTAAATGATTAGTACAGTTTATTTAACATCTGTAATAATATTTATAACTTATATAAATATAGAACAAAAATCTTATTTTGGGTAACAACCCTAACAGTTGTTCTTATGAAGATAATTTATTTAATTTTTTTTCAAAGAACTATCTTTTAGCTAACACACGAGCCAAAGTTATAAAAATTTTAACATTACTAATACGGGTTGTTGAACTTTCGTAGTTATTTTTATAACTGGTAGTTATTTTTATAACTGATTGTTGATTGTTGATTGTTGATTGTTGATAAAAAATAGAAACGCAATAATGCTATAAATAAATACTTTTTAGACGGTTTGACTAAAAACATTTTTATCTAAAAAAATAAAACCACTAAAAGTATCAGCCTTTAGAGGTTTCTTAAATAGACTAATTTAAAACTATTTTCCCATTACAGGAATTAAATAAAAACCTAGGGCATCAACTTTAATGAAGCGATTAATTTTACTCACCTATAAAGATATAAAATGGTAAATAACCTCCTAATTCGGCATGCACAACTAGAAGATCGTCAATTTATTTCTTCACTGTCACCACGTTTAGCAACCGTTGCACAATTGTCTTGGCATAGCGATGCTATGATGCAAAAAATGCAAGACGCTTACATTGAACAAGTCCTTAACAACACTAAACAGCCACAACTTACGCTTATTGCAGAAATTAATCATGAAGCGATTGGCTTTATTCATGCTTGTTCGCATCACGATAGTATGTCAGGTGAATTATGTGCAACCATTCCGTTATTGGCGGTAACAAAATCAGCTGATCGTTGTGGTGTTGGCAGCGCCTTAATGAAAGCCACAGAAAAATGGGCAAAAGCACAAGGTTATCGTTTGATACACCTTGAAGTCTTTGCTAATAATGACAAGGCTCAGAGTTTTTACCAAAGTATCGGTTTTAAACCAGAGACATTGCATATGGTTAAAACCCTGTAATAATGTTCTACAATTAAATTAGCGGTCGATTTGATTATAGGCATCATAATCAATAAAAAATTATTGATTATGATGATTGCTCCAAACGTTTCTTGGATGCCTTTATTTAGTAAAAATTAACGGTAAAAAGCTTCAACAGGGCCTTTAATGGTCATCAGCAATGGTTGTCCACGTCGGTCTAATGCTTTTTTTGAAGGAACTTTCACCCAACCCTCACTAATGCAGTACTCCTCCACATCAAAACGCTCTTTACTGTTTATGCGAATACCAATGTCATGCGCAAATATAGCTTCGTCATAATGTGGACTGCGGGGATTACCAGATAGACGGTTAGGTAAACTTGGTTTTGATGTAGCATCATTCATAGGATCATTGCCTGTACAGGAATTATAAAAAGAGTATTGTAGGTAATATGTGTCTTACGCTCAAGTATGACATAAATGTAGTTAGTTTTGAGATGAAGTGAATCTGATACTTGACGAGAATAAATTTAATCTCTAAAAAAATATTTTCATAAACCTTAATAGTTTGGCCTATAATTTTTGCTACTTTTATCAATACTGTTCGAGCCATTAATAAAATAATTATAAATAAACGATTGACTGGTTTCACATTACTGTCAAACGTTTATTTATACTGAAATCATAATGGTTGCTTATTTTATTAACCTAATAGCAAAAGGAACTCGGAAGTCATTCCCTTTAGACGTTGCAATCGCGCCCATAATACAAAAGATCAAATTACAAAGAGCAATAACTGGAAACAGGAGAGCCCCGATGGCTATAAATGTTAAAATTGATGCGACAATAAACAATAGAAATGTCGTAATAGACCAGTTTAATGCCTCTTTAGACTGCGATTGAATATAAGCATCGTCTTTTTTGACTAAATACATAATCAAGCTAGGAATAAAGCCAAAAAATATTGTTAAAATCCATATTAATAGCGCCACGTTTTTTGTATCTTGATTGTTGCTCATTACATATCCTCGTAAATGCCCATTGTTATATAACTTCTGATTTGGGCGGCACCAGAAGAATATTATCGAGTATGTCGAAAATAGATTCAGACACACGTCTCTACCCATTATATCTTGCACTACATAATGCTTATTGAATAAATAATCACCGAAATAGGTATATTAATAAACTACAACAAACCTTATTATTATCAAACATAGCATACTTTTCATTTACTTAGATAGTTACTTACCTGAAAAAAAGTTGTTTATTAAAAAAACACAAAGGGCTCAATAATACAGCTAC
>Ga0115006_10003987_pt1 | contig 10191 bp, 6 predicted proteins | sample ArcOceMetagenome_3_FD_88943 | JGI IMG/M metagenome (GOLD analysis project Ga0115006, IMG submission 88943) | Marine eukaryotic phytoplankton communities from Arctic Ocean - Arctic Ocean- Svalbard ARC20M Metagenome | ecosystem: Environmental > Aquatic > Marine > Oceanic | place: Arctic Ocean...
TGAAGCCACCGCTGAAGCCACCGCTGAAGCCACCGCTGAAGCCACCGCTGAAGCCACCGCTGAAGCCACCGCTGAAGCCACCGCTGAAGCCACCGTGTCGGCACAGCTAACCGCCTCGTCCCCACCGCAACCGAGCCGCCAGCGTGCCGAGTCGACGCTGCAGCGTCCGTTTCCCGCCGAATCGGCTGACGCGCGGCCGCTCCCTGATGGCGGCCCTCCTCATGGCGACCCTCCTCCCTCGTGCCCGCCGTCACCCGCCGCTTCGGAAGCCGACGACGCTACGCACGGTGAGGTGGCGCCTTCGGTGCAGACGCCGCTGCAGGCATCGGAGGGCCCTGAGCTCAGGGCACCGCCGCGTGCATCCTTCATGCCATTGCCCCCTGCGAGCGATGCGCCGCGCGCGGTGAGCGCAGCATCCAACGCAGCCACAAGCGCCGCCTTGGGGGTCGTGAATCCACCGACTGAACCGCGCCACTCTGCGGAAGAGGCGCAGAGTGCGGCGCAGGGACAGCTGAGGCCCTCAGTGCCTCTGGAGTCCGAGGCTGTGGAGACCGAGAAGGCTTCAAGTTTCGAGCGCAGCGAGTCGTACGAGTCAGTGGTTGCGTTGGTGGTGGAGGAGGCGGAGGGGCTGCGGCTTCACCTCAACGCGGAGAACGCCACCGGATACCGTGGCTGCTATTTAGTAACCAGGCGCGCAGGACAGCCGACACCGTTCAAGGCCCAGGCGAACGGCGAACGGCACCTGGGCTACTTCGCAACGGCAGTGGAGGCTGCTGTGTGCTATGCCCGGCACATGCAGGCCGAGGCTGTGAAGGCTGTGGTTGCCGAGAGTCAGGCTGCAGGTGTGCCTGCCACCGTTGGGGCTGCGAGGAACCCGCGGGACGCAGCTCATCGACGATGGGGGATGCAGCCCACCGACGGGGCAGCAGCCCCACCGCTTCTGCAGAGCAAGGCATCCGATGCCGCCACTGCCACTGCCAGCCGGGCAGAGCGCGTGCGCAGTGTAAATGGGGAGAGCAGCGCTGCGCCAGCTCAGGCGCGCGCGAGCACGCGCCGCGGTGGCGCGGCGGGTTTGCGCTGCGGCTGTCGCAAGCCGCTGCAGATGCTTGAATGCGACGAGCTGACGTGCGATGTCTGCGAGCGCCTGCTGACGCAGGCTTCGATGGTGAGCCTCGCCCGCCCGGCTTGAACTGCATTGCGTGCACTGTAGAGTTGCGCCCTGCTTGCGTCGCTTTGATCGCCTGAGCTGAAGTCGATGTCTCCGGCGGTCGCAGGCGTGGAGCTGTGAGAGCTGTGACTTCGACGTGTGCGAGACGTGTGCGAGCAGCACATCCAACCAGAACGCCATCAGCGCCGCCGCTGTCCGAAAATCCGCCGCCGCCACCGCCGCCGCCGCCGTGCCACCGCCGCGCTGGTTAGCCACCACCGTCGCCGCCGTGCCGTCGCCGCGCCGTGTAGCCTCCGCCGCTGCCGCGCCGCCGCCGCCCCGGCTGTCGCCGCGCCGTGTCGCTGCCACTGCTGCCGCGCCGCCGCCGTCCCGGGCTGGCAAGGGACAGACTGCAGCAGATGGCATCGTGCTTGAGGTGGAGGGGCCAGATGGCATGGTCCAGGAGGCGGAGGGGCTGAAGCTGCACCTGAACCCGCGATCCGCCTCTGGGTACCGTGGCGTGGCCTTTATTTCTGGACAGCTGAAGCAGTTCATGGTGAAGGAAGGAAACCATTCCATTGGCTCCTTCGCGACGGCAGTGGAGGCTGCCGTGTGTTATGCCCGGCATATGCAGCAGAAGGAGCAGGCGGAGCAGGAGGCGGAGCAGGAGGCGGAGCAGGAGGCGGAGCAGCAGCAGGAAGAGGAGGAGGAGGAGGAGGTGGAGATAGTGGAGGAGGCGGAGGGGCTGAAGCTGCACTTGAGTCCAGCACGCTGCAGTGGCTACCAAGGAGTTGCATTCATGCGTTCTGGGCACAAGAAGAAGCCATTCAGGGCGACTCACAGCCGGGTTTTCCTGGGCTACTTCGCGACGGCAGTGGAGGCTGCTGTGTGCTATGCCCGGCGCGTGCAGCAGCAGCAGCAGAGGCAGCCGGAGGAGGACGAGGAGGACGAGGAGGACGAGGAGCTGGCAGCGGAGCAGGCGGTGGACGCCGACGAGGACGGTCAGGGCGAGGGACGGGCTGCAGCAGATGGCATCGTGCTTGAGGTGGAGGGGCCAGATGGCATCGTGCAGGAGGCGGAGGGGCTGAAGCTGCACCTGAACCCGCGATCCGCCTCTGGGTACCGTGGCGTGACGGCTAATCCTGACAGAGGCTCAGGCTCGAGGTCGTTCAGGGCAATGGCGGGCAGGGTTTACCTTGGCTACTTTGCAACGGCAGTCGAGGCTGCCGTGCGCATTGCCCGGCATGTGCAGCAGCAGGAGCCAGAGGCGATGGAGGAGGAGCAGGAGGCGGAGCAGGAGCCAGAGGCGATGGAGGGGCAGGAGGAGGAAGAGGAGGAAGACCGCCAGAGAGAGCTGCGGGTGGGCGACGCCATCGAGGGGCAGTACGGCACTGACAAGAGTGAGCTGTGGTGGCCGGGCACGGTCACGAGGGTGTGGAGGGGCGGCAAGGTGGACGTGCGCTACGACGACGGCGATACAGAGCTCAAGAAAGCGCCCAGCCGCGTGCGGCGGCTGCAGCTGCATCGCAGCAGCAGCTCGAGCGGATACAAGGGGGTCTATCGGACGAAGCATGGCCGCTTCGAAGTGAGGCTTATGCTGGGCAGCGTGGACAAGTACTTGGGGGTTTTCGGCACGGCGCTTGAGGCGGCCGAAGCGTACGCTCGTGCGCTCGCCCTCGAGCAGGAGGCAGAGGCGATGGAGGAGGTCCAGGAGGAGGAGGAGGAGGCGGCGGCGGAGGCGGAGCAGGAGGAGGAGGAGGAGGAGCAGGAGGAGGAGGAGGAGGCGGAGGAGGCTCCAGTGCAAGAGGCCGAGGGGTTGCAGCTTCACTTATCCTCGAGGTCAAAGACAGGTGGGCAGCGCACCTTCAACCCTCCCCTACAGTACTCGCCCCGACTTCGCCACTCACCCGCGGTCGCCTCGCTCCGCAGGTTACCTGGGCGTCTACTATCACAACAGCTCTACCACTGTGCCCTTTCGAATGGAGATCAAGGGTAGGCACATTGGCTACTTCGCCACCAAGGTAGAGGCGGCCGCCGCGTACGCTCGAGCACTACTAACGCCTCCAGCCCGCCTCCAGCAGCACCCAGCCCCACTCGAGCCCCGCTCGACGCCTGCAAGGGATAGCCGGACGATCGCACCCAGCTCCGAGTCAGCGGTGTCTCCACGCCCCAAGCGGGCAGCCCTCCCAAGAGCGGAGCCACAGCTGCAGAGCCACAACCAAAGCCCTCCAAGGGCCGAGGCAGATGCGCCGGCCGGCCGTGGAGGGCGAGCGAAGCGGGCGAAGCGGTGCACACGGTACGACAACTTGCCGCGAGAGGGCACTGACTCAGAGGGTCATGTGTGGGCACTGATTTTTGACCCGAGGGCCGAGGGTGCGCACTACAACGGCTTTGACGGCACGGGGTACAAGGGCGTGTCGGAGGACGGCTGGTTTGGGCCGAGGTACAATGGTGTCCTGAAGACCCACCCCTTCCTGGTCAAGGAGGGCAGCAGGATCATCCGCTTCAAGACCATGGCGGAGGCGGCTGTGGCGTATGCGAGGCTACAGGCGGGGCTGCCTGCTAGCCTGGAGGAGGAGGAGGACGCCGACGAGCAGGACGCCGTGGACGACGAGGCCGAGGAGGCCGACGAGGCCGAGGCGGCCGACGAGGCCGAGGCGGCCGACGAGGCCGAGGAGCGGGGCCTAACAGATGCGAAGCTATGGGAGGGTGCCGCGGCAGCGGGGTGGAAAGCGCATGCAAAGAGCGGCAAGCGTGGTGCCGACGAGTACACCGACCCCAATGGCCAGGTCTTGAAGTCCAAGCGCTCGGCCGTAAAGGCGGAGGCAGAGGGCACGCGACGCGCAGTGACGGAGGCGAAGGCAGAGGGTAAGCGTGGCGGCGGGGTGGCCAAAAGGAAACGCGGCCCGACTCCAAAGGCGGCGCCAAAGGCAGCGGCGGAGTCGACCTCGCCGTTGGTGGCGATGGAGACGGAGATGGGCTCGCCGCGTGGGGAGGCAGTGACCTCGCCCGCGGAGGGTGGGGAGGGCGGGGAGGGCGGGGAGGGCGGGGAGAGCGAGACGGAGAGCGAGGAGCTGCGAGACGTCAGCGAGACGGGCGACGCCGACCCCGAGGAGGAGGAGGCGGCGGAGGCGGAGGCGGCGGAGGCGGAGGCGGCGGAGGCGGAGGCGGCGGAGGAGGAGGCGGGGGGTGTATCTGCGTGGGAGGAGCTGCCTCCTCTCGATTACGAGGTCGACATCCGCCTCAACCCTAACCCTGACCCCAACCCTCGCTTCGAACCCGAACCCAAACCCTGACCCTGGCCCTAGCCCTAGCGCCCACCCTCACCCTCACCAGGTCGATATCCGTGTCAACGTGCACTGCGGCCACGTGGCGACTGACCCGCACGGCCGGCAGACGCGCGGCGCCTTTCTGCCCAACCGCGACTTCGCAGCGTGCTACGACGCCGTCGTCTTCCCCGCACTACTGCTGCACGGCCTCAACGGCGACGCGCCGCGGCTCGCCAAGGCGCACGCCATCGCCGCCCGGTTAGGGAGGGCTGACCCTGACCCTGACCTTAACCCTAACTCTGGCCCTGACCCTAACCCTGACCCTAACCCTAACCAGGCGCGTGCCATCGCATCTATGTGGCTCAAGCCGGGCGGCGCCGTGCTGCCACCGCCCGCCGCCGTGCGCGCCGAGCCGGTGCGGTACGCGCTCGGTCGCTCCAGCTGGTTCGGCGCCGTGTCCGAAGACAAGCAGCTGTGGCCCGTCGGCTTCTGGGGCGCCTTGATGGCGCTCAACCTGCACAGAGGCAAGCAGGCCGTGATGAGCCCCCTCGACATAGCCCCTCGCCATAGCCCCTCGCCATAGGCCCTCGCCATAGCCCCTCGCCGTAGCCCCTCGCCCCTAGCCCTAGCCCTCTCTGACCACTCACCCTAACCCTAGCCCTTCCCTGGCCACTAACCCTAACCCCTAACCCTAACCCCAAGCAGGCCGTGATGAGCACTGATGACGGCCTCAACTTCCACGCGCTCCACCTCGTGGCGCAGCGGCCCCTCGGCGCGGCCGACGCGGCGCGGCCCGACGAGATCGAGGCCGAGATCACCGAGGTGCACGCCCGCCTCACGCCGGCTGGCGGCGGCGGCGTCGGCGACTGCGGCGACGGCGACTGCGGCGACCGCGGCAGCGGCGGTGGCGGTGGCGGCGGCGGCGGCGCGGCGGGCGGGGAGATTGGGGAGATTGGCATCTCGCTGGCGCGGATGCACGAGATGAGTGCACCGGGGGCGAGCAAGCTAGAGCGGCGCTCGGCGATGGCGCGCGCGGCCTACCTCGGCTTCAAGCTGCAGCTTCGATCGCGGGCGGCGGCTGTCGGGGGGTCTTGAGCGCGCGCCGCGGGCAGCTTTCTGTCACGGTTTTCTGTCGCGCTGTGGCCGTGGAACTCCGGCGGGTGACCCTAGGAACACCATTCAGTCAAAAAGCCGCTTCCATGCGTTTTCACCCACGCGCAGGCTCCACGCACGGCGCGCGCGAGAGCGCTGACGATGGCCATCCACGATGGCCAAGTCGACAGCGCGGCGGCCCCGGCCGCCGCAGACCCCGTTAGCGATCAAGAGGAAGGTCTGTCGTGGATGACGAGACTCATGATGATGCTCATGATGCTACCCACGGCAGCTCCGGTCGATGCGGCAGCGCAGAGCAACTGGAAGGAACGACTCGAACGGTTCAATACGGCGGCTGCGAGCGACGAAAGCGAGGATGAGGTGTGGCTCAGAGGGCTCAGGACCCCACGCGCTCTTGTGTGAGGGCTGACTTTGCCGTGCCCGGCCGTGCTGGCAGGCCGACAATGGGGACGCTGCCGAGTCCGGTGCCGAGGCTACCGTGGATTCAGGCAGCACATGCCAGGCAGGCACCACGTCGAGGACAGGTCCACTTGAAGTTGATTAGTCCGTCACCGGGTGTGTGTCGGGAGTATTGTTCCCAGGTGTGCCGTAGCGCTGTGTTGCGCCTGTGTATGTGCAGGGCCTCGAGCCTGCCCCGTGGCCCCGTGCGTGGCGCGCGACGCACATGCCTCCATCTCTCTCGCTCTCTCGTACACTCCACAGTGGGAGTAGAGAGTTGCGTCTGATAAGATAACCCCCACACTTGCCCCACACCTAAAGTGTGTCTGTGTGCCTGTGTGTATAGAATTAACAGTGCGGCTTTATACATGAGAGTTTCGGACTTTAGAGTTCCCTGTTTTGGCTGTTTACTTTATTTACTTATTACTGAAATGTGGCGCCCCGTTGTGCGCGCAATGGCCAATGCGCGATGGTTGCGCGTTCTATTATGGGGTTTCCTTTCAAAAACTAGATCGCATTCGCAACAACGACAACACAGCTCACAGTCACACTTTTCACTTACGAAAAATAACGATAAAATCTCACCTCACCCCGGCGACGGGCCCACCCACCACCGACCCGTCGGCTGAAGTCTTCAGCTCTACCACGTGCTCGTGCTCCTCGCACGGGACCGTGGTGTCGAACCCGTCAAAGCGCGGCTCCTGCGGCGGCGCGTGGCCGCCATCGTGGTCTGCGCGCATCTGGGCCACGAACTGCTCGTTCCAGCCTTTGAACACGGTTCCCAAGAGCTGGGAGGTCTTGCAGCTGATGACGTCCACCTTACGATCGTACGGAAGCTCGTTCGAGTGCGGCAGCGTGTTGTCCTGTAGATCAGGGAGCCCCATGAAGGACGTGACGCGCGGGAGCACGTCGCCAGGCTGATCAACCAGTCGTTCAAAGTTGAGCACCAGGATCTGGCCCCTGGATACCCGCCTGGACCATGCGAGAAGCTGCGGCAGATACATGCCCCATGTGAGCAGCGGCGGGTCGCGCGCGTATTTGCCGTCCTCCTCGTCCCAGCCGCCCTCCTCGTAGGCGGCCACGCACTCACGGTAGTCCTCCTCCAACCAGCTGTCGGCGTCCGTTGATTTCATTTTGGGCGGGCGGGCCATCTGCCCGGAGCCCCTGCTCGCATTCTGGGACAACGCTTCGCCCTTGTCGAGCCGCCGCCGCGCCCCTGTTAAGCAGTTGTCCAGCTCCTGCTTGCGGCACTCCACCTCGCCCTCATATGAGGGATAGAAATTCTTGTCCAAGGCTTGGGCGTCGGACACCGAGCAAAACGTGTATTTCATGTTCGACCTGTCTTGGCCCGGCTGGACCGATTGTGCACTCCTGTGGTTGAACCACGACAGGTCGCGAGCAATTGGCTCGCGCACGGTAAGCACCATGCGCAGATGAGGCACCCAGGACGTGGGGAGCAGCTCCGCCAAACGGCTGGGGGCACCCGGGTGGTGGATGTAGTTCGGCGTGGCGTCCAAGAAAGTGCGTTGCGGGCAGTCACTCACCCTGTACAAGGACCGGTACAGCCCCGGCTCCTTCGCGACTTTTTGCCAATCCGGTTTAACAATATCGAAGATGTGGGGCTCCTTCGCCATGCCGGTGTCTCCATTGAATGCGCCCTTCAGGTTCGGTAGCGCTGATTCAATGCGCTGATTTGTAATAGACCCGCAAGCGCTACCCTCATTGTGTAGCAGCTGGAAGAGTGAGGTTGTGGCGCCCTTCTGCGTCCCGAGGATGAACAGCTTGGGCCAGCAGCCTTGCTCGTCGCACTGCTTCGCTTCGCTCGGCCAGCCTGAAGGGGGTTCGCGTGCTTGCGAGAGCAACGCTGCGGGTTGCAGCGACGAGGACCGCAACATGTCGATCTGACGAGGGAGCGAATGAGCCCGCCTGCTCTTTTTGGGTGGTTACTTGCACTCGGGCAAGGGGTTGCGCGAGCAGTTTCTTGTCACGTTCGACAGTGATGACAGGCAGACAGAAACAGAGACCCCTTCCACTGTTCTGCCAGCGTCTGAACCGGCAACATCTTCGGGTCCCTTCTCTTATGATCAGCGATGGCCTTGCCACCATCGGGCTCGCCGAGGCGGTGCGGGCATGGCAGAAGGTGAACTCCGAACGCACGAGCTTCAGCAAGGCTGACGCTGCCTGCGCCGGCGCGCCGACCGGCGACCTGGCGGCCAGCATCCTCGGGGCGAACGGCATCCTCGCCGCAAATGTTAAGACCTATGTGGGCCGCACCTACGAACACGACGTCACGAACGACGTGTCACAGTCGGCCGCCGTGCGGTCGCGCGGCGCGGCGGCAGAGATCGACTGGAGCCCGGCCAGTGTGGTGGCCAGTCTAGCCGGCGGCGGCGAGTCAACGCCCGCCCGCATCAGGGCATTTGCGGCCCGCCGCTCCTTCGCGGCCAGGGCCGCTCCAGCGCCACTGTGGACGAACCCCGACGCCGCATCCCAACCCGCGCCGGCGTGGACGCCGGCAGTGGTAAAACGGACCTCAGGCCCGCGAGGGTCATCGTCGCTTTGGCCCGCCGGCGCGCCTGCGTCGCCGCTGCCGCGGCCCGCCGGTGACGCCGATGCGGACGAGGGCCTTGGGATGGCCACACTGCTGCGCCGCCTCGAGGGCGCCGGCGTGGAGGTGACGGGGGCGGCGCGCGCGCTCGCGCGCTCGTCGCTGTCGGACAGCGGCGGGCACGTTGGCCGCGCGCTCAACCAGGCGCTTCGCAAGCTGCTCGCGCCCTCTGGAGCCAGCGGCGGCAGTGGCGGCGGCGGTGGCGGTGGTGGCGGCGGTGGCGACGGCGACGGCGGCGGCGGCGGCGGCGGCGGCGGCGGCGGCGGCGGTGGCGGCGGCGGCGGCGGCGGCGGCGGCTCTCCTTCCGGAGATAGCTCCACTGCCACGGCCCCAGGCCCGCTGCCACCGCCGAGCACCCCACTGAAATACGCCGCGCTCCCGCCCAACCCAAATCTCGCTCCGGAGCTCGTCGCGCTCCCTGACGCGCTCCCCGATAGCGCGCTGAAGCGCACGCCCAGTCTCGCGGGATCGCTCGCTGCCGCACTCGCGCGTCCCCGCACTGCGCCCGCGCCGCCGGCCGTCTCGCCGTCCCGGCCTGATGAACCCGCGACGATCTCGTCCCCGCCCGATGGGCCGAGGCTCCGTCGCCCTACGGAAGAGACCTTGTCGTGGCTGGCTACGCAAGAATCTTCCGCTACTGCCGCGCCCGCCACGCCCGCCACGCCCGCCGCGCCCGCCGAGCCGGCCGCGCCCGCCGCGCCCGCCGCGCCGCCTTCAACAACAACGACTATGGCATTCACAATGACCGCGCTGCGTTGCAGTGGCGCACCCTCCCTCGACCTCGACCTCGATCTCGACCTCGATCTCGATATCAATCTCGATCTCGACTTCGGGAGTCCAGCCCCCCTCGCCGCCACGGGGCTCGAACCTCGACCAAGCTCGAGGCTGGCGCTGGCCCTCACACCGACGCCGTCGCAGCAGGACTACCTGGAGGGTGATAGCCAGCTGCAGAGTGCCCTCGATGGCAGAAGGGCCAAGGCGCACATAATCCAGAAAGAGATAGGGGAGATCGAGCCGGTGCCGAAACTCAACAGCTGGATGGCCGTGCCAGCAGGGGTGGTGCCGGCGGCGGCGGCGACGCCGGTGCCAGCGGCGGTGGCGACATTGGTGCCGGCGGCGGCGGCAATCGCGGCGGCGTCGGCGTCATCAAGTGGTGGCCGCGACGCAGCTATCCCCCTTGGAGCTACCTCCCTCGCGCGCAGGAGCTCGTTTGTGCGGAGCGGCGCACGCCACCGGGCTAGCGAGGGCGCTGCCGCCTCCTCACCCACTGCCTTGGCGGCGACGACCCAGGCGCACAGCCTGCAAGTGGAGACGGAGCCGGCGCCGGCGCCGAAGGCTGAGGCTGAGGCCGAGGCCGAGGCTGAGGCTGGGGCTGGGGCTCAGGCTCAGGCTCAGGCTCAGGCTCAGACTCGGGCTGAAGCTGAAGCTGCGGCTCAGGCCCAAGCCCAGGTGCAGGCTCAGGCTCAGGCCCTAGCTCGGGCGCACGCGCACGCGCACGCGCAGACTGAGGCCGAGGCTCGGGCTCAGGTTCAAGCTCAGGCTCAAGCTCAGGCTCAAGCTCAGGCTGAGGCTGAGACTGAGGCCGAGGCTCGGGCGCAGCAGCAGCGGGCGCAGCA
>Ga0115006_10003988_pt1 | contig 10190 bp, 9 predicted proteins | sample ArcOceMetagenome_3_FD_88943 | JGI IMG/M metagenome (GOLD analysis project Ga0115006, IMG submission 88943) | Marine eukaryotic phytoplankton communities from Arctic Ocean - Arctic Ocean- Svalbard ARC20M Metagenome | ecosystem: Environmental > Aquatic > Marine > Oceanic | place: Arctic Ocean...
TAACGCAGTCCTCGTACCACGTATCGGGCTTTGCTAGGCGGGGCTGAGGCTGGGGCTGAGGCTGGGACTGATGCTGGGGCTGAGGCTGGGGCTGAGGCTGGGGCTGAGGCTGAGGCTGAGGCTGAGGCTGCGGTTGAGGAGGCTGTTGCTGTCGCTGCTGCTCTCGCCGCTGCTCTCGCCGCTGCTCTCGCTTTTGCTGAGGCTGAGGCTGAGGCTGAGGCTGAGGGTTGGTGGTCGCAATGCACACAAGCTTGTAGGCGGCTTGCAAGTCAGATTCTGGCAGCCAGCCGTTGCCGCCCGCTGGGTTGCTATTGAAAATCGCACAATTGCTGGCAGTGCTGTAAGAACAGCCATATGGCACCACACCGTCGGCGGAGTTCATGCTGACCGACTTGAGGTTGCCTCGCGCTTCCAACCGCGCACGCCGGGCCGCCACTTGCACTGCCTCCAAGCACTCAGTTGACGTTGCGGTGCGCTGGAACGCCGGGCAATCGCTGGCTGCTGCTGCACGGCTGCGAGAGTCGAGGGCCCACTCTGGCTCCGCCCTTGGGTCTGCTTGGAGGGCCGCAGGAGAACCACAGGCGGCGCAGCTCACCACGCCCAGCATTTGCGCTTGCCACGCCGCGATGCCAAATGCGGCCCTGGATGACTTGCCTGCTGGGTACATGGCGGCGCCGCAGAGGGATACTGTTTCCCCTCCGCAAAGTTTGGGGCGCGCTTCTCAAAGTTTGGGGGTTGGTTAGCTGATTCTCTCACTGGGCGACGAGTCGGGCCACCCAGCCTACACGACCCATGCCCAGGCGGCAGGAAGGCAGCACATCGTGCGCCCAAGTCTGTATGGACGAGCTCCTTCGCCACCATGCAGCCTACCAAGCAGAGGACAGCACGTGCGGTAACCCCGACGACATACAAATGCTCCGAGCGCGCGTTCGACGGGCCCTCCACAAGGAGTATGGAGCTAAGGCACTGGAAGTCTGCTGGTCCCTGCGGCTCACCGAGCCAACTCTGACGCGCTTCCTCGAGGACGAGCACGGCGATATCAATCGCGCCTGCCAGCGCGTGGTCGCTTGGCTGCGCTGGCGGGAGGAGTACGGAGTGGACCAGTTGCTCAACTCGTGGCCGCTTGATGGTCTGCCGCTGCTCATGGCACTCTACTGGCCCGGGTCCCTGATCGGGGAGGACCACAAGGGCACCCCTGTCCAGTTCAACAGGTTCGGGTGCATCGACTTTGTCTCGCTCGTACGCTTCGATATGGTTGAGGCCGCAGTGCGCCATTCGATCTACCTCAACGAGCTCGTCGCGGCACAGGACCCCAGTGGAAGGATGGTTATGATTTTTGACCTTGGCTGCACCAAATATGAGCCCTCTGCGGTCAAGTTCGACATGGAGTTCTGGAGGTGCGCGCTCGTCTTCTTGCGCGCGATGGCCGCAGTGTTCGGCCCCAATTACCCGCGCACTGTCAAGGTAAGCTACCCCTACCCCTACCCCTACCCCTACCCCTACCCCTACCCCTACCCCTACCCGTACCCCTAACCTTGTGTTACCCCAATTAACCGCGCACTGTCAAGGCACTGTTTGTGACTCGCGCGCCGCCAGCCTTCTGGCTGGCATGGCGCACAGCACGCAGCTTTGGCGCCTTCTTCCCTGACTTCTTGGAGCCACGGCTGCGTGTGTTCTCCGATGCTGGGCTGCCGCAGCTGCTGGAGTACATGCCCCTCGACTCTGTGCCTGCATGCCTCGGCGGAGGCAATCCATGCTGGTCCATGCTCAACACCGGCGGCTACCTAGAGCAACGGTCAGACGGCTGCATCGCCAAGCTGCGCGTCCATCCATGGTCCCCCGCCCTCCGTGCGAACCGCGACCCGGTCCGGCTGTGGCAGCCAGAGTCGCCTGAGGCGGCCGAAGACGACTCGCCGCAAGTAACACCTCCGTCTCTACGCACCTCAAGCTCAAGCACGGAGTCTACTGCCACGTCGTCTACTGTCTCTGCTGTATCTACCATCCGTGCCGAGCGCCATGTCATCCCAGGGAAGCCGCACCAGAGGTTTGAAGAGCATGCACTGTCGTGCAGCGCGGTTGAGCGAGTCCGTGAGATGCTCCACGGCCTCAGGCAGGGGGGGCGGCTGTCCAGGTGACATGTGAGGTGCCTGTGACCTTGTGGTGTGTGTGGTTTCAGAGCACCTCATGCACATGCGCATGCACATGCACATGCACATACACATGCACATGCGCATGCACATGCACATGCATATACACATGCACATGTGCATGCACATGCACATGCACTTCTCACCCGAGGGCCATTGCGGCACTGGGTGATAGTCAGTCGTGCAAGTGTTGACCTGTACTCCTCAGCGAGTCAGCCAACGGCCAATTGTGGCACTGGGTGCATGATATATACTGTATACACTCTCAAGCCTCATGATGAAGAGATACATCTCTTATCTATCTCTCTCTTATCTCGCTCTTATCTCATGAACTCACTCAGTGCCGAGAAAGATAAGATTTTAAGCGATAAGATTGCTGGGTATCTTATCGAGAAAGATAAGATAAGATAAGATACGATTGATGGGTTTCATGACGTTACACTATCTTATCTTAGAGATAAGATAAGAGAGATTATCTTATCTTATCTATCTATCTTATCTCATCTCTTATCTCTCTATCTTATCTTATCTTAGAAAGATACTATCTCGGCGATAAGATAAGATAAGATAAGATAAGATTCTTATCTATCTCGGCCACGTATCATACAAATACCCCCCTGACCTGGCTGAAGCCTTCCGTGGAGCTCCAAGGCGGCAGAAAGCAGTCGCGTCGCTCGCCACCGTCGTCATGGCGAACAAGGGCCTGGACCGTAAGGCCGCGGCGGTGGGCGTCGAAGGCAAGCGCATGCTGATCCTGGATCAGGAGAAGTGCAAGCCCATGATGCCGGCGCATGACTTCCTGAAGCGCATCGCCCGGTCCTGCGGCCGCGACTGCATCACTATAGACGAGTCCAAGAAAATCCAGATCTTGGAGGACGCATGCCTGGCGTGCCTCAACCGAGCCAAGCAGTGCCCCGGCGACGCCGTTAAGATCATCAAGCTGCCCTCGAACCTGCAGACCGACGTGACGCACAAGTGCAGCTCAGCCTTCAAACTGCGCTACCCACCCCTACGCCCACCCCCACTCCTACCCCTCACCCTACCCCTCACCCTACCCCTACCCCTGAACTTCACCGCCCGCCCCAACCCTGGCCAGGTACGGCATGAACGCCTTCAAGCTGCACGGCCTGCCGACGCCGCGGCCAGGCTCGGTGCTCGGCCTGCTCGGCAGCCGGCTGACAGAAGTCCCGCTGGTGCCACAGCTCGCTAGCCTGGCCTGCTGGGGCACACTCTCCACGGGCGCCGCACCATCCAGGGATGTGGCTGCGCTCTGCACTCGGGAGGAGCCGCCTCGCCGCTCAGGGCCCGCGGTGCGGCTAGTCCCGGACAGAGTCGCCACCCTCCGGCTTTCAACGCCCAGGCTCGGCACCAACGGCATCGGCAAGTCGACGGCGCTCAACGTGCTGTCGGGAAAGCTGAAGCCCAACCTGGGCAAGCCGAAGGAGCCGCCCGACTGGCACGAGATCCTCGCCTACTACCGCGGGTCCGAGCTACAGAAGTACTTCACGCGCATGCTCGAGGACGACCTGCGGGTCTCCATCAAGGCGCGGCCGCATGTATGCGCACGGGCAGCATGCGCACGCATGCATGCATGCCCTGGCACGCAGCAGCCCGTGCGGCCACCCACCGCGCCGGGAGCCCGTCCCGCTTTGTCGCCATCTAGAGTCACCGTCTCGGCCCGGAGAGGAGAGGAGAGCCCTCGCCGCTTGGCGGCCGATGAGGCGCTGCGGCGGCGCTCCGGTGCCTGCCCAGAGTCGCCGACTCCACCGCCCTTTTCGACCGTGCAGGTGCAGCTGGACACGGACTACGTGCGCTCGGTGGCCGGCCGGACGGTCGGCGCCGTGCTCAAGGAGCGCGACGAGCGCGACAGCTGGGAGGGCATCGCAGATCGGCTCGACCTCACGCACCTGGTCGATCGCGAGATCCAGGCGCTCTCGGGCGGCGAGCTGCAGCGCTTCGCCATCGCCTCGTCGGCCGTGCGCGACGCCGACTGCTACATGTTCGACGAGGCCTCCTCGTTCCTCGACATCAAGCAGCGCATGACCGCCACCGAGCTCATCCGATCGCTCGTCTTCGACGGCGCCGTCCAGGACGGCGGCGTGGCCAACAAGTACGTCCTGGTGGTCGAGCACGACCTGGCCGTCCTCGACTACATGTGCGCCCCATCCACACCCACATGATATGTGCACATGCACATGCACATGCACATGCACATGCACACGTGCACGTGTCGGTGTCGGTGCACGCTGTGCATGCGGTGCACGGCATGCAGCGGCGCGGCACACACACACACGCCTGAGCCCACGCCGTCTCCATCGTAGGTCCGACACTGTCTGCTGCCTCTACGGCGAGCCCGGCGGCTACGGCGTGGTCACCAAGATTGCGAGCGTGCGCAACGGCATCAACAACTTCCTCGCGGGCTACATCCCGGCGGAGAACATGCGCTTCCGTGCCGAGGAGCTGAGCTTCGTCGTCTCGGGGGCCGAGACGGCGGACCAGATCGCCTCGGAGGGCGGCATGGGCAAGTCGACGCTGGGCACGGTCGAGTACCCGGCCATGTCCAAGACGCTCGAGAAGGCCGAGTCGCGCTTCACGCTCCACGTCGAGCCGGGCTCCTTCCGGGGCGCCGAGATGATCGGGCTGCTCGGCGAGAACGGCTGCGGCAAGACGACCTTCATGGAGATGATGGCGGGCGCCTTCGACAAGAAGGCCGACGGCTCGGCCGACAAGAGCGTCGAGAACCACTCGCTCGCCGGGCTGGGCGTGAGCTACAAGCGGCAGCACTACGCGCCGCGGCTGCGCAAGTTCCCGGGGACGGTGCAGGAGCTCTTCGAGAAGACCATCCAGAACGTCATCGTGGACCGCCTCTTCCGCCTGCTCGTGCTGCGCCCGCTGCAGATGGAGGCCCTCGAGAAGTCGTACGTCAAGAACCTGTCTGGCGGCGAGCTGCAGCGCGTTGCCATCACCATCTGCTTGGGCACCCCCGCCACCATCTACCTCTTCGACGAGCCGTCGGCCGGCCTCGACTGCGAGCAGCGCATCATCGCGGCCAAGGTCATCCGGCGGTGGGTGGTGAGTAACATGCAGAAGACCGCCTTCATTATCGAGCACGATTTTGTGATGGCCTCCGCGCTCTCCGACCGCGTCATCGTGTACGACGGCAAGCCCGGCATCGAGTGCACGGCCAAGTCGCCCATGGGCCTCGTCGACGGCTTCAACGTCTTCCTCAAGCAGCTCGACGTCACCTTCCGGCGCGACCCGTGCAACTTCAGGCCACGCGTCAACAAGAAGAACTCGGCCAAGGACTGCGAGCAGAAGAAGTCGGGCAACTACTTCGTCTTCGACGCGGACGAGGACCCGGTCGACGAGGCGGACAAGGAGAAGCCGGCCCCCAAGAAGAAGGGCCAGAGCAAGAAGGGGTGAGTGTGAGCATCCCATCCTGCCTTGGGGAGCTGAGGCGGGCGCTTGAGCGCCATGTACCTTGAGGGGGCGGTCACGTGAGGCATTGCTGCCTGGCTCGCCATCTCGGCTACTCGACTACTAGCTAATGGCGTGGCCGATTCCTGGAGCGTGCCTGGTGGGCAACTTCCTCTTGTCGTGTAATCGCGACCGCATGCGCGTAACAAGGTCTCACCCACCTCCACCCTCTCCGTGTGTGTGTGTGTGTGTGTGTGTATGTGTGTGTGTGTGAGAGAGAGAGTAATGAAAATAAGAGAGAAAGAGAGAGAGAGAGCAGTATCATAGCGTGTTGACACAGTGGGGTGCCACCCTAGTAATAAAAAATAAGAGAGAGAGAGAGAGGTGATCGTCGAAATTCCGCTGATCTGACACCCCTGCCGAAATAAGGGGACACGCAAGTCTGATCGCGGCTGCGCGCACGCGTCGCAGTGTGGTTGTACGTCAGATTGGCCCAACCTGATCTGATGGAGAGGTTGTCGGAGCAGCTGCCGACAGACCATGCTGCCGGCAGACCTATACGGCAGACCCTATCCATGCCTTTGCTCGGTACATGCATGTACCCTGAGATTGGCCTCGCCGGTTCAGGCACTGGGACCGGCCAGTTCCGGAAGAACTTTATGAAGGAGCGGCAAAAGTCTCAGGGCGTCCCGAAGGGTCACAAGAGGACGGAGTCTTGCGATGTGGGCGCGCGCTCTATGGAGCGGCTGGAGGGCGTGCTTGCCGAGGGCATCCCCTCCTCGCAGAACCTCAGCCTCTCACGCTGCGACTCGTGCGACTCGACTGCATGCGACTCGTGCTCGTCGGTGCCCGACTCGCCGGGAGGAAGCGAGGTGCAGGGTGAGCGGCGGCGGCGATTCACCGTGAACAGCTCGAGCACAGCGTCGGTGGAGGAGCTGCAGGTGGAGGAGGAGCAGGAGGAGCCCGCTGCGGCGGCCAAGACCGCGGCCAAGGGCCGCTTCTCGATCGCCGACGGCTCGCCGCTGGTGGGACCAGTCGACAGGCGACTGGGGAGCCTCGTGAGCCGCGGGCGGATCTCTGGCCCCAACCGAAAATTTGCCGTCCAGTCTCCGTCTCTGCCACGAACATTCGTCGCGGCGGAGGCGTCGGCCCTGCCGTCCGCCTCGGCCTCGGCCTCGGCCTCGGCGCTGCCGCCCTGGACCCGCAGCGCGTCGGCAGGGGATGTCAGCCGCGTGCGTCGGCGGCGTGCCTCGCCGACGGAGTGCATGCCCCTGCCCGAGAGTCTGCCGGAGGAGGGCCTCTCACCGGAGGAGGGGCTGTGGCACGAGGGGCTGTGGCACGAGGGGCTGTGGCACGAGGGCCTCTCGCCGGAGAGCAGCATGGGGCGGCTGCTCATGGACGCCGAGGGCGGCACGTCCCTGCTCGACGCGATGGCGCTACCACGCGACGCGCCCGACGCGCCGCCCGCGCCACAGCCCCTCCGTATGCTCGCGGGGCTGCTCGAGGCGCAGTGCGGCAGCACGGGCAGAAGATGCCCTGGGGGTGCCCTGGGAGGGGGTGCCCTGGGAGGGGGTGCCCTGGGAGGGGGTGCCCTGGCTCGCAGCTAGGGGCCCGTGCGGCCGCCCACCGCTTCGGATGTCCGCCCGCCTGCTCAGGGCGGCCTTCTGGGCCCGAGAGGAGCGCCGGCGCCGCCTGGCCCAAAGCCGCCGAGTCCACCGCCTCTGCCCACCCCCCCAGGCGAGACCTGCTGCAGACGGAGCACGCCGCGCTCAAGCACCTCAACGCATCGCTCCACGAGCTGCTCAAGGAGAAGCAGCGAGACGCCGCGAGGGCGAGCGCCGAGTGCCAGCGCGCAGCGGGCACGGGAGTAGGGCCCGCAGAGAGCAGGGACAAGGACAGGGAGTACCCTCAGCCGTAAACCGCATAGATGAGGGTCGAGGGCTGAGGGCTAATTGCCTGGTGTTATATAATATATGAATATATATATATGTGTGCTGCCCCAGCTGAACGAAAACCAGCGGCGCCCAACAAAACGTTCTTGGCCTTACGGGGTACTTTATGGATTAAAGTACCGCGGAGCGCGGGGGCAGCCGCGCACGCGTGGCCCTGAGGCTGATGAGACCACAAGACCATGACAGTGGCATGGCCACACCACGCGTGCGTGCCACTGTCAAAACGGCGGCAGCACCGACCACCGTCCAGAGCGCTCGACCTGTGCGGCTGCCCCCGCAATGCCCTGTGGGTGGTACTGGTCAACACCCACACCTCGAAAAGCCAGGAATTCGGTAGGAACTCGGTGGCCTTCAGCCTCGCGATGAGCGTTTGCGCCACCCCAGTCCTGCAACCTTGATGCAGTTACTGGAAACTTCGCGCGCTGCCTAGCCCGCAAGCGCACCGCACTCGGACTGATTGCATGGCGCTACCGGGCTCGACTATAGCTCACCTGCGCCTCGAGCTCGACGCCGCAGGCCGAGCGCGCCCCCGCTGGGTCAACAACGACTCGGCGCCAGACGGAATCGTCGACCTCAGCAACGTAACCGCTACCTATTACCGCCTGGGGCACCAGAAGGAGTCCCTTTAGCGTGCAGTAGATGAAAGCACCTGGCAGCTTCGCCGGGCCTGGGCTTAGCCTCCCCGGATGGAATTCCGTCCCAGGGCTGCGCCACCGGCACTCCGGCAGCCGCAGCCCAGCCGCCGACAGCCAAAGCGCTGGTAGCGCCCCCACCGCCAAGCCAGCCGCCACCTTCGACGCTGGCCGCCGCCGCCAGGGCGGCCCTCGACGCCTGCGAGCTGCAGGACGATCGAGGGTCGAAGCGCGACGCGCTCGCCCGCACCCCACCCCGCCCCGCCGCCACCCCCACGCCCCCCCCTCCCGCCGAGCCACGCAAGAAGACACGCGGGGGGAGGCTCGACTCTGCGTTCGCCGCCGCCGCCCCGGCCGTCGCCGCACAGCAGCCGCCCACCGCCACCGGCTACCACGCCGCCGCCCTCGCCGCCGCCGACCCCAACCGCCGCTTTGCCTATAATAAGGCGCGCCCCCGGGATAGTCCAGGACCATTCTTTGTGTCCGTGGTCCATACTATGAGTACAATGGCCGGGGCTATGCAGTTCTCCCGGGCATAGACATCCGTTGTCATGCCTGTTAGCGTCTCGTAGATCTCACTAGAGAGCTCGAGTGTAGGCTCAACCGTAGACGGTTACGAGTCATAAAGCTAAATTCACCAAAACTTTCGTTTTTTGGGGGTGATTCCTCAGGTCTCCCGAGATCTAAAAATGAGGTTCCTCGTCATGATCACTTCATTTGCCCTCTCTGCGTCGTTCGGGAGCTCCCCGAGCAAGCTGGCCCCGGAAGGCCAGGTCCTGATCCGTGACAGCTATCTATTTGAGAACGCCAAGCATTCAATGACAGGCTTCGCGCCGGCCAGCGGCGGCCCCCACAAGCTGGTTGTCGTGCTGACAAGCACCGGGGTGCCTCATGATGCTGCGTTTGCCTACCGACGCATCTCCTTGGAGCGGACTGTTGCCATGCAGGGCCACGGCGCGGTCATCGTTGAGTACCCGGACTTCGAGAGCTATCCTGACAGTGCCGGTTCGGCAGAGTTCGCTCAAGGTAAGCTCGCTGCGTCTCGAGCGAAAGTCTGCGCGGACGAAGGCTTCACACAGTGGCCTCACCGCGTCGCCACCGCCACTGCGCCTCAGGCACACGGCCCTGCATGGGGCGCTTAACTCCCCCTCCACGCTAGAGCACGGCCAGCAGGTCGGGCCACGAGGCTTGCTGTGGATGGAGACAGTGGCCAGTGCGATCAACTCTGTGTATACTGTGTTTCGCTGCGCGGCAGGCGCGGAATGGGTACGCAAAGGCAACGGCGTCATCGCGGGCATCAACAAGCTCTGTGCCCGCGATGAGTTCGACTGCTCGTCTGGCATCGCCCTTTCCGGCAACTCGCAAGGCGGGGGCGTCGCGGTGCAGGTCTCCAAACTCTACAGCGGAGTAAACGCGCTCCTGACCACGCAGTGGGCCCCTCTCTTAGGCGGCGGCGCGCCAGTCTTTGAAGCCATTACCGGGCCGGGAGGAGGACCTTACCTGCTTCCCCCGCATCCCCTCGCACTCCACTGGTGTGGCTTCGACGACACGGGTAACAACCCACCCACTTGGTCGACCTTTCCGTTTGGCGGCCTGCAATCAGTATCCGCTGACCAGCAGTACTCCCCCGCCTTGTCCACGTTTGTGAACAAGACCAAGCGGCTGTCGTTGATTTCGGCGCAAGACGGCGTCTTTGGGAATCCGACCGAGGGAGAGGACCCTGCTGCTTCCGCGCCGGTCTTCTCCCTGCAGCGCGACCTCTCTGGCTACTACGACTGCCCTGACACGCAGAACGACTGCACACAGGCCGACGGGTCGGGCTACTTCGTGGTCCCCGCTGGCGTCATTCCTGCGGCACTTGACACCGAGGGCCAATCAATTCACTCGGCGACGGCCGTAGCCTCCGTTACCGACGCCTTTATCGGGGAAAAGTGGCACAGCGCCGCTGCATTCAAGTGGCTCGGTGACGCTGCATTTGGCGCTTAGGGTCTCGTTGGTACAACACGCGTACAATGTGACGGTATCGAGTAGGGACCGTCACA
>Ga0115006_10003990_pt1 | contig 10190 bp, 6 predicted proteins | sample ArcOceMetagenome_3_FD_88943 | JGI IMG/M metagenome (GOLD analysis project Ga0115006, IMG submission 88943) | Marine eukaryotic phytoplankton communities from Arctic Ocean - Arctic Ocean- Svalbard ARC20M Metagenome | ecosystem: Environmental > Aquatic > Marine > Oceanic | place: Arctic Ocean...
CCGCCGGTGGTGGTGCTGCGCCGCCGCCGCCGCCGCCGCCGCCGCCGCCGCCGCCGCCGCCGCCGCCGCCGCCGCCGCCGCCGCCGCCGCCGCCGCCGCCGCCGCCGCCGCCGCCGCCGCCCGCACGCGAGCTCCCACTTGCGTAATCGGGTTTCGTGCGCCTGAGCTGCGCCTCGAGGTCACTCGCCACGCGCTGCAGCGTGGTCACGCGGTCGGCGGTCGCCTGACGAAGCGTCCTCAGCGCCTCCTCGGCACTCTCGGCGCGCCGCACGAGCGCTTGCTGCGCCACCGCCACCTGCGCCTTTGCGTTCTCGAGGGCCTGCACTCGGTCCTCGCTGAGCCGCGCCTGCAGCCCACTGAGCGCGGCGCGGTTGACCTCAGAGTCCTTGCGGAGCGTCTCCTCCATCTCTCCCACCGATCCGCGCAGCCTTTCGATCCGCGACTCGTACGCCGCCTGCGCCTCGGTACTGGCCGCCGCGCTCGCCGCGTGCGCGCGCTCCTCCTCCGCAAGCCGCACGGTGGTGGCCTCGAGCTGCGCGTCGAGCTCCTGCATCTCGGCCAGCCGCGCCTGGTTGAGCTCGGCGCGCTCCTCCTCAAAGGCGCGCAGCAGCGTGGCCTCCTTCTCCTCGCGCGCCGCCGCCGCCGCCGCCAGCTGCTGCTGCAGCGCCGCCGCCGCTGCGCGCGCCGCGCCGAGCTCAGCCGAGCTCGCACCCCCTCCGTCGCGCAGCGCCGCCAGCTGTGCCTCCACCCCCTCGCGCCGCTGCCGCTCGCCCTCGTCCTCCTCGGGCAGCTCCGCCATGGGCAGCTCCAGGCCAAGATCCCTGGCCAACTCTTGGATCCTCAGCCCCACCACATCGGCACGCGCGCGCGCCACCGCACCACCCATGCCCAGCTCGGCCGCCACCATGCCCACCGTGCCCTCGAGCTTGCTGAGCCGCTGCGTGAGCTGGGTTACCGCCGATGCGTGGCGCTTCCCCAGCTCCTGCACCTTTGCCCCATGTGTCGCCTGCTCGAGCGCGGCCTGCTGGGTCGCCAGCTGCTCGAGCTCGGCGGCTCTCTCCTCAAAGGCGCGCAGCAGTGAGGCCTCCTTCTCCTCGCGCGCCGCCGCCTCCGCAGCCAGCTGCTTCTCGAGTGCCGCCGCCGCCGCTTGCGCCGCACCGAGCTGAGTGGCCGCCGCCTCCGCGGCTTGGCCTCCATGCGCCGTGGCCTCCTTGAGATGCGCCTCCGCCTCGCTGCGCCGCCGCGCCTCCTCGGCTGCGCTCGCCTTGGCCTCAGCGCGCGCCTGCTCGAGCGCGGCCCGGCTCGTCTCCATCTCTGCCATGGCGGCTGCGTGACGCGCCGCCATCGCCTCGTTCTCCTCGTTGCCCCCATGCGTGGCAGCCGTCGCTTCCTCCAGCTGCAGCCCTTGATCGAGCATCGCCTGCTCGAGCACGGCACACTTCTCCGCAAGCTCGCGCTCCACCTCTGCCTCCGCCGCTTCCCGCGCAGCAGTCGCCGCCGCAGCAGCAGCCAACTGCTTCTCGAGCTCCGCCGCCTCCGCCCGTGCCTGCGCAAGCTCGGCGCGTCTCGCCTCCTTCTCGGCGTCCGTCGCTGCCGCCGCAGCAGCCAGCTCCCTCTCCGTGCGCGCCTTGCCGGCCTCGATGAGCTTGGCCGACGCCCTCTTGAGACGCTCCTTGGCCTCGTTTTGCTTCGCCGCCTCCTCGGCCGCGTTCGCCTCCGCCGCCGCGCGCGCCTGCTCGAGCGCATCGCGGCTCTTCTCCATCTCGTCAGCTAGAGCGCGTTGCCCTGCGTCGTTGAATGCGTTGACCGAGAGCGTTGAGCGGAACATGGTCTTGAGGCGCCCCCTGGCCGCGTGCGACTTCTCATGGCGCCTCGCAAGCTCCTCAACCTGCTTCAAGGATTCGGCCAACGCCGCCGCCTCGGCCGCCTCGGCCGCCTCCTGGTTAGGGTCAGAGTGATCTGTCTGAGTGGTCTGCTCTCGCAGCGTGACGGCAAGGGGAGAGCAACCAATTGACGCCTGCAGTGATGGGTGGATGGGCGGCGGCGGGGCCTGTGGAGAGGCAGGCACAGGAGGTGCAAGCACAGTGGCAGCGGTGGCGGCGGCGGCAGCGGCAGCGGCAGCGGCGGCAGTAGTGTGTGTACCTTGTCGGGGGTGAGATTGTTTGTCTGGGTGATTTGCTCGCACGGGTTAGGGTCATCTGTTTGGGAGGTCTGTTCGCGCGGAGTTATAGTAGCGGTCTGCTCGCGCGGTGTAATGGCGGTCTGTTCGCGCGGTGTAACGGCAAGGGGAGAGCAACCAATTGACGCCTGCAGTGATGGGTGGATGGGCGGCGGCAGGAGCTATCGAGAGGCAGGCACAAGAGGTGCACAAGCACAGTGGCAGCGGCGGCACCGTTTCCGCGCGGGTGGCGTCCTTCTCCTCCCACCGCTGCTGCTCGGCCGTGTGCTGCGCCCGCTCGCGCTCCGCAGCCGCCGCAGCCTCGGCAAGCGCGAGCGCATACTCGTCCTTAAGCCGCTGCATCTCCTCCTGCCGCGCCTGCTCCGCCGCGGCGAGTGCCTCTGCCGCGGACCCCCCGGTTAGCTTGAGCGTCTCCTCGCGCGCCGCTGCGGCCGCGCGCCGCTCGGCCTCCTCCAGCTGCGCCTCATGCGACTGCTCGAGGGCCTGCAGCTGCTGCGCGTGCTGCGCCCGCTCGCGCTCCGCCGCCGCCGCCGCCTTGGCGAGCGCGGACGCACACTCGTCCTTGAGCCGCTGCACCTCCTCCTGCCGCCGCGCCTCCTGTCGGGCCTGCGCCGCCGCCTGGGAAGAGGCCTCGTCCCCGTGCAGCGCCACCAGGGCGTCCGCATCGCTTCGCGCCTGCGCCGTCACCGCCGCCTCCTGCTCCGCCGCCTCCTCCGCCGCGCGCCGCCGCGCCTCGGCGGCGAGGCAGATCTCCACTGCCTCGGCCTCCTGCGCCGCCACCTCGCGCGCTAGCACCGCCGCCGCCGTCTCCGCCGCGCGCGCCTCCGCAGCGAGCGCAGTGTGCGCGTCGGCCTGCCGCTGCGCCTCGTCGCCCATCCGCGCGAGCTCTGCCTGCAGCGCCGAGCCGCCCCCCGCCACCTGCGCCGGCGCCGTCGCGAGTGCCACCTTCTCCTCGAGAGCCGCCAGCAGGGCCGGTAGCATGCCGTCAGTGCGCCGAAGCAGCTCGAGCCCCTTCCGTGCCTGCGCCGCCGCCTGCGCGGCGGCGGCGGCCGCCTCCTCCGTGACCGCTTCCTCGGCACTCGAGCCGGCCACCGAGGCGTGAAGGTCGCGCGCCGCCGCCGCCCCCGCCGCCACCAGCTCGAGCAGCTCGGCACCAAGCGACGCCTGCGCCTCCCCGGCCGCGGTGCGCGCCGCCGCCGCCGTTGCCTCCGCCGCTTCCGCCGCCGCCTGCAGTGCCGCCTCAGCCTGACGCCGCGCCGCCTCCGCCTCCGCCTCAGCCTTCGCCCTCACCGTCTCCGCGTCGGCGGCGGTGGCCTCACCCCGCGCCGCCGCCGCCGCCGCCGCCTCCGCCGCCGCCTGCCGAGCCTCCTCCGCCTCGCGCCGTGCTGCCTCCGCCTCGGCCTCGGCCTTCGCGGCCGCGGCGGTGGCCTCGGCAGCGGGATCGGCCGAGTTGGCGAGGAGCCTAGCCGCCTTGAGCTCCTCCGTGAGCTCGGCGATCTCGCGCTGCGCCTCGGCCCTGGCGCCCTCGGCCGCCGCCACCTGGCGCGACGCCGTGACCTCGGCCTTCTGCATCGCCTCATCGTGCTCGCCCGCGCGCCTCGCCGCCTCGCGCGCTGCCTCAGCCCGCTCGCGCGCTGCCTCAGCCCGCTCCTCTTCGAGCTCCGCCTCGTGTCGTGCCGCCGCCTCCTCCGCCGCCGCCCGCAGCGCCGCCAGCGCCACCTCGCCCTCGCCCGAGTCCCCCCGTGCCAGGGCTGCCTCCGCCTCCTCCGCGCGCGCCTGCGCGAGCGCGAGCTGCTCCGCCGAGGTGGCGAGCTGCGCCTCGAGATGGGATCTCGCGGCCTGGTTAGGGTAAGGGCTGGGGCTAGGGCTAGGGCTAGGGTTAGGGTTGGTGTTGGGGTTAGGGTTAGGGTTGGGGTTAGGGTCAGAGATTGCATCTCGCGGCCTGCGCGCGCTGCTCGGCCATGCTCGCGTCGGTCGTCAGCGCGCGGATACGGTCTCGCATCTCGTCCATGTTGGCCGAGGCGTCCGCCTTGTGCTTGAGGGCAAACAGCTGCGACTCCAGCTCCGTCTCGCGCTCCGCCGCGCGCGCGCTCGCCTTGTCGCGCAGCTCGATCTGGTCCTGCAGCGCGGCGGCGAGCGCCCGCGCCTCCTTGAGCGCTTCCTCGGCCTCGAGCTGCCGCGCCGCGTCCATGGCGCTGCTGCCGCGCAGCTCGAGCAGCTCGGCACCCAGCGTGCCCATGCTAGTCTGCATGATGACCAGCAGCTCCTTCTCCTTCTCGTGCAGCGCGCTCAGCCGCTCCTTGCACGTACGGATCACCGCCACCGCCGCGTCCACATTGGCGGCGCCGCCGTCACTCTCCCCTTGCTCCTCTAGGCTCTCGCGCTCCATCTGCTGAAGCTGTTTGAGCTGGTTCGCCTGGTGCGACGAGTCCGCCACCGGCTCGAGCATGTCGCGCCGCTCCGAGCCGCGCTTTCTCTGCCCCGCCAGCAGCAGCTGGATCTCCTTCTGGATCTCCTCGGCGTCCTGCGGGACGTCGCCGGCATCCCACTCCCCCGGCGGCCGGATCGCGTCATCCCAAGCGTCTGTAGCTTGGTTGATGCGAGCGTTGATACGCTCCAGCTCCTCCTGCCGCTGCCGCTGCATGCTCCGGCTTGGGGCAGGCTCGCGCCGAGTCGCGGTCCCGTCGGGTGGCTCAATCGCTGTGCCTAGCAGCTCGGACACGGCGTCCTCGCTCAGCGCCGGACCGATATCAGCGCACATTTTGTTTACCGTGGGCGGTGGCACCCAGGGAATTGCAGCCGCAGTCGTGGGCGTGGGCGACAAGGACCGCTCCACCACGACCGGCTTGGGTGCGCTCTGCGACGTGATTTTCAGGAAGCTGCGCTCTTCAGCCGCCCCGCCAGTGACCAGGGCGGCTGCCGCCACGGATGCGGGCTGCATCCGTAAGACGGTCATCTCGAAGCCGGCCCTGCCAGAGCAAGGCTGCGTCAAGGCTTGGCCCACGAAACGAAAACCGGATGTCGTTTCGGCGCGCGCGGGTTGAACTCTGCGGACGACACAGAACTCTGAACAGTGTCCGCTCCAGGTGCCTCCCCTGCACGCTCGACGCGTCCTCGTGGGGCCGACGGGGCCGCGCCGCGCGCTCGTATGCAGGAGCTGCTGGCCGCCGCCCGCAGCATGTTCTCGCCGCCCGCCGCAGTACTGCACGGCCTGCCGCTACCAGCGGGCGCGGCGGGCTCTTCCCAGAGGCGACAACCTTTCTCGCTGATGCCTCTGGGAGACTCGATCACGGACGGCGGGACTAAGCTGCGCTCGTACCGCTTCCACCTGCACCAGTCGCTCGCCAGGTCAGGCTACGAGGTGGAGTGGCTTGGTTCGATGCTCGGTGTGCATGACAAGCTTCCAGACGCAAACACCACGACCGGTAGGCCGGTGCTCGACGACCGGGAATGGCCGCTTGCAAAGCAACGGCACGAGGGCCACTGGGGGTGGACTGCAGAGCAGGTGCTGCAGGGACACAAGCGCCAACCGCAGCGCGGGCAGCTTTCAAAGTGGCTTCATCCCGGTAAGGGGGTAGCGCGCGCGCCACAAGTCGTCACGCTGCATCTGGGCACCAACGACCTCACGAAGCACGTTGTCAAGAAGAACGGCTCCGTCGTTGTCGTCGCCCGCCGCATCCGTGGCGTCATGCGGCGCGTGTGCCGAGCCAACCCGCGCGTACTCTTGCTGCTGGCTTCGCCGATTCCGTACTGTCGATTTCCGCGGAAAGACACCGTCAGCCTGGAGCATCGCCGAGCTGTGGAGCGCGATTTTGGTACGCACCTCTCCCCGTGCACACCACCCGACCAGCTGCACCCTCACCGCTGGCTCTGTTCGCCTCCCTCTGTCAGGCGCGCGGCTGCAGGCGCTCTGCACAAAGAAGCTGCTAGGCTGCGCGCACGCCCGCGTGGCCTTGGTCAACATGACGTCGGCCGTGAGCTGCAGTATGCTCGTCGACGGCGTGCACCCCTCGGCAGCTGGGGCGCACGCGATGGCACTTGCGTGGCACAGGGCACTCGTGAGTGCGACTCACGACCGAGGAATAGCACCCCTCATGGTGGCACGGGGACTCAGTCCGCTCAGTGGTCGGGCGGCCGTCAAGCCGCGCAGACGAGGCGCTGCTCGTTCCAGATCAGTCCCGGTGGAGGTGGTCGGTCAAAAATAATAGTTTTCACACTAAGAACTCCCCGCTAGCTGTTCTTCCCTCGCGCCAAGCGCATCCACCAACTGCTGTCCTCGTCCACAGCCGCACGAGACCGGCCGCCTGACACGATGATGCGCTCCTTTGGAGTCTCCACTCGCCCGATCCTGCTGCCAGCCTCACTGAGCGGCCACACCTTGCAGAGCACTCGTGCGTTTACGAGCCCGGCGGGGACCGCACCGTAGGAGTTGCTGTCGGTGCTGAAGCGCTCGCTGTCACCCTCGATCCACAGGTAGCCGGTCGGCACACGCACAAAGCTCTGGTCTCCGCCGCGCCGCCTCACCCAATCACCACCCATGCCGACCACGCGCTTCAGTACCATCTCCGTTGGATCGGTGGGCGAATGCAGCACAACGACGTCGCCGCGCTCGTAGCTGTGGGCGAAGAGCCTGTCTAGGCACACGGCATCGCGGGAGCCTACGCCGTCGTTGAGGGTGGGCTGCATGCTTCGGCCTTCCACAGGCGTGACCGTCAGCCCGTACTGTGTGAAGGCAAAGACGAGCGGGGCCGCTCTCGCGGCGCCACGCAGGCCTGCGATCAGCTCGATGGCCGCGTGGGCCGCCATTCGTGTGGCTCGGTGGGGGGGGGGGGGGGTCAGCGAACTAAAAGTAAACGCCGCCCCCACCCGCCCCCAAGCCGCCACAACCTATGCCCTATGAAGCCCTCCCTCCCATCACGCACGTTGCCCTCTTCCACCCACCCTCCCACCCCCCTCGCTCCCACCCCCATGACTCACCAGTAGCGGTGTGGTCTGACAAGCGGTGTACCTAAAGTTCGGCTTGCCGACGAGTGGTTCACCCGCCCGGAACAGCGGGAGTCCTCTGATCTTATCTTATCTTAACGCATAGAGGGGTATGATAGTAGAGGGGGAGAAAACGTGTGGAATAACTGAAGAGCGGGAAGTCACGCTCACGGGGACGGTCCTTCATACCCGAAGACTACGCGGAGGATTCCCCTCGCTCGTCCCTGTAATACCCTCTGTCGCTAGGTTCGCCGCGCGGCGCGCGACGCACAAAAGCCTGCGCGCGCACGCTCGTCCGCCTTCGCGGTGTCGTCCTCAATGCCAATAATTGCGGCTGCAGACCTAACGCGCGCCACAGACGCCACTGCTCTGTGCGCGTTCCGCGCCGCCTTCGGCGCGCTGATGCTGGTGCACGTCGTGCGCTTGCACGTGCACGGGCTGTACAGCAGATCAGTGCTCGTGCCAGGCTTTCACTTCGACTTTGGGCTTGCCGTTCCCGTCCCGTCTACGAACGTGGCCGGCACGGCGCACCTCGTCGCGCTCGGGATCGCTGCTCTCGGCGTCGCAGTCGGCGTGCACAGCCGTGCCTGCGCGCTTGTCTTTGCGTTGCTGTACGGTTGGTTCGTGCTGTGCGAGCGCACAATGTTCAACAACCACTTCTACCTCTACACGTTGCTCGCAACTCAACTTTCGCTGATCGAGGCGCAGCAGCGCTTTGCGCTTTGCCCTCGTGCCGGCCGTGCTGGCGACCGATGCCACTCATGGGAGAGGGCGGGCCTGCGGACCCAGCTCTGCATCGTGCGTGCCCACACCCGCCGCAGCCCTTCTGCCCGTCAGTGCGCTGCCACCACAGTGACTCCTGCCTCGGTACTTTATTGCAGGTGTACATGTACGCGGGCGTCGCCAAGCTCAACTCCGACTGGCTCCTCCACGCGGAGCCAATGGCGAGCAAGCTGGCCGGCGAGAGCCTGCGCCACGACGTGACACTGCGAGGACTGCTCTGCCGACACGAGGTGGCCGTGGCAGTCTGCAGCCGTGTCGCAGGAGTCGGAGCGCGTGTGCGGCCGGGGCGCCGCGCAGCGAGTGGCCACCGGAGCCTCGGGGGCCGCAACCCGCTACGCTCGGCTGGGCGAGTCTGCCACAGGCCAGCCACAGTCGACCTGGCTGACCTACCCCTACCCCTGATCCCAACCCTAACCAGGTTTCACTGTGCGGCGTAGTGGTCGACCTGGCACTGCCCGTGCTGCTGCTCTGGCCGCGCGGTAACCAGGGCCGTCGCGTGGGCCTAATGCTCGCCTCGCTCTTCCATGCCACCAACCTCCTGCTGTGGCAGGCGCGCCGCCCCCGCCGCTGACCAAACAACAGCCCACCACCCGCCCCGCTGAGCATGTGCATGCAGCAGCGCTGACCTCAACCCTAACGTGGCAGCTGGGCGAGTTCCCGCTGCTGATGATAGCGACCAACCTGATCTTCCTCGAGCCGAGCGACCTGCGCCTCCTCGGCCCGAGGCAGCCACGGGCCCACGCGTGCCGCAGCGCGGTCGAAGGCGTGGCCGACGGCGCGGCCGGCGGCGCGGCCGACGGCGCGACGCCTCCAGCCGCGGGCGACACGCGTGAGGCGGCTCGCGCGATGAGTGCAGCGCAGCCTGGCAGGTGGGCGCGGACTGCTGCGACGGTGCTTCTGGCCGTGCAGCTCGTGCTGCCGCTGCGGCCGCTGCTCGCCTCCGGCCTCGACCCTCTCGACGCGGTGAGCGCCGCACTGCGCGCGCCGCATTGCGCGCGCCGCACGCCCACCGCTGCATGCGCGCCCCCCACCGCTGCATGCACGCCCCTCGTGGCCCTCGTTGGCAGGTGCACACCAAGTCGCACACGCTCCTGAGCTGGCGCTTCATGGCTGTGAGCACGCGCAACTTCGTCAACGCGACGCTTCGCTCCGAGCGGCTGGGGGCGAGCCTACTCATGACGCGCACCTACAACAAGCTGTCGCTCGTGCACCGCACCAACGGCAGCCGCATCCCGCTGCAGCTGCAGCAGCAGCTCGAGCCACGGCAGGCGGGCTACATGGCGTACACGGCGCCCATGCTCGTGCAGTTCGCACGGTACGCGGCCGCACGCCACCCCGGTTACGCCGTGCACGGCGAGCTGTGGAGCGGCATCAACGGTAGGCCGCTGCAGCGCTTCGCCGCGCCCGGGACCAACCTCGCCACGGCCGAGCTACCCTCCTGGCGCCGCCCCGCGTGGGTGCTACCCCTGCTCTCCGACTACGGTGCGCGGGCATGGCGGGTCCGGATGCGCTGGCTGCGGCGTCGGCTCGGCAGCCTCGACGTGGCCTTCTTCGCGGACGCGAGGGGCGGCTCCTTCGAAGAGAGCTTCCCAGCGGTGGGCAGCTTCCCGGCGCGCGCGTTGCTCGTCCCGCTCGATGGCAGGATACGTGTCCACACGCCGCGCGGCGTGCGCGAGCTCGAGCCGCCCGTGTGGGCCGAGGATGCGCACGGCGAGCCCGAGATGCGACCGCGCGCCGCGCCCGTGCCCATCCCGTTTGGCGCGCCGCATCGCGTGAGCAACGTGGGAGACGGGACTGCGTGCTGGGCCTACATTTTTGGGACTACTGAGGTGTGAGCAAGAGCTGTGAGGAACGAGAGTCTCTTAAGGTGGCTCTCTCTCTTTCAGTTTTATTACTAGGGTGGCACCCCACTGTGGGCAACACGCTAATGATACTGCACAAACTACACACACTTAGTATAATGTCCGCTGGTTAACACCCACGCGGGGGTGGACCCACGGTGTGGTATAGAGTCTCGAGTGCCACTCCGGAGTGTTGCCCCGTGCGCGCGCGCGCTCTCTCTCTCTCTCTCTCTTATTTTTCACGGTGCTTCGTGAGTCAATAATAATCCCGGGTCTGTGTAGCGCATGTCCGTCGCAGTGGTGGGCCTTGTGTGCAGTGATCAGCTTAGCTGAGGGCTCCGTGTGTGTCGCTAGCGCGTTTACCATCGCAACTGGGAAGCACATTGGTGACTGCGACCCTGTGC
>Ga0115006_10003991_pt1 | contig 10189 bp, 13 predicted proteins | sample ArcOceMetagenome_3_FD_88943 | JGI IMG/M metagenome (GOLD analysis project Ga0115006, IMG submission 88943) | Marine eukaryotic phytoplankton communities from Arctic Ocean - Arctic Ocean- Svalbard ARC20M Metagenome | ecosystem: Environmental > Aquatic > Marine > Oceanic | place: Arctic Ocean...
ATATATATATATATGATATGCGGTATGCTCCACCCTTCCTCGGCATATATTCTCACTCGGCCTTACCTATCCTATCTGAGAAGAGGGACATCATGAGAACGGCGGTTCCCTCGCCACAGGAAATCACCAGGGATGCCGTTCCCGCCTGTTCAGCCGTAAAGTCCCAATCCTGCTCAAGCCAGAGGCTGTACGAAGACAGCACGAGGTACATTCCACTGTCTCGCAAAACGAGGCACCCCATAAGGGAAATTACCTTCCAAGAAACGAGCTCTTTCCACCACGGATCCCCGGACGTGGTAGGATCCTCCTTCTCGTTGCTCGCTGTTTTCGCTGCAATATCTATTGATGTTTGCTTGCCTTGTTTATAACTTGGTTTGTCACTGTCCCTCGGCAGGAACGTGTAGACCAAGGGAGTCATTAGGAGCATGAAGCTGCCATTGACGACAAACGGCCCCTTCCAACCAAATTGGTTCAGGAGCACCCCAACCACGACGAAGCTTACGGCGCCGAGGGTCCAGCTACTCTCAACGATCCCAGTTATCCTCCCAATGCTGCAATGAGCGAAGCGAATGAGAGAAGCGAAGCGAAAGGAAGGTACGTTAGATAAAGCGAGGAGCGAAGCGAAGATGAGCTGATGATCGACGTTTTAACGGGCAGCTTCTGTCACTTTGTTCCAACCCTCATCAGCCCAGCCTTCCTTAGCTCCAATCTCACCTCCTCTCGTCCACATTGTGAGCGACGGAACTTTGCACCGAGGAATTAAGAAGGTTAAATGTGACGCCGAAGACCAGGCGGAGCGCACAAAGGGTGACGAGGGACCCGGTTGTTTCAATCTTGGAGGGAAGGAAGAGGACGCCCAGGTTGGCAAGACCACCTACGAGGCAGGAGATTGTGCAAATGTTGGTACTGCCGTACTTACTTACAGTAGAGCTGAGGAAAGCGGCGACGAGCGCCGATACTTCTGCCGCGACGAGGACGGTCTGACTGAAGAGGTCCAATGCTATTCCCATGTCTTTGGAGAAGTAGGCTGAGAGAGGGGGAGGGCGGGGAGGCAAAAAGAATTAGCATAAATATTTGCTGCGTTTTAAATTGGGGCACAATTATTCACCTATGAAGGGGAACAGGAACCTTATTGTAGAGTTAAAGAACAACTTTATGCTGATGGCAACGAAGATGGCAGAGCTTGGGAACCTTGACAAAGGGAATATGGTATTCGTCATCTTTTGAGGAGGACGGTGAGGTTACGGGAGGCTATGGGAAGGACAAACTAGAGGGCGATGGTGCGTTAGATATTTTCTCTTGGGTAACAATTGCCAACCAAAAGCTTTGCAATGTCAGAGGTTAAATCTGCTGTTCTATACGATCCCGAAGAGGGCTTCTGGATCCATCCTGGGATGGTAATTTCAATGATCGGAGATCAGAGAGGCATTTCGACTAGTGAAGAGCTTGAAGCCAACCAAGGTGGGGCCGAGCCTGCGTAAAAATACACCATATATCACATATGTGCTTACTGGCGACATCCCATATAGCCGTAGGTGGTGAATTTGGTGGTTTTTAAGAATATCGCTATCCGCAACGTCGAATTCGTCCTTTTAAACCATACCCTCGTCTCTCCTCCTCTATCCTTCCCAGTACTTGCCAAAATTCCAGTCTCTTCGGCCCTGTCTTCGTCGCGTATACTTTCGCACCCCCTCTTTTCGTCCCTTTCCTCCTTCCTGTCCCCTTCCGGACCATCCTCCTTATCTACCGACGATCTGCTAGCGCTGGCAGTTCACATCTCGCGCACGACCACGCTGTTGGATGATAATTTCACGTTCGCGAAGTATGCGCGCTTCTTTCCGAGCACGTACAAGTCAAGGTAAGGCTAAAGCGAAGCGAAAGGAGCACTGAGATGCGAAGCGAGAATATAACAACATACAATACTGCCTCTCTTCTTCAAGAAATTCATTCAGCTTGTCGCTTCACTCCTCGCATACACTGCCTACACACAACTAACGACCTTGCATTCGTCGCTTCGCTCCTCCCGCTTCGCTCATCGCAGCATTTTCCTCGCTCCTAGGTCCCTCGCCCATGACACTTTGAGATCCACGACTTTGCTTCGCACAACCCAGATACTTCAGGTCCAAATTCAGCAAGACCACGAACGATTGAACAAACTGCTGCACTCCTACAATAAGCTCCACCCTGAACCCCACTTTCCTGTTGACGACGAATTCCCTTTGGAGTGCTACGTGCACTCTTTATTCTCTGTATACTCGCGAGGTGCCGATATATCCTTCAGTGCGTCCGAGGGGGACGGGGAGGACATTGACCGGCAGCGTATGATTGTGCCGTTCCTGGACATGTTCAACCACAGCATGAAATCCACGGTGCACTATAAGTACAATACCAAGGAGGGGACCATAGAGATCAACACCGGCTCCTCCCCCGTCCCCGCTGGCGCGGAGGTTCACCTTAATTATGGTGCCGTCCAAAACTCGAAGCTCCTTCTCTTCTACGGTTTCACCCTCCAACAGAATGAAGCAGACTTTACCGAAATTTTCGTTCCCGTCCCTGACGAGATTCCAGCACGGGCGGAAAAGATTAAATTGTTGAAGGCGGCCTTTCCCGAATTTGTCCCTTCGACGGCCTTCAAGCTCGTTGCATCTGGTGAACTGCCTCCCTCACTTCTTCCCCTGCTCCGGATCCTTCCCCTTCCCTCGGAGGAACTTCCCATGGACGTGGAGAAGCCTATATCAGCAAAGTTGGAGCTGTCAGCATTGTCCGCCCTTGAGTCCGCGTTGCTCGGCATGTCCCAGAATATTGCCATGTCGCTTTTGGAAGTTGTGGGGAAAACCAAGGATGGGGGGAACGGGATTGACACTGACTATGATTTCGCGATGATATACGCGGAGAGTGAGGTAAGGCGGAACGAGGAGCGCGCGTCCCCTCCCATATCATACCCACCCACATAAACAAACAACCTTTTGCTCGTCGCTTTGCTCCTCGCTGCCTATCGTCCCGATATCTTCTGCAATTCGCTTCGCTCGCCGCAGCTCGAAATTCTTTCAAATACCCTGAATATAGTTAGGGAGATGAAGTTGAAGTTCGAGGGGGAGGGCGATGCGGCTGTCCCCGTTAAGCAGGTGGAGGTTCAAGAGGTCGTGAAAAAGGAAGAAATGGAAGCAGTCGATTGAATTCTTAATCGTTGTATTCTTTTAATTGCTTTTGGGGGGGTTCAAGGTAACCCAGGGATTTGTTGAAGATTGGGTCCCACCTCTTTTGGGTCATGGGGAAGCAAGCAATCAAAAGCAGATTCTACAACCACATTATCGTCAACAATGGACACAAAAACTGATGAATCGAGGAAATATCTTTCGCTTGAAGGGAGTTACGATGACTGCAACGTTGGAGATGACCCATATAGCTCAGAAAATGGAACCCCTCATACATCGGGCTCATCGAGTGCCAGTATTACCTGCATTGAGACCACTTCTGGGAGTTCAGAACATCCTGTCCCCGACTCAAGGTCGTCTGATACCCATCTCGAGAGTATAGTTGCGATCCTGGAGACGGATAACACCCTGGACAGCAGTGAAGGGGAAGTCTTGGGAAACGATCGAGGCCAGTCCATTTTGTCCGGCGCCTCGTCCTCGACTAGACCAACCTCTGGTTCTGAGAACATGTCTCGCTCCACTAACGATGACGAAATGAACAGGATTCTAGGTGGCTTGGAGTGTGCCCAGCATAGCAATGCCGGTGAGATCGGACGAGGAGTGAAGCGACGAGCTTCCAAAGTTAGCGCTGGGAACAAAAGCTGCACGGGCTCACACTATCATACAAGGCATGCCTCCTCCAAATCACGGCAATCGTTCTCATTCCTCGTCCTAACCCTTTTCGCGATTCGCTTTGCACATCGCAGAAAACGCGTGGGGGATACAGCAGATTGAGGCGATGAAAGAGGAAATCAAGGAGATGCGAAAGGCGCTAGAAAATACTAACATGGAAAATAGACACCTCCGCTGGGTCACGAACATCATGGGTCACGAAAAGGTGAGATTGGACGAGGAGCGAAGCGACGAGTTGAACGGCAACATTGGAGCTGTAAAAGGAGTCGCAACGATTTTCACATCATCCTAACCCCTTTTGCGAATCGCTTCGCTCCTCGTAGGAGTGTGGAGCCACGATCAAGTCCCGTGATGCCATTGCGAAGACGGAAAGGAAGCGTCAGGCGATGAAATTCTATAACCGTTTGAAAAGATTCTTCACCTTTGTGCAGAACAATAGGTACCGATTGAGAAAATATCGCAAGGCTTACGTCCAATACCTTAACGCACGCAAAATTCAGACGTTTTTCCGTAAGCGCATTCGTCCGGTTGTTACGATCCTCCGCCTGTGTCACTGCCTCCCTGGAATCAAAATATTCGTGTGAGCCTGGACGGAGCGAAGCGACGAGTTGTGATCGCTATCATCGGATCTGAAAATACCTCGCGAAAATGACTCTGTTCGAGACCCACCTCGTCCCTAACCACCGCTTAATTATCACTCATCATCCCAACCCTTTTCGCGATCCGCTTCGCTCGCCGCAGTGGTTTCTTTCCCATCCATCAGCGCCTCAAGAGTAATGTGCTGTACCTGTTTACGGTGGTTCGCAAGCCTCTACGTGCTTTCAGGGCGAGGTGCAGAGTCGTGCTGAGCATCAATTCCTTTTTCACCGACGAGATCCAGAAGTACGCTGCTCTGCAGCAGTATAAGACACGCAGGGATGCCGTTTGCGTCGCCGAGATCCTCCGTAAAGAGGATAGCGTGGAGGGTTACCGCAATGTTCGCAACAAGACTGGTCCGTCGAACACCTCCGTGGTGAGTATGGTTGAAAGCATCATCCCCAACATTGCCGAACGTGCCGACACCGAGGCGATCAACGAAGCGGAGGCTATATTGAGCGCAGAAAATCCTGTAGGAGAATTCTCCAAAGCCCGTTATAATAGTCGCTGGGACGTCATCAAGATCCTTAAGGAGAGGGACCCCGAGATCGAGGCGAAGGCTGATGAAATCGTTGCCGAGCAAAAGGCTGCATCGGAAGCCGCGAAGATGGAGGCAGAGCGCAAATGTCTGGAGGTGAGGCCGAGCGAGGAGCGAAGTGATGAGCTCTCATCGTCAACATTGGAATCGAAAGCCACATCCACTGATATCACCGTAAAAGACGCGCTCTTTATACCGTCGACACACTATCCCTCACCTTTCGTCAAACCCTCTTCGTGATTCGCTTCGCTCATCGCAGCTTGTTGAAACTGAACAAGCGGAGCTCAAGAAGGCATCCTGCCACTACAAGGGCGAGAAGAAGGCCTTTAGCGAAGACGAGCTAAACAGTCGCAAGAAAACGGCCGAGTTGAAGGCGAAAAGGCAGCTGAAGTTTTTCGCCAAAGACTGTGCTATCACGCTCAACCAACTAGACATCTATGACTCTTCTACTTGGAAACAGGCGTCTGTGATGTTGCTCACTCTCTTCGATGAGAAAAAGAGGAAGAGAGGAGAGCGGGCTGCATTGATGAAGAAACGTGCCGAGGATAGCTTTGCTTTCACTGTTGAGATGAAGGCCGATGCCGCCGTATGGTCCACGGCCAAGGGGAAGGTCAGTGGGTTCAAGAAAGGGAGGAAAAGCAGTAAAATTAGTGATGCGGAGGTCGTGACATTCTACAGTGAGCATGCTGGAGACGTCCATGTCGTTAAGCTTATCAAGAAGAAAATTCACTGGCCAGATATCGATGAGATTGTGAAGAGGGTTGACGCCACTGTCGCCGCGAAGAAGAAGGCTGAGGAGGATGCAGCCTCTGCCGCCGTCATAGGTACCGCCTTCAAGTGCGCAATCAAGGAGAACGAAACCGTGCCCATCCTTGATTCTGCCGTCAAGGTTCTATCTGCAGTCTGGGAACCCTTTGAGACCCCAACAGAGTCTGGAGCTGTTGTCGTTAGTAAGGACGTAAGCGCTATCGTGACCTCGCTTATTAAGGAGGGGGGGGAGTTTAAGGTATCCAACGTGCACTTCGGGGACCCCGCTGTCGGAAAGGTCAAGGCTCTCAGGCTCGAACTCCTTCTGGTTGAAGAAATTGGAGAGGTCAAAGTTGAGGAGGCCAAGTCCGACGCGACTGACGCGGCCGCCAGTGCAGGTGCTACGGACAACGCGGCTGCAGACGCTTCGAATAAGAGGGGAGCGATGATCGAGAAGCTCAAGAAGTGCGGAGCGGTTGAGGCTCATTCTTGGGGGGGGCATTAAAGGAGGGGATTAACGAGAGGGGGGATTAGGTGAGGGGCGATATTTGGAAGGTGGGGTATTGTGAAGGGGGTTAGGAAGGGGGGATTAGGGGGGTAATAAGAAGACAATAAGGCAATGAAATGTATTTATTATAATTTGCTTCTCCCAGTTGCACCTTTCCTCCCTCCATGCAGAACGTCCAACACTCTATCTAAACACTCTCCTCCGAAGCACCAATCGATGGCCGGCCTCTGGTGGTCCCAGAGACCGTAAATCTCCTCCACTCTCCCCCCCCCCAAGTCCACAGTCCTGAAGAAATCCGCCGCCATCTTGCTCTGCGTGAACGGCACCGTGGTATCCTCGACCCCGTGCAGGAACACCAAATCCAGCTTTCTTTCCCTCCTACCCCCCCCCCTCCTTCCCATCTCCCAGACCTCCCTCGCCCCGTTCTCCCTCATCCTCTCCCTGGTGTATCCGCAAGCCGGCTGCATCGGGCTAAGTTGTTCCAGCCCTCTCCTAGCCTCGTAGTCGTAGTGCATGCAGACATCGTATACACCGCCTAAGCCGACGAAACCCGAGACCCATGGATCCCCCTCGTTCCCCCCCATGAGAACGCTGAGCAAGCCAACGTGAGCCCCTGAACTGTGTCCCACTACAACCAAATCCTTACCCCCCGAAACCTGCAATGAGCGAAACGAATAGCGGAAAAGGGTAGGATTAGGGACGAGAAATAACACGCGTGCAATTATCGTCGGCAATGTCATTGCTGCCCTCACCTCCACCACCCTCCTTCCGGCCTCTCTGACCTCCTCCGCCTGTCCTCCCGCGCTGTTCTCTGGTCCTAAATTATAGTTAACTACAGCCGCGTCGTACCCCCTCTCGTTCAATGCTGATATAACGGTCATGTATATGGTTGCGTTTCCGGTTCCCCAGGCGCCTCCATGGACGAACAAAACAGCGGGTCTGGTGGGAGGGCTGGTTGGACATGGGGAGTAGTAAACGACGTTCCTTTCCCCTTTGCCGTATTTGATCCTCCTGCGAGCGAGGAGCGGAGCGAGGAGCGGAGTGACAGATATAAAGATTGTTAGTTAGAGTATGAGCGAAGCGAGGCAAGAGGAGCGGAGCGGAGCGACGAGTTACAGGATTCCGATATGCATCTATGCAGCGTTCCAGAAAGGTCGAAATAAGCAATCGTCGCTCCGCTCCTCCTTCCCCTCTCACCTCACGGAGGGACCAAAGTGGGAGTTTGTGAAGTAGCGTAGGCCTGATCTGCCCTTGCTGAGAACTACTATTGGTCCAGCGGCGTATACAAGGTTATCGGCAATCGTTGAGGCGTACGAGGAACGACGGAGGTTGTTGGTGGCAGAAACTAGACTAGGCTGAAGGCGCAATAATCGAGTTGTCCAACTATTTGACTCTATTGAGGGTGCTGGAAGATTATGAGATACTGATATGATATTTGAGAGTGTAGTACTTAGATTACTCATTAATAGTGGTTGGGTAAATGAGTGTAAAGGAAGTGAAAATGTTATGACCTCCTTCCTCCTCATCTGGGCAATATTTTAGAAGCTTAGAATCCATTATTGACATCAAAAACTTGACCTCGACTCATTAAACGTAGATTAAACTACAACATATTATAAAATACCTTTAAAATAAATCTAATATAAACCACTTTCAGCGGCATCCATCCCATTGATATCACCTTTACCCTATTTTAATATATATCCCCTTACAATAATGTCATCCAAACGTCCCCTGCAAACAACAATCCAACCTATTCCCCCTCTTCCAACTTCAAAACTTCCTATAAATGCGTATAAGTCAAAGATCCAGTCAACCCTCCTGACCTCTCGAACACTAATCCTAACTTCCTCAACAGGTTCCGGTAAAACGACACACGTCCCATTCTATGCGTCTGAGATGTACCCCAAATCCCGAATATCCGTAACTCAACCTCGTCGTGTTGCCTGCACCTCTGTTGCCACCTACGTGTCCAACCTCCTTTCTGTGGAGCTTGGAACCTCTGTGGGTTACAGCGTTAGGTTCGATCATAAATGCAGTCCCTCGACTCTGGTCACGTTCCAGACTGATGGAATGCTCCTACGCGAGTGCACCTCGGGTTCTAAGGGGAGGGCTTTCGGGAACTACGATGTTGTAGTTGTGGACGAGGTGAGGCTGGCTGGAGCGAAGCGACAATCGAAAGCCTCCATTTCGTCGCTACATCCCTTGCCTGTAAATAACCACGTTCTTTTCATCGCTTCGCTCCTCACCCCGCTCATCGCAGGCCCACGAGAGGAGCGTAGGAAGTGACGTTCTTCTCGGGCTACTTAGGGACGCTCAGAGGGCCAGGAACTGCGGCAAGAAAGGCGCGAAAGATCTCACAGGTGGAGCCAAGGAGCTCCGCAAAGCTGTCAGGAAGTACGGCCTGGGTCCCCTTACCGTGATTGTAATGTCCGCCACCATATCCACTTCTCTGTTCTCCAAGTACTTTGACGACGCGCCAGTGCTTTCGGTTCCAGGGCGTTCCCACGCCGTCGACGTCCTTTATACAGAGGAGAGCGTCGATGATTACGTCAGGGCCACTGCGGAGGCCATACTCAGAATCCACGGAGGGTGCGGGGAGGGGGACGTTCTGGCGTTCCTGCCAGGACAGGAGGAGATCGAGGAGTGCCTGGAGATCGTGAAGAGCGGACTAGAAAAGATGGAGAACGAGGGGGGGAGGGATGTCAAACTTAAGGAGACGGTTACGACAACGTCGGACTCCATACAGGTGAGGGTGGACAATCTACGGATTTGATGGCTTAGATGAGCAACTAACCCCTTCGCTCGTCGCTTCGCTACTCGCAGTACATCCGAGGTGCTGGTTCTGACCTTTCGTCTTTGTCTGAGGTCCGTCACGGTGCGGTTGTCCTGCCTCTTTACGCTAAGCTTCCTCCAGCCATGCAGCAACTACCTTTCCTTCCCCTCCCCATCAACGCCACGAGGCGCATAGTGGTTTCCACGAATGTCGCAGAGACGTCTGTTACCCTCCCTGGCGTCCGCTACGTCGTCGACTGCGGGCTGGAGAAGCGCAAGACTTACAATGGCACCACTGGGGTCAGCTGCCTCACCACCACCACCATCACGAGAGCGTCGGCGATGCAAAGGACGGGAAGGTGAGCTGAAGCGAGGGCAACTGCAATATAACGCCGCCTATCCGTCCAACTAACGAACCTTCCCGCGCTCGCCTCGCTGCTCATCTCAGATCGGGTCGTACAGGACCTGGTGCTTGCATTAGGCTTTACACGGAGGAGTCTTTCGGGGAAATGAGGGAGGCGGAGGAACCGGAGATATTGAGGACTTCCCTGGAAAACACCGTTCTCAGCCTAGTGAAGATGGGAGTGGACGTTAGGAACTTTGACTTCATTGAACCGCCCAGTAAAGCGTCCCTCTACTATGCATTTATGACCCTCCACGCCCTCGGCGCATTATCTGATTCCCTCGCCCTAACCCCTCACGGTTCCCTAATGTCTCTTCTCCCCTGTGGTGTGCACTGGTCGCACATGATAGTTAAGAGCGTTGCGATGGGGTGTACTTCGGACGTTCTGACGGCAACAGCAATGTCGGGCATCGAAGGTGTGTTCGTTCGCCCCCGCGAAGGCAGCCGAGGGTACACGGAGGCGAACCTTTCCCACAAGAGGTTCCGCAGGCACGAAGGTGACGTTCCGACCCTGGTGAAGCTCTACAAGACGTGGGAGAGGGAGGCGTTCTATATCAGGGGGGAGGGGATCGGGAAGGGAAGGTACAGGCAGGTCATGGGAAGGAGCAATAAGGAACCACACCCGGACTGGTGCGAACGGAACCACATCAATGGGAGGGCTTTGGCGAAGGCTAACGATGTAAGGAGGCAGCTTAAGGACATTGTTGAGAGACCGGAGGGTAAGGGGGGGCTTGGTGCGACCACGGAGGGGGGGG
>Ga0115006_10003993_pt1 | contig 10188 bp, 6 predicted proteins | sample ArcOceMetagenome_3_FD_88943 | JGI IMG/M metagenome (GOLD analysis project Ga0115006, IMG submission 88943) | Marine eukaryotic phytoplankton communities from Arctic Ocean - Arctic Ocean- Svalbard ARC20M Metagenome | ecosystem: Environmental > Aquatic > Marine > Oceanic | place: Arctic Ocean...
AAGTATCATTCCTCCATGTGTATCATCACTGCACGATAGCATGGGCCTGGTGGGCTGCCATTTCTTTGTTCCCGGGCGGTGATTCGTACTTTGGAGCACTTCTCAATTCATGGATCCACGTCATGATGTACTCGTACTATGCCCTGGCGCTGCTCAAGGTTAGGTGTCCCTGGAAGCGCTTTTTGACCCAAGCGCAGCTCCTCCAGTTTAGCACCGTCGTCGTGTACTCCCTTGTTTGTATGCAAATGTGGCCCAAGGATCTGGTCGAATCGAGGCACTACCTTTGCATTTTTATCCAGGTTTTCGAGATGGTTAGTTTGTTCGTATTGTTTGCTCTTTTCTACCGCAGATCGTACGGCGGCAAAAAGGCTGGAGGAGGAGCGAAGGGCCGAAGTGCGGGGAAATCTGTTGCTTCGGAAAAGGATGACGATCAGTGCCAGAAGGCAGTTGCTGCGACGATGAAGAACATTGTGGAAGGCAACATTTCGACCCTTCCATCGTCTTCGAAGTAGATCTCGGTGCTAGCCCAGCTACTGTAGAAGTGGTACGTGCTGGTGCATGGTTGGTGACACACGCAGGTGTGAAGGAACCTTTGATTGAAGAGCGACAAGTAAGATTGGAGTGCGGTACTCTAGAGCTAGTACGTGTATAATAATAGGAGCAGTGTACATTGCACGGGCTGCATATTACAAGGTAGATCTACCTAGGTACGTACATTGCAACATATTAGGCTACTACGTAACGGTTGCACCCATGTGTTTTGTTACATTTTAGACTATGTTATTGATGATATTCGTTCTACTTATTCATAAAAGCTATTGGACTAGATCTATATTATATACTGTGCGGGACGACCCCACCACCACACAAAAGCACTGGATCTAATGGAATTCGTTGACAGCGGTCCACGCATCTGAATCTTCCTCTTCCTCGTAGTGCTCGAAGAGTGTCTTGGCATCAAGGTCAAGCATTTCGCCCTTCTTGTGCTTGTGTACGGCGTCGGAGAAGCACTTGACGAGCTGAAGATTGGTCATAAGAGGGACGCCAAAATCGACCGCCGTTCGACGCATGAGGTAGTTGTCCTCCAATCGCGTGGACTTGTACGAGGGGACATTGATGACAAGGCCGATGTCGTCCTCACGGATCATTGCAAGAGGGTCGATGCCTCCGGTCGCCTCGGTGGGATAATCCACCTCCTTGCAAGGAACTCCATTCTTGTTGAGCATGTCAGCGGTGGCCTTGGTACCGTAGAGGTTGTATCCGAGCTCGTGAAGCTGGTAGGCTGAGTGAGTAATGTCATCGGCGAAGTCATCTTGAACACTGAGAAGGATGTTCTTCTTCGGCATCTTGAAGCCCGTGGATAGGAGTGACTTGAGGAATGCCTCCTCCTTGTCCTTGCCGAAGCACGCAACCTCACCCGTTGAGGCCATCTCGACGCCAAGGACGGGATCAGAACCACGGAGACGAGTGAAGGAGAACATGGGAGCCTTGACACCAACGTAGTTGGCGGGGCGGTTGCGAGTTTCAAGAGTGGGCAGGTTCATGTCACTGGTATCGGCACCAACAATTGCCTTGGTCGCAGCCTCGATAAAATCAACTCCCATGGTCTTGGACACAAAAGGGAACGATCGCGAGGCTCGGACGTTGGTTTCGATGCACATTACATCGGTGCCCTTCGCAACAAACTGAATGTTCACCGGACCGGTGATGTTGAGGCGCTTTACGATCTTCTTGGCAGCATCACGGACGCGCTGCTTTTGGTACGCCGTAAGGTCTTGGGGAGGCAAGACGAGAGTGGCATCGCCGGAGTGAACTCCAGCATTTTCAATGTGCTCGTGAATGGCGGCGGCAATAATCTCGCCATCCTTACCGACACCGTCAAACTCAATCTCGACAGCTCCCTGAATGAAGTCGGAGACCACGACGGGGTGGTCACCAGACACGTTGGCTGCCTCGGTGAGGCATGCTCGCAGCTGCTCCTCGGTATGAGCAACGTTCATGGCGGCGCCACTGAGAACATACGAAGGACGGACGAGGACCGGATATCCAACCTCGGCGGCAAAGTCCATGGCAGCTTCGGCGGTCGTCAATTCTTGCCACTTGGGCTGTTGAACCCCGATCTCGTCGATCATGTCTGAAAACTTATTGCGATCTTCCGCATTATCGATCATCTTGGCAGGTGTACCGAGGAGCTTGGCTCCCGCGGCGTCGAGGGGCAAAGCAATGCCGTTGGGAATTTGGCCGCCGACACTGACAATAATGCCATCGGAATTGTCCCTCTCGTAAATGTCCAAAACTCGCTCACGCGAGAGCTCCTCAAAGTACAGGCGATCGCATTCATCATAATCAGTACTGACTGTCTCGGGGTTGTAGTTGATGATGGTGGACTTATAACCAAGGTTTCGAAGAGCACGAATACAGCTTACACCTGATTTTCACGCACGCACGTACAAATGCAACAGTGTAAAAGAGTTGATATGGAATTTGGTGAGAAATAAGTAATGGAAAACTTTCGGTAAAAGGAATACACGTGATTTTCACCCCCGCTATTGACTTACCACACCAATCAAACTCGATCGAGGAGCCAATGCGATAGGCACCAGAACCAAGCGTAATGATGCCGCCATCAGCACCCTCGACATCGTCTTCCATGCCATGATAAGTCATGTACAGGTAGTTGGTAGCGGCGGGGTATTCGGCCGCAAGCGTGTCGATCTGCTTCGTAAACGGCGTAATGCCGTATCCCTTCCGCTTATTGCGGATATCATCCTCGGTGTAAGTGCCCTTGAGACACTGAGAGATTTGCGTGTCAGAGTAGCCATTCTTCTTGGCCTCGAGCATAAGATCCTCCGACATTTCGTCGAGACTGACCTGCTCCATCTTGTCCCAAGTCTTCACAATGGCCTCCAAGCGGCGCAAGAACCAATGATCAATCTTGGTAAGATCGTGAATCTCCTCGACAGTCATGGTCTTCTCATGGAGGGCCTGAGCAATGGCAAAGATGCGCTTATCGGTCGGGACATTGAGCTCCTCCTTCAGTTCCTCCTCGGTGAATCTCATGTTGGGCTGGAAACCAGCAACGGCCGGATCAACCATGCGAAGGGCCTTCTGGATTGACTCCTCCTGGGTACGTCCGATCGCCATCACTTCGCCGACAGACTTCATAGCAGATCCAATTTCCGTGCTAACACCTTCAAACTTGGACATATCCCAGCGGGGAATCTTTGTAACGATATAATCAAGACTTGGCTCGAAGGCGGCTTGGGTCTTCTTCGTTACGCTGTTGATGACCTTGGTCATGGGAATTCCGAGGCAGAGTTTGGCCGCAACGAATGCCAAGGGATAGCCCGTCGCCTTGGAGGCAAGGGCCGACGAACGGGAAAGACGGGGGTTGACCTCGATGATGGCATAATCAAGTGACGTGGGGTGGAGCGCATACTGAATGTTGCACTCTCCGATGATGCCAAGATGACGGACCACCTTAATGGCGGTGTCACGGAGCATATGGTACTCCTCATCGGACAGGGTCTGCGAGGGGGCCATGACAATACTGTCACCGGTGTGAATACCGAGCGGATCAAAGTTCTCCACTGCAAAAAAAGAGAGAAAAATACATTGTATTTGATTTTGTTTTAAGAGCGAGGGAGGATGGAGAGTGAGAAAATTGGGCCAGAAAACGAGACGGAGAAAGGAAGAAAGGCCACGAGTTGTGAACTTACTGTTACAGACAGTGACGCAATTGTCGTAGGCGTCGCGAACCACCTCGTACTCGACCTCCTTCCAACCTTTCATGCTCTTCTCAACCAAAATTTGAGGACTGGTAGACAGAGCCTTGGCACCCATATCGCGGAGCATCGCTTCATCCTGGCAAATGCCACTTCCCAGACCGCCTAGGGCAAAGGCGCTGCGAATCATCAAAGGATATCCAACCTTCTTGGCGTGTCCAACGGCCTCCTCAACGGTTTCGGCAGTGTATGACTCTGCAATCTTTTCGTTGATTTCATTAAGCCTGTCAGAAAAGAGTTGCCTGTCCTCCGTATCGATGACAACAGACACCGGTGTTCCGAGAACCTCGACACCATACTTCTCGAAAATTCCAGCCTCGTACATCTCAACCGCACAGTTCAGTGCGGTTTGACCGCCCATCGAGATGACAATGCCATCGGGCTTCTCCTTCTTGATCACCTCCTCCACAAAGTCAGGAGTGACGGGAAGGAAAAAGACGTGGTCGGCCTTGGCCTCGCCCTTGTCATCCATATTGGTCTGCACCGAGGCAATGTTGGGGTTCATCAGGACGACCTCCAATCCCTCCTCCTTCAGGGCCTTGATGGCCTGACCGCCGGAATAATCGAACTCGCCAGCCTGGCCGATGGAAGTACCACCAGAGCCGAGCATGAGGACCTTCTTCACGGTCGGAGGAGGCTTGGGAGGATCTCGGATGGGGAAGGTGATCTTCTTGTTGGGGGGAGCCTGGCACGCCTCGAGGAAAACATCGAACATGAAGGCAGTATCGTTGGGACCGCACTTGGCCTCGGGATGGAACTGGGCCGTGAAGTAGGGACGAGTCTCGTGAGCGATGCCCTCGTTGCTACCATCGTTGGCGTTGGTGAAGAGAGTTTTCCATCCGGGCTTGAGCGTGTCACAGTTGATGACGTAGCCATGGTTCTGAGGAGTGATGTAGCACTCGGCTGTCTGGTGGTTGAGAACGGGTTGGTTCTGCCCACGGTTACCAAAGGGGAGCTTCTCCGCCTTGCCCCCTGCAGCAAGACCCATGAGCTGGTTGCCCATGCAAATGCCGTAGATGGGCTTCACCTCGTCATCGGGACAAGTGACGACCTTCTCAAGCTGGGCAATTGTTTCCTTGCACATGGTTGGATCGCCGGGTCCGTTCGAGAGGAAGAGACCATCGTACTTGTGCATCTCCTCAGCGAAGGGGTAATTCCACGGAACAACGGTAAGCTCTGCGCCACGCTTGACGAGCTCACGGATGATATTGTACTTCATACCACAATCGACGGCAATGACCTTGACGGGATTTCCCTTGCCGTAAACAGTGGGTTCATTCACGCTGACCATGTCAACAAGGTGCGTATCGTTCGGGTTGACCATTTTGGTGAAGTCGGGAGCTGGAGCATCGAGATCGACCTCGATACGACCAAGGAGCGCACCCTTCTCACGGATCTTCTTGGTGAGCATGCGAGTGTCGAGGCCGCTGATTCCAGGGACACCCTCTTCCTTGAGCCAATCGCCCAGACTGGAGGCCGCATTCCAATGGGAGTAGTGATGGGAATAATCCTGAACGATGAGACCGGAGGCATGAATCTTGTTGGATTCAAAGTACTTCGAGAGACCAAATTCGTCCTTGATGTTGCGATCAGGAACGCCATAGTTGCCCACCATGGGAGTGGTTAGGGAAATGATCTGACCCTCGTAAGAAGGATCCGTAAGAGTCTCGGGATATCCAACCATGCCGGTGGTGAAGACAACCTGTCGGAAAGATGCGATGGCACGAGAAAGATACCAGGTACCAGGTACGACGGCACGGTGAATAGGACGGAAAGAAATGTAATGTAGGAAAAGGTGTTAGATTGGACATATATACTACGAGGACGAATAGTAGGAAGCGAGCGCATACGAATGGTGCATTTGCAGGGCCGCATTTACGAACAGACATTGACACTTTGCAATTTCATGTGGGGATGCGAACGCTGTTGGCAATGTTTGTGCAGCCCCAGCAAACCAATCGAATCTCCCTTTCGATGATTGGAAACAGTTCGTGATCAGTGCCCACGTGCTGACTCACCTCTCCCTCAACACTTTCGTGGCATCCGAAGCTCTTGCCCACGAGAGTGGTTCCATCCTCGAGATAAAGCCTGGCAAGCGCCGTAGGAGGTTCGGTATCGCCGCTGGACTGGGTGGCAAACAATCTCTGCTGGGCAGTCGACGCCAGGGCCTTGGCAGCTGTTGCAGGAACAAAGGCGGCGGCGGATGAGGATGCGGACGACGCCTTGATAGCCGCCGAGCGCGACGATCGGAGGATGGGGCGCAGCATCCTCGTCATGGCTTATGTCTGTAATTCTAATACTACGTAGTATTATTTATGACCTTCGTTGCCATTGAGTGAAGGGAATTGATTGATCAATTGCCAAACTTCGTGCATTTGCACAGTTCAAGTTGATGCGTGGCACGAACATCCGGCAAAATGTGAAAATGTGCGGTGGGTAATAGGCCCCCTTGACTCATTCGACTGAATAAGAGAACCGTACTTGACGACTCACTCGACAGTTCACATCGGAAATGCTCCCACTGCCATGCCGATGCCGGTTCCGATCCAACATCCCAACTGCCCAACTTTTCGGCAAAGATCCTCGTTTGCAACGCCCCTTCCCCTACTACATGTAGCATTGCTTCGAAACACAGATAGGCCGATAATGCTCAGCGCAAGATCTCTACTACCACTACGCCACAAATTTTTGTGTCGCAACTTGGTCGTCGTCGGCGGCGGCTGGAATCGCAATGATATTCCGACCGTACACATGAATGTAACCGCCAAAAGATATGCTCATCAGGGGGGCGGATTTGCTTTGACGTCTGCGGGCAGGCGATCCAGAGATCAGGCAACGCAGCCTACAATCGTTCATCAATCTATTCTGCTGGAATCAAACATGATTTTGACGCACCTACAACAGCAGCACGCCGATTTCTTGAGCCTGCACTCACTGAGCCATCTACAAATCCACCCAGATGGCACCTTTGCTCTTTCATCTCGGGATCGAGGGTGGAAGATATGGTGCGTTGCGGCTGATCGCTCGCCCTCCCTTGATAAATGCGTCGATGAACACGTTGCGTTCTCTGTGTCACGCCGAATCGAGCCATCTGACTCCTCATCCTTTTCTTCATATATTTATTTCTTCCATTTTACTTTGTGCTCTGCCTCATTTATTTGCTTGGGGTTCCGTACTTAAAAAATCACACAAACACACAGGTCTCATCAAGATGCTCATAAAAAGCAACAATGGCTCTTGGTGCATACTGCCGGTATTTTCAGCCAGTTTCTTCTGCCAAATAAGTCGGATCAACAGAAAACAAGAATTGAAAACAAGGTCGACATGTTTGTTCGGCGATTGGAGCAGTTTGGCAAGTAGAAATAGTGAACAAAGCATCCGCCAACAACCCGTTTCCGTCCCTGAAGCACAGATAGATCTAAATTAGCAAGAAAAGCGGCCGGCCATGGCAGGTGGCTACCGTTCATGATAAAAGTAGCGCCTGGTCGATCGAATTTTATAATTTTATCCACGGTCCGGCCGATATTGACATTGCTCTTGCACACCGACAGCCTGCATTGTTGTTGTTACACCCATCCATGTCATGTCTACTTCTTCCGACTTCCGAACACACTGCTGATGGCCTGCTTCCTTGCTTGGCCGCTGATCTTGGCCTGGATGCGCTTGTCCTCCTCCTCGGCAATCTTTTCGCGCATCTTCCGATAGCTGGGATATCGGCACAGAACGTACGTGTTGAAGATGGCGACGCCCCCGAACGCGATGCCCATCGCCTTTCCAAAGAGGTTCTTGAATGCCCAAGAAATGCTGCCCATGAGGATGTAGAATGCGAAGCGCCAAATGGCATTGAAGAGAAATCCAAAATTCATGGCAATCATCACGCGGAGGAATTTCAGCTGCGTTTCCAAGACGCAAATAAGAAGACTTCCGCACGTGGCGTAGACGGCCAGAACCCACACTGCAGGAGAGGGAAGAGAGATCATGGTAATAATCTATTGGCAGTGAAGAATGGGGTAGGTGGGTGGGGGCAGGAGGTGAGCGAACAAATGTTGTTCGAGAGGACCAACCCCAAAAATAAATGACGGCCCCAGACAAGAGTCATTGCGCCTGCCGAAGTCCAGGTTTGGGCAGGTACAGGCGTTAAAATCCGACGTAACAGACGGGTGCATTTAACTTACCGAGCAGATCATCATGGCGATCGCAAGGCCCATGTTAGCAACGCGCATAAACATGATCATCTTGGACAGGTCGGACTCGTCGACGGTGGTGGTCGAGGAAGCGGCCGGGGCCTCGGCCGACGACACGGCAATGTCCGCGACATCCGCCACGGGCCCAGTCGCCGGGGCGGCGGCACCGCTGCCTTTGTCGAGCCACGCTGGCGACTGCTCGGCCATGATTATTAAACGGGTTGTGGAGGGGAGGGCGGAGTTACTCGGGAGAGGAACCTTCGGCGAATATGAAAGCAAGAACGCAAGCAAGGAAAGCAGTGCATGGGTGCGCGCAAACCGCCACAGCCATAACTGCATAACGCACGGGACCAAACCAAATGCAAACCAGCACAACTGTCAACCTCTGTCAAATTCTGCCTGCATGCCTCTGCAACCTCTGCAACCTCTGCAACTCTGCAACCCTGCCCCAACGCATCGCATTCCTAATACCACTCGGCCCTCCTTGAATTACTATTTCTCTTCCTTTGGTACTTCGAGCATACCCCAAGGAACCCCAAAGCAGTTTCACAAAATAATGGGCCTCGAAGAACCCCTGCTGGAAAGTCAACACGATGACGGCGAAGGTGACGGCCTGCCAACGTGGCTCGATCCGGTCAACGATGGAGATCACCGCAGCTTGGTGTCCGGGGTTTCCGGGAGTGAAGGCGGTAACAATCCCAACGAGACGTCGTGGGCGGACGAGCCATTATCTGCCTCGCGCGGCGGTCAAGTTCGTCGTCGATCATCCTCGTCGTCCGACCTACCTCGACTCATCCTCGGAGTTCGAATACTCAACATTGGTGCCGCAATCGCCCTGATTACGTGTTCGGTACGTTGATACTGGGTACTCATAGCTAGCTACGTAGGCCTAGTTAGCTATGAGCTGCCGTAGCAAAGAGAGTTCCTGTTGTTGGATTTTTGGAAGCTAGCTCTAGTCTCACATTGCGTCTTGTTTGACTTCAAATGAATGACCACATGTACTGGATCCGAGTTAGGCGGTCGGCTATCGTATTGTTCCACGCACCACGATCTTTGCCAAATTTCGAAATTGGTTCCGATGAGTGTGAGAGGAAGGGATGTAGCGAGAGTACTGCACAGCTCACTCATCTTGTACTTTGCCCTTACTTCATAACAGTTCTTCTCCATGCAGGGCATTTTGTCACCTGTGGAGTGGGTTCTGTCGATTTATGGTGCAGCGGCCGGTTTACTTCTCTTCAGTCTCGAAACGCAACTCAAATTCCTCAGACACAAGATCGCGGACTCTTTTGGCTTTCTCTACGCGCCGATCTTGCGCTTCCTTTTCCTGCTCCTGACTGCGTCAGTGTCGTGGCTGCACCATCATTTGTTTAGCGATGCAGTGGCCATCAGTTTGGTTGTCGTGGCGTTCGTGAATCTTTATGCCATGTGTTGTTATCCAGAATATGAGGATGAGAGGGAGGTACTGGCGAGGGCGGAAGATCGAAGATTGGGGAACTTGATACGAAAAGAGGTGATCAAACAAGCTGCACAGCAAAGACAAACCACGGGAACCGAAAGCGATTGGTTATGAAGCTTGGAATAGATGGAACTAGCTAGAGGATGCATTTGCTACGACAGGTCTATGTATAATAGCATCTAGTTGCTTTGATTGACACAAATTCAACTTGCGCAAATCGAATCGAATCGAATCCATTGGGTTTTCCAGCCTCAATCCTCCAAGCCCTCGTCGACATAACGCAGAACATTATCGAGGAAGTTCTTCACCACCCGAGTTTGATTCACCACGTCGGTCCGATCCATCTCTGCCAGGGGCTTCTCGCAAAGCTCACTCAAGTTCTCCGTGAAGCGCTCCAGCATCTCCTGATGGTACTCGAACCGTTCCTTCTTGGCCTTGTTGTCCGCATCGTCCATATCCAGGGGCATGTAGTACGCAAAGGCGTACGTGTACTTGAGAACGCGGCGGCATTCGACGAGCTGCTGGTTGGACGTCTTGAGGAATTCGACGTCCGCCCACAAGCCACTGTCGTTCTGCTCCTGGAGAATGACCATCCGCGCGGCCGTCTCCTTGAGCTGGCGCTTGGCGAACTTTTCCGCCTCGGAATGGGCGTGGTAGCGCTTGTAGTAGTGCAGATAGCGGTCCAGCTCCCGCTTGGCCTTGGCGGCGTCGGACATGTTGGCAGGGTCGTCGCTGGGGTCGAACTTGTTGCAGCGGTAGTAGC
>Ga0115006_10003994_pt1 | contig 10186 bp, 7 predicted proteins | sample ArcOceMetagenome_3_FD_88943 | JGI IMG/M metagenome (GOLD analysis project Ga0115006, IMG submission 88943) | Marine eukaryotic phytoplankton communities from Arctic Ocean - Arctic Ocean- Svalbard ARC20M Metagenome | ecosystem: Environmental > Aquatic > Marine > Oceanic | place: Arctic Ocean...
AATATTTTATAAAAACAAATATTTTATAAAAACAAATATTTTGTAAAAAATATAATATTAAAATATTTTATAAAATTGATTTATCTTATATTTATAATTTATTATATATAATAATTATGGATCAAGAAAATATGTCGTTCGAAGGATTTGAGAATAGTTTGATTAATTCTATAATTGAAATTAATGCGTTATATGAAAGTGATTTAAAGTCATTAAAAAAAATTGGATTAGGTGGAAGTGATTCAAAATGTGTATACGAATTGTTAATAAGAAAATTTAGAAGAGAATTGAGTGATAAGAATAATTTCAAAATTGATAGAAATAATAATATTAAGGATATACCTCAAAATATAATTGATAAATGTGTTTTAATTTCAGAGCAAATTTCTGATGAAATTCATAATTTTTTAAAAAATGACGAAGATTATAAATGTGATATAAATAATTATGAAAATCAAAGTAATTCTGATTCTAATAATCTAGATAGTTATACAAATGATACCAATAATGTAGTAATCGAATGTAATAAAATTACCGAATGTAATAAAATAGTTAATTGTGGTATAGATAATATTTCTATAAGATTTACTGATTTAAATAATGAATATAAAAATTCTATAGCAAATAAATTTGGATATAATAGTATTGATGACTTTATGGTAAATAATTTACAAATGAATTTTATAAATATTGGAAGTATTCTAAACCTATATGAATCAAATAAAATTAAAAATAATTTCCAAAGTACCGATATTGAACGTTTTTGTTAGTATTTAGAATATTTATAATTTAAGATTTTTTTTTTGTTTTATACAGTATAATACAAATTGTTATAATTCTACATATAAAAATTTTTAACGAAATAATATTGATGTTTAAAAAACATGAATGGTATTATATAACTAAGGATGGTTAAAAATATTATAATTATAAATAATTAAATAAATAATTAAATAAATTTATAATATTTTTTATTAATATATGATAAAAAAAACTATAAAAAAAAAAACCAGTAATATAAAAAAAAAGGGGGGGAGTAATTGTTCAACATATAGAGAAGGTTGTCCAGCGGAAGGTTGTTATTCGACAAACGATACATCTGCCAATTCAGAATTTTTAAATGGATGGGAACATTTAAATCTGGGAAAACCAATATTAGATGATATAGAAGAAATGGAACTTACTGATTTTTATAATTATCATATGCGAGGATTAATTGAAAGAGATTTAAATGAAACGAATGAAATATCAATATATAATAGTAACTTTGAATTATTCGGAAATTTTTCAAAAAAAGAATTAGCACAAAAGCTGATGGAAGGCGAACCAAACGTTTTTACAAATGAAACTTTTACAATGAATGCTTGCGAATGGAAAAAATATAATAGTAATAATGATATAGAAAATAACAACATTTGTACTATGTCTAAATTTTCTGATGAAAAAGAACCATTAGGTGCAGATTTTAAAAGATGCAAAGCATATTTTTTAAATAACAATAATGATTTAGTAGAATTTGACCAAATTTATGATTTACCAACAGATAATACGAATTTGGAGAATAAATTAAGTAAAAGATTTATTGATTTTTTAAAAGAAAATTTCGGTAAGGTAGAAGTGGAACATAAAAAGAAACTAATTAAAGATAGAGAGACAGAACTTGAAAAAAATGTTATTAATAGTAGATCAAGCGTTACAAAGTTTTTTAAAAAACTTAGTGGACGTGAAGGTAAATCAAAACATGATAAAAGCGCATTACATAGATTAAAAAATCAAAATAAAAATTTAAAAAACAAAGAAAACTCACTGTCCGAGTTTAGTAAACTTCTTAATTCCAGTGATAATGATGAATACCGAAAAATGGCGAATTTATACAAAATTTTTACACGTCAACGTTTTGGAAATGATATGCGTATGGGTTTATGGCCATGGATATATGGGGGGGCTATGAATTCTATAAAGTATTCGATATCAAAAGAAAAAAAAAACAAAAAACAAATAATTATAGATGAAATTTCAAGAAGTATATTTGTAATTATGCCAGTAATGGAAATTAGTGATATGGATGAAATGACAGAACGTGGATTATCTGATCCAGTAGAAAAAGGTATAGTTGGCTATATGATATGGTATGCGGTAAAAGGCGAAGGTTATAAAATTAAGCACATTCTAATAGATCTGCGACCGAAACTAGTTAAAATAATGACAAAATTAGATCCAAAATATTGGTATAATTATGAAACTATTTTAAATTTAAATGATAATTTAGTTGAAGAGAAAATTGTACAAGAATTAGAAGAATTAAGTAGAAATATTCAATCATCTTTTTTACAAATTAAACAAATGGAAGAAAATCAAAGTCAATCCGCTAATAATAGTGATAAAATGGTTATGAGCGAAAATGAAGATACATTCACAGAAAAAAAAAGAGAAATTAACCAAAATTTAATTAAGATGATAGAAAGATTTAATTTATTACAGTACTTTGTGCACGAAATAGAGTGATACATTTTTAAATAATTTATATTATATTTAATATAATTGAGTTATTTATATAAATAAATTATATTAAATATAATATAATTTATTTATAATATGTTTATCAGAATATTAATAGCTTTTATTTTTTTTTTTTTAATATATTATATGTTACGGAATAATGGTATATTAACAGTTGAAACCAATTTTGATAAAAGTAAATTTAAACCACGGTTAATAGGTATGTTGAATAATATTAAAAGGGTTTTCAGTAATATACAATTGGTTGAAGAAACTAATTCAGATAATTCAGATAATTCAGATAATTCAGATAATTCTCATAATGAAAATAATAAAAAAAAACCGAATGTATGTAATAGTGAAAAAAATTTAAACTCTGTTTCAAATTCTACAAACTCGAATGTATTTATTGAATTTTCACTCAATGAAATAAAATATGGAATAATTGAATGCGAATTATACGATAATATAGTTCCAAAAACTTCTAAAAACTTCCGTTCATTGTGTGAACAAAAAATGTATTTAGAAACCCCATTTCATAGAATAGTAAATAATTCCTTCATACACGGCGGGGATTTTACTCATAAAGATGGGAGTGGGGGTAGGTCCATATATGGTGAAAAATTTGAAGATGAAAATTTTGAACTAATTCACGATGGTCCAGGACTACTATCTATGGCAAATAGAGGTCCAAATACTAATGGTTCGCAATTTTATATAACATTGGATAAAGTAGAAGATTTAGATAATAAAAATGTGGTTTTTGGAAAAATAGTAAAGGGATTGGATATATTACAAAAGGTTTCGAAACTTCCGAGTGATTTTGAGAATAGACCATATGATAAATTATTAATAAGTGATTGTGGATTAGTAAATAATAGTTGGAATGATAATGAAATTAAATCTGATGAGCAAAATAATTCCTTATAAGTAAATTTTATAATTTTAAAATGTTATTATTATTATTAATTTTTATTATTATTATTACTAATATTTAATTTTTCAAAACTTCTTGTATGTCGGTATCCTTCAAAATCTGTATTTAAAAAAATTTCAATTATTTTCAATGAATCTTCAAAACTTATTAAATTTGCCTCAAGTGCAATAACATTAGCATTATTAGGCTTTCTTGTCATTAAAGCACTGTGGATATCATTTAACAATGCAAATCTTATATGACTGAAACGATTTGCAGAAATTGGCATCCATATACCTGTACCACATATTAATATACCATATTCATTATCATTCTTAATATTAATACATAATTTTTTAGCAAAATCTGGATAATCTACTGAATCTTTTGAACTGCAACCAAAATCAATAATCTCTAATGAAGAATTATTTTAAAAAAAATTTATAATTTGTTCGTTTAATTCAAACCTTGCATGGTTAGAAGCAATAACAATTATAATAATTGTTATTAATAATAATTGTTACCAATAAATTAAATAGAAAATATATAATTTATAGATTATTTTTTAGTTTTATTTAAACCTTTTAATATTTAAAACATTCTCAAATATCTCGTTTTTAATTGTTTAATAATAAAAAAATATTATAACTATAATATGATAAAAGAAAACAAATATAATATAAATATTCTGTGTGATGACCCAAAAATATTTATAATAGATAATTTTATAACAGAAAATGAATGTGATCATTTAATGAGTATTGGTAAATCATATTTAATGAATAGTATGGTTAGTGATAATAGTGGTGGTTTTATATCTAAAGGTAGAACTAGTAAAACTAGTTGGATAGATTTAGATAAAGATAATATAACTAATGAAATTTCAAAAAATATTTCAGATTTAGTAAATATATCAATAGAGAATAGTGAAAAATTTCAATTAGTATATTATAATATAAATAATGAATATAGACAACATTATGATAGTTGGGATCATGATGGGTGTGAAAAAACTTTAAGATGTATGAAATATGGTGGGCCTAGAATATTAACAGCACTATTATATTTAAATAATGTAGAAGAAGGAGGTACTACTTATTTTACAAAATTAGATATTGATATAAAACCAGAAAAAGGTAGGTTACTTATATTTGAAAATGTATATAAAAATTCAATAAATAAACATTTATTATCAGAACATGCTGGAAAACCAATAATAAAAGGTGAAAAATATATAGTAAATTTATGGTTTAGACAATTTAATAGATCCAAATTATATTCAGAAACTAACCCAGATTATTATAATAATATTAAGGGATTAAATATACAAGAAAAATCTATAGAAAAACGACATAATATGATAATTGATTATAATAATATATTGACAATTGAAGATTGTAAGAATATAATTAATAAATGTAATTTTTCAAATGATTCAAAATATCCTGGTTGTTGGTTAAAAAAAAAAGATTTTTTATTTTTAATTAATAAAATATCTATTTTAATCGATATAAAATCTTCTTATTTTGAAAATATAAATGTTATTAAATATAAACCAAATCAAGTGCACGGTCCATTTTTAGATGCATATGATTTAGAAAAAAATAAAAAATATATAGAAAAATTAGGACAACGTATTAAAACAATTTCTATTTGTTTAAGTAATAATATAATATATGAATTTAGAAAATTATCAATAATTAAAAATTGTACTTATGGAACTTTAATTAATTATAATAATAATATATATGGGGCTAATGTTAGAAATGATTTAATGACTCATATTATAAAAAATATCGATAAAGATAATGGTTATCTATTAAATTTATATGTCCGTGAATATGATACAAATAAAAAAACAAACTTAATAAATATACTAGAAAAAGATAATATAATGAATAATACAATGAATAATACAATGAATAATACAATAAATAATGAAATGGATATATTTGAAAAAGTTTTAATAATGTTTAAAAATAATGAAATAAATAATAATTGGAATGGTTATTATACTTTTAATTATTTATTCAAAGGAGATTTTGAATATTTTAAAAAATGTATTCTAAAATTCATAAATTTACGTGAAAATAAAAAAGGTTTAAATTATGAACATCTAAATACTAATTTTAATTTTAATGAATTTAATCCATTGATTATAAATGATGTAATAAGTAATGAATTATTAAATATGTTACAATCATATTATAAAAAAACTATAAATGACAAAGTATGGGGATTGGGGGATAGACAATCTAAAAGATTTAAAGCACGTAATGAACCAATGTCACGTTTTTTACATTTTGAAATATTACCACTCATTCAAAAAATAACTGGAAAAAGATTAAAACCGAGTTATACATATTTATCATCTTATACTAAAGAAAGTGATTTACCTCCACATACGGATAACCCAGATTGTCAGTATACAGTATCATTTTTAATAAATTATGATGTGGAATGGGCAATATATTATCATAAAGTAAAACAACCAGTTAAATATAAAGGAAGATCAAATTTCTTACCAGAGTTAAATGAATGTTTAGAATTATATTGTAATATAGGAAGTTTAATAATATTTACAGGGACCGACCATATTCATTTTAGAAATAAGTTTTTAGGTAACTTTTATGATGTTTTATTATTGCACTATATTGAAAACGAATAAAATTAAAATATATTTTTCTTCAAAATATTTATTTATATTATAGGAATAATTATATAATAGAAATTCACAAATCTATTATTGATAGTATTGAATGTTGTGATGATTTATTTCTATGGATTAATGTTATTGTGAGGTACTAACAATATTAATTTCGAGAGATAAATATGAAGATAATTACTATAATATTTTACGGTATAACTCTTATAATAATTTATTTTTTAATTATTATAAATGTCAAAATATTACTGTGATAATTATAATGATATGATTTTAGAGATAATGACCAAAAAAAAATGGGTTAAAACGGTCAATGTCCAAGAGAAGGATATAAAATTTAGTTATTCCAATGATGTGAAAGGAGATTTAATGTTAGCATCTGATAATGAGTTGCTTTGGTTAAAAACTATACCTATAATTAAAAAAGACTATTATAAGTATATTAAAATTTTTATTCTTTTAATAAATTCAAATAATATTTATATTTATACAGAAGGTAAAATATACATAAATTCAAAACCAAATTTTTTTACTATAGATAAAGATTATCATTCACTTTATAATATAATTAATAATAAAATATATGATTTAATAACACCACTTATACAGGAAGTCCCACTTTCTAATAATAAGTTCAAAGTAATAACATTAAATTTTGGAGTAAATGATAATTCAGTTAATTTAATATCTATTGAAAAAGAACCAGATTTATCAAGAGATATAGACTTTATTGATAAAATGAAATTACATTACTGGATATTAAATGATTTAATATACTTATTTGTTTTTAATATTAATAATAACCATAGGTGGTATAAATGCAATAATAATACTAAATTTACATATCATGTAAACACTTCTCGAATATTAAAAGAAGTTTTAAATACTAATGGTTATATTGAAGCAAATATAAATAGTAAAAGTAATTTTTCAAGTTGGGATACATATAAATCAAATAATGTAAAATCTGATATTTCTATTATTCCAAGAAAAATCAGTAACAAAATGGATGATAAAATACAATTTTATAAAACACTCATGAAAAATAATATAGAGATATATTGTCCTAAAACATATTTAGATTATGAAAAATTAGAATATAAGTCTAATAAAATATATTTTTTAAAGAGGAGTAGCAGTTCAGGTGGTAAAGGAGTTTATCTTGTAAAATCATTAACAACAATTCATGATATTATATCTTCTCAACCAGGTCAGTATTTAGTACAAGAAGAAGTACATGATTTAAAATTAATAGATAAAAAAAAATTTTCATTACGATGTTATATTTTATTAACTGATAGTAAAGAAATATTTTTACATAAGAATATATTATGTATACATCACAGTTTCGATTACAATTCTAAGTTAGATAGAACTGTTCATATTGACCATAACAATCACAAATATAGTAAATATTCAGATGAAGAAGTTTTTATTCAACTACAGAACCTATTTTTCAATGTTTGTACCCCATTTATTCAAAATGAGTTGTTCGAGAATAAATATATTATATTAGGATGTGATATATTGTTAGATAAGAATAATAAACCATATATTATAGAAATAAATACCTATCCAAATATGCAGTATGATGATGAAAAAGTAGAATATATTATAAAAAAAGAAATGTTTTCAGATTTTGTAAATTTATATGTTAATCCAAAAATTAAAAAAACAACTCTTATTCATGGTAAATGGTGTTTATGTAACTCATAATTTCCAGATGAATAATATTGATTTCAAATTGCAGAAAATCGAGAAAAATCTATATAAAATATAATATATCTACAATTTTTAATTTTTCATTTTTAATTTTTTAATTTTTTAATTTTTTATTAAAATTAAAATTATTATTATTATTCATGAATAATAGTAAAAATGAACCATATAATCAAGATTTTATAATATTAGGTAAAGATTTTGTAGACAATACTTTAGTAGATTCTATAGATATAAATATAATACCAAAACATATTGTTTTAATTTATAATGAATTAAATTTAGTTCCCAATAAAGTATTTAATAATTGGAAAAAGATGGCACCTGAACATAAAATAATTTTTTTTTCTTTTAAAGATGCTGCACATTTTCTCGAAAAATGTTATAATAAAGATTATAAAAAATATTTTAATGAAACGGGATATGCACCATATAAATCTGATTTTTTTAGAATATGTTTTCTTTATAAATATGGAGGAATATATTCGGATATTGATAATATACCTTTATGTGATACAAATAAATTTTATGAACCATATACTAATATTAAATTTATTACATCATTATCATTAAATAATAATTCTTGTGCACAAGCAATAATTATTTCAACACGTGAAAATCCGGTATTAAAACATAGTTTAGACGAATATATTACTACATATAATTCCGAATATGATATACATAATGATTATAGTTTATCAGGTCCTAAAATTTTGTATAAATCAATAGTTAAATTATTAAGTGAAAATAATAGTATAAGAAATGGTATAATAAGACCGCATACAAGATACAGTATTACTGAAACAATTAATAATAAATCATGGCGTAATAATATATTATTATTGGATGAATATACACCTGATGGTAGATGGCAAAATGCATACATGCGTAGTGGCTATAATACATTAGTAAAATGTAGATATGATGATTATCCGTGGTTCGGTCATAATAGAGGGTCTGATTATGAAACAGATTTTTAAATTATATATTTTTTTTTATTTTTAAATTATATATTTTTTTTATTTTTAAATTATATATTTTTTTTATTTTTAAATTATATAACATGGTTCTTATAAATATACCTAAAATTATTCATCAAACAGGACCTGGTGATAAATCAAAATGGCATCCTATTTGGGAAACGTGTCAGTTATCTTGGAAAACTGAATTTCCAGATTTCAAATATATATTTTGGAATGATGATGATTTAGAGAAATTAATAAAAAATAAGTTTTCTAATTATTTAAATTTATATAATGATTTTGGAAATAATGTTATATTAAAGGTTGATTTTGCGAGATATGCAATATTATATCAGTATGGTGGTATTTATGCTGATATGGATTATTTATGTAAAAAAAATTTTTATAATAATCTTAAAAATAATATTTGTATCGTTGAAAGTCCAGCGAATAATGAAACTATGCAAAATTCATTGATGGCATCAATTCCACAAGATAAAAGATGGTTATTAGTAATGGATAATTGTAAAAAAATATATTACGAATATAAGACAAAATATCCAGAAAAAACCATTACAGGAAAAGATGTAATAGATATTTCTGGACCAAGATTATTATCAACTAGTTTAGATATTTATTCTATATATTTATTAGAAAAAGGAAAATATAATCCATATTCGACAGCTTTTAACGATTATTCTATATATACTAAACATTATGGTACTGGAAAATGGGGACCAAATGCTGGAACTAGATGTTTTAAAAAATTAGTTAATAAGGATAGTGATATTAAAAAATTTTATAATTTATCTAATAATATAGATAATATATCAGAAGGTATTTTAGTATTAGAATTTGGAAATTCAATATCAAATAAAAAAACATTAGATTTAAATTTATCTTTTGATAAAAATACCGAATTTATTCTATTAGATAATAGATTTTCTGATTCTTTTTATGTAAATTATTTATATGAAGAAAATAAATTAGAAATAAAGCGTACTGATAAAAATGAAGGTTGGGGATATAATCATTATTTTTCATTACATAGTAAAAATTTAGTAGATTTTAATAATTATTCAGAAATTAAAACATATCCTATAATAGATTCTTTAAAAATATATGATATTAAACAAGAAAAAATACGCGTTGGGAAAAATAATGATGGTGGATATTGTATCATTTTAAATAATAGTTATGATTTATTACTAAGTGGAGGCATTTCTAATGATATATCTTTTGAAAACCACTTTTTAGATTTATTTCCTGATTTATTTTGTGAAGCATTTGATGGTAGTATAAATAATATTCCAATATTAAATAATAGAATAAATTTTCATAAAAAATATATAAATAAATATAATTCTAATGATAATACTAATTTGCATGATATTATTGAAGAATATGAAAATATATTTTTAAAAT
>Ga0115006_10003995_pt1 | contig 10184 bp, 9 predicted proteins | sample ArcOceMetagenome_3_FD_88943 | JGI IMG/M metagenome (GOLD analysis project Ga0115006, IMG submission 88943) | Marine eukaryotic phytoplankton communities from Arctic Ocean - Arctic Ocean- Svalbard ARC20M Metagenome | ecosystem: Environmental > Aquatic > Marine > Oceanic | place: Arctic Ocean...
CATCTATTCTTCGCTTTCAATACGACGATATTTTGAGGATTTGATTCATTATCGTACGCTAGTTAAAGTACGTAGTTAGCTAGGTAGGAAAATGTCAGGATCGACAAGCCGAAAAGCAGCGCGTCGTGCAGCGAGGATGTGTAGGAGGAGACCCCAGCGATAGCGACTACGTATGTAGATTGCCTAGCTAAGACTCCACGTGTAGTATATAGAACCTGACACTTTAATTTGATTCAACCTAGGTACGTAAATTTAGAGGCCCTTGATTGGGTGGACCTACCTCTAGCAGATAGAGGGGAGTTTACCGTACCAAGAAGGTTCCGGGGTCCAAGTCTGGGGTGATGCCTCAGCAATTCAACAACGGCCCTATCAAAAAAATATTGACCAGCTAAATAAAAAAAATCCGCTTGGGATGGAGGGAAGGAACCCCAGAAAGAACCCCGAAATGGAAGGAGGCCGGATGAAGCGATGTCCTCCTGCCGCGGCGCTTGGCTTTCTCTTACTCCCTGTGTGTTCGACGCTTGCAGCAGCCCCAATCAATCTGTCGAAGCACAGATCGTTCGCCGATGATATCACCGAGACCTTGTACGCGCTCCCGAACGAGGTTTCCTCTTCGCTAGGGATCTCGATGGCCCTGGGGCTGATCTATCCTGGCTGCACTGGCGAATCGGTGACTCAATTGGAGGAGACGCTTGGGTTTCCACCAAGCGATTCGTCTCATCTACCGTGGAAAGACACGTCGGATCAGTTGAGCGGCGCAGATGGGTCCTGTCAAGGGGAAATCTACGATGGACGTTGCTACCGTGAAGCACCAACTCTCAAGATCGCGAACAGTGTTTGGTTTCACACTGCAAATGCTCTTGATCCAGAATATAGAGACACAGTTGGCCCCGATATCGTGAGGGAGATTGACTTCGCATCCGCCGCGTCGCCAGCCCTTGTGAACGACTGGGTCAAAAACCAAACGAATGGCTTGATAAATTCGATAGTGTCGCAAGACCGACCGCTCTATCCACCCCACGAGCTAATCGCAGTCAATACAATTTACTTCAAGGCCGCTTGGGTGAAGCCGTTTATGGACCATTCAACAAACTTGGACAAGTTCTATTCGTCTGTTACAAGGAGCAAGGAAGCATCTCGCGCTTATTTCATGCACACAGTATCGGAATTTCCATACTCTCACACCATAATGCCTGGTTACCAAGTGGTCCGACTGCCGTTCGCCAATTCGCAAATATCCTTCGTGGTTGTTCTTCCGATGAACGACGACAGCAGCGAAACACCTGTGAAGTCTTCCAGCCTTCTACCTTTGCTCAGTAACATGGACTCTACTCGCGTGGCCCTGGGATTGCCCAAGTTCAAATTTGGCTCAGAATACTCAGATCGATTGAAAGACGCTATCAAACAAACCGGTATCGTGGCGCCTTTCTCTGGTGGGTCGCTCTGCCGCTTGTTTCGAGACGACGACACCTGTCAAGCTCTGTTTATCACCGAGATCATTCAAAAAACCGTCATTGATGTCAATGAGAAAGGGGTCGAGGCTGCGGCGGCAACGGCAGTTATGGTCGGACGAACCGCCCTCCCTACCCATGAAACGGAACCTGTGCTGATGCTTTGCGATCATCCGTTTCAATTCTTCATCTATCACGAGTCCGAAGAACTTGTTCTATTCGAAGGTCGTGTGGGCATGCCGGAATTGCCAGATGCTGTTGATCAGGAACCACGCTTGAAATCGAAGCACAACGACGAAGACTTCTGGGAAAGATTTGGAGTTGAGCCGATATCTCCAAGGTTCGAAGCTGAAGATTCATCAGGCTCATCCCCAACTCTGAGAAAGTTCCTATTTTGCAAGAAGGGGCTGGTGCCAATAGCAGCTGCATTTTTGGCTGCGTTGATTCTACACTTCATACTTTGAGGAGAGACGCCACACAGTCAGATATATAATTGCATTGCCTTTATTATTCATATCCCGCAAACATAATTAATCATTCAATCATTGGAAGTGCAGTACAAGTCTAAGTAGACACATTGTCCTACGTTAACATGGGTGCAGCGAAATCTGTTGTAATAGTTAGTAATAGAAATCTTCTTAGGCAGAATACTCTTTGAATGAGTCGAACAGAGAGAGTAGCAAAGCCCAATCTTACCCTCACGACATACTGTTCGAAAGTATTGATAGATTGCAGTTTCTTTTCTCCCGTTGACATGGCATGCACCGATGAATACTACAGAATACTACATCAGTTGTGTTATCCAAGACGGAAGCATTCAGAATTCAGACAGACTTGAGCCAGACACACATGAAAGATACATCGTCTTGAATAACTTCTTCTGACTATTTCATAGAGCTGATCCAATCAACCCTTATTTCTTATTTGTACTTAATGAATCCGCATCATGATTGCTCGACGCAAGAATCAAAGTCCCATGACATGGTCACCTCGCAGCACTCGACCTTGGACGTGTAGCTCTCCTCCCAAGCATCAAATCTGCCCACCGGTTTCGAGGCGCATCCCTCTCCCACCGAGTAGTATAGCTCATTCAGCCCGATAGTGGGCGCTGCGACCGTCGGCGCAGACGCCGGCATGTTGGTCATTGCGCTCAGCTCCGCGGGCAGTTCCAAAGGATTCATGCAGTTGTCGTAGTCGTATCCGAATTCCGTCATGCAGCAGTCATGTACGCTTGAGTATGCGGTTGTCCACGAATCGATCTGGGAGGACGGCTTGGACGAGCAGAACTCGCTCTCAGAGTAGGTCGGGTAGTATCTGACCTCGTCGGGCGTCGAGGGGTATGCCGTCGGTATGCTCGCGGCGCCCGAGATCATGGCAGCGAGCTCGCTCGGCAGACCGAGGCGTACGTCGTCGTAGGAACTCGAGTTGAAAGATGCAGACCCGGAGTCGGACTCGTCCAGAGCCGGAAGGTGAATGGGCCGACTGTGGATGATGGTGGCCGACTCGAATGAGATTGAGGACTCGCAGGTGTCGCCGCAGGCGGCGGCGAGGTTGGTCAGCGCCGCGAGGCTCAGGGCGAGGCAGGCGGACTTCGACGACGCGGTAGACGAGCTCATGGTGTTGTTGTTGTTGTTGTTGTTTGATGATTTGAAAGTCGAAAGGCCAGATTGCGGGAATATGAGAAGTGGTATGGTTTGCTCTCAACTCCACGGCGAGCGGACTCTCGTCAGCGTCGCCTGCCTAGCCGTCGCCTCGCTCACGCGCAAGCTCAAGCTACAAGGTGCAAAGCGCTACGTACGATACCACGGCAATCGTGTCGAGCGGCGAAGGCGAAGGTGGTGACAAAAGGTGACAAACATGCGTGAAACGCCTCTCGCGGCGCCGCGTGAAAGGAGTCACTCATAGTGACACTGTCGCATCGTGATAGTTATCGCAATGCGCACATACAAAGAGGACGCGCAGTAGATTTATCATAGACTGAGGACATCTTCAATCTCTTTCTTTTGTTGAGACGGCGAAAGGGCAGGGATCGAATCTCGAACGAGCGGGAAGAAGAACAATGAAGAAGAACAAGCGGCGGCATCCCCTGCCCTGCTCACACGACGCGAACCCGCTCTGCTAGCCTGCTCTACATTAATAGGTAGGTAGCGCTACGGCACTTCAAAACAACGCACATCAGGCAAACGCCGGCACGACCGCGACCGGCGGACGGACGGACTTCGCTCTGAGTCGCTCCCCGCCCCATCCGTTACACACTGGCATACACGAGAGGCATTTACGAATAGCCACCTCCCCTGGACGAAGCGCCAACTATGTCCCAAAGGTCGCTCGAGGCCCATCCATTGTCTTACTGCTTCGACCGATTCACTTTCTCCAGATCGGCCGCGTCCATCAATATGGCAGGAACCCCCAACAAAGATTATCATAATTTTGGTCAGACTCGCAGCAGCATAAGAGGGGAGCAGTCAAGCGGTCAGGAAGCAGGCAGCGAGCAGCAGTCACCATGAACAGCCTCAAGGTTCAACCCGTGTCCCAAGAGGACGCCGCTTCAATCTACGGCATGGCCCAATCCGAAGTTGTAGAGCGTCTCGCCGCGATGCAGCGACAAGAGTCATCATACCTTCCCGTGAACTACCTCGACCGACTTGACCACCCCTCCTCAAGCCAAGACGACGACGACGACGAAATCACGCGCTCGTCGCGTTCCAAGATGGCCTTATGGTGCTATCAGCTCACGGACATCTGCACCTTCCAGCGCGAGACGGTGGCGCGTGCCATGTCCTACCTCGACCGCTTCCTCGCCGCGGGCCTTGCCTCGCAGTCTTCGCCGTCCGCGCGCACCTACCACCAGCGTCGGGCGGCCGAGGCCCTGCGCGACAAACGGGAGTACCAGCTGGCTAGCATGTGCTGCCTCTACGTCGCGGTCAAGATGTTCGAGCCCCTGTCCATGGACGCGTCGCTCTTGTCCGAGATAAGTCACGGATGTTACACGCCCGCGGAGATCCTGAGCATGGAGACTTCGATTCTGCAGGTTCTCCAGTGGAGGCTGAACGGCCCGACCGCCCAGGACTTCGCGACGCACCTGCTCGCTATGCTCGAGCCCAGCGCGTATCAATACTGCATCGAGACAGTCACGTCGATACTGGACTCAATGAGGCATCAAATAGAGATAGCAGCAGCGGATTACGACGTGGCCCTAGTGTCGCCGTCGACTGTTGCAGTGGCGAGTCTTCTCAACACTTTCGAGGGCGTGTCGCAGGATTCGCTATCTAGCAAGGCGAGGTACTCGTTCTTCTCGAGAGTTGTGAACTCGGTTGAGCTTGACATGAACCTGGTCGCGACGGTTCAACGACGACTCCGAAGTCTGTTCTTCCTCAACTCTGGTGAGGATCTGCCGATGGATAGGAGCTCACGAGACGTAACGCAGTTCCCAACCTCAGCCCTTGAGAGATCTCAAGAGTACAGCTGCCTGTTTTCTCGGACCCCGAGTCAAGATCAAGAGCGGAAGATGCAGGGGCCGGGGTGCAGAATAACGACGAGCCCGCGAAGCACTGCATGTGGCGAAGATGAGGGCAAGCCGGAAGTTTACCATGCAAGGTGTGCTTAAGGCACTGTCTTTAAATAATAGAGAATAACAGTGTAGCGTAACCTGCAGATTAACACTATATTCACGAAACTGCCTCTCAATCAATCATTGTTTGAAAACTTGTAATGCCAACATAGAATAGAAATAAATACAGGAGGAAGTTCGAAAATAAACCACCAATAATAGGGGATGTTGTGACAGTAATTCCCATTCAAGCATGTTATCCTTGCCAAGGCAAAAGATGCCTTGGGGGCCGCCTAAGCCTAACCCTACCTAATGTTCTAATTCTAGACTATGACCCCATCCATCAAACATCTGTGACCAGGACATCGTTTTTTGGTTAGGTTGAACATGCAGGACGAAATAAGGTGCCTTGTTATATATTATCATCATGCTGGGTATGTATAACATGCTTGCTGGCCTCGTTGGCCTCATTATGTCTCTTAAAAGTTTTGGCCGATCTGAGAGAGCGGTCAATCATGTCATCTACTAAGAAGTAAGCCCCCCAACCAACCACACATTGCATACTTCAGATATCACAAATCAGAATCATTCGCATATGAGAAATGACGAGAAATAGGGACTTTGAATGGTTGCTGGATTCACAATAATATTATTATAGGAACCTTTTGAATGGTTGCTGCTGGGTTCACAGCCAGCCATTGCTTTGGCTGAGATTTTCCAATTGCTTGCGCTAGATTTTGACTGCTGCCGCGCCTCATCATCATTTGATTGAATGAATTGCGTTGTGTGTAGGCAGGCAGGCAGGCAGGCAGGCAGGCGGCAACGCGCGAAGCAATCAATCAATGAATTGCATTTGATTGGTGTAGCTACATAGGTGTAGGCAACAATGATCATTCATTGAGCCTCATTGCTATCAAAGAAAGGGAGCTAGCTGGCCGAGACCTGCCTACACTCACACATTCTCTGTCAACTCTGTCAACAACAAGGATGTGCCTGCAGCCTGGATGACCGAGGAGCCCCGAGTTTTAGTTACATAGAGACAAAGGCTCTGCTCGTGTCAAGGACAGTTGCTAGATACTTGCTACTGTGCTACGATACTGTGTCTCTGACAGGTTCAAATGATTTCTTTTTTCTGTCACGTGGAGTTGTGTATTTATTAAATTCACATTGATAATAGACTTGCATGGGATCACTTAATCGTAAAAGCGAGAAAGAAACGATTACCAAGGGAAGAGCCCGACGACGAAAGAGTCATCAGCGTTGACAGCTCAATCATCAACTCAATGACCTTCAATGACGTGCTGCTGTGGCTTTGTATCGCATTCATTGTGGAATTGTGGAAGCGGGTGTGAGTTTCAAAGCAAGAGGAGGAAGACGACTCGAAGACCAAGAACCATAATAGCATTGTCCGGACCTGTCTGGCCGGATGGACTTTGCCTACACGACGAACTCGACGAGACAGACTGGGGGAGATCCAACTGATCGTGAGCGGACGAGCGGACACTCTTCAACAGGGACGCCATCGTTGTCGTCGTTGTCTTACCACTCCGCCCACGCACCTCCTGCGTCGGTGGAACGCGTGAAGGTTGGCGAGACGATCACCATGTGCGCCGCCACAGATTGCAGAAGAGCACCCCGGGACAACCAAATTCCTGCGATGACGGAGAGCGAAGTCTCAAGCCCCACACTTGGCGGCTCAAGAAACTACGACTACGAGAATTCCACGAAGAACAGCATTAACCGCGGGTCTCTATCGTCGAGCTCTCGCTCACTGTCTTCGTCCAAGACGTCGTCGCCATTTAAATTCATGCGAAGTCTGCCTGGCTACAGGCTAGGCGACACCCTCAGAGAAGATGACGAGAGGCTCTGCCAGTCCAAAGAAGCCGCGACGTACGCGCTTGCACACAATGTTCTCTGTGCAGGGGATTGCGTGTTCATCGTCCGCAGCGACGAAACCTCCACTTACGCCAAGTTTGAGGGCCGACCAAAAGACAAACCAGATCGCATGTCTTTCCTTCTTGATGACTTAGGTCACTTCAAACTGGTCAGGGCGAAAGAAGAGACGTTCTCGCGATTCGTGAAAACCCCAGCCGTTTCGAAGAACAAAGTTGACGAATTCAAAACGTGGCTGGGTACATCCTCGAGCTCTGGAAACTTAAACAGACTTGACTCGACATCTAGCCGCAGGGCTGTTCAGGTTAATGCGAACCCATCATCTGCCCTCCCCCCGAGCGGAGGGGTCAGAAAGAACACCGATTCAAATGACATATTGTCGCGGATGGCAGCGGCCAAGTCTAAACGAGACGGTAGTGGCAGCAATGCGTGCTCTGGCGACATCTTGTCGAAAATGGTCACGGCCAAGTCTGTCGGCAACCTTCGGCTGACTTCTCCTCAGCGGGGTTCTCGATTGAATATCCTTGTGCCCGTTCCCGAGGAGGCCAAACCAAGCAAGCAGGTTTCGCTCTCGAGACTGGGATCGATGCCGGCATTGAACCAGAGACGCCAGAAGAGCAAGGGGAGTTCGGGCTTCCTCGGTAACTACTATCCGACTGTCGAAAACATTCCAGAATGCTCTGATACGAGTAGAACAAGGGACGGGCCGGTGGCCAACGCCACTTGGGATACAACTCCAGCAGCTAAGACCACATCTATGTCCGACAACCCTCTCCTGAAGATGATGGCCGAACGCGAATCGTCAAAGGGTGGTGCGGTGCAGACTCCCGCAAACAATCCCCTCCTGAAAATGATGGCAGATCATAACAGCAAGAAGAGAGTGGATGCTGTTGCCCAGCCCGAGAAGTGTATTAGAAGGCGGCCGTCTCTGGAAAACGAAGAAAAGCTAGACTCAGATGATAACCGAGTCGAAGATCCTTTCTACACGGCCAGGAAATACGCCATCGGCACCAAGAGCAGCCTTGAAATAAGCGAGATTTACATCGAAGAGACGAAGCTGTGCTTGCTCGTATCAAAACTCGACGTGGACGATGGTGCCTTTGTGAAGAGATCGGACGGTTCCTTTCGGTATGCTATCCTCGTGGAGAAGGCACGTGATACGCTAACATTTCAGGTGTCCGAGGACGGATTCACTCGAAAATACGATCGATTGACGGCGGGAAAGTACATCATACCGGGTAAGCAATTCATGTTGCCTTTCCATCCGAATCATCATGTCTCATCGTCTATTCAGAGCATGTGGTGACTGAGCAGGGCGGAAGGGGCATCGACGCATCGGAAGAAAAGAGCCTGCGGCGAAGCATAAACGAAGAGTACGTTGCGCTGAGAAACAGTTTGACTGAGGAAAAGTTGCTGCCCAATAGCATGAGTATGCAGAGCATGGCGACGCAGCAGTGCGAATTCGGATATTCTCCAGGCATGTTCCTTCCGAAAACTTCGTCCTCGAGTAATATGTTCACACTTCGTCGAAACTCCAGCAGTGCGGGTGTCAGATCGCTTTCGTCTGGAAAGACGTCGTCCTCGAACAATATGTTCGCACTTCGGCGGAATTCCGACAGCGCGGGTGGGCGATCGCTTTCGTCTGGGGGCCAATCTCTGTCGTCTGTGGGACGGTTGACGAGGAATATCAGCGATTTATCTGAGAGGATAGGCAATTCCTTCAATAAAGAGTTGCAGCGGCCCTCGACCGAAGATCTGTACAGGGAAAAAAGCTCGTCTAACTTATGGCGGGGCCTGCGAGATGACTTGTCATGTTCCGGCGGACACTCGACCGAAGATCAGTGCAAAGATAATTTGAAGAAGAAGTTCGAGATATTCGACGGGGGTGCCTGCACAGATGACTTATCAAGCGACGACGAAGATGCTGTCTTCGATACAGCCGACGTGAAAAAGATCGATCTTGCATGGTTTTGATTATTTGGAAAGCATGGTTTTGATTATTTGGAATACATAAGTATAAAGTTCATTTGGATTCATCCGCCGGTGTGATCACCGCATGATATCAGTTCCGTCGAGTGTGAGTTTCGAGACAGGGAAGCCAGCTGCCTCTATTTCATCGCATATAGTCTTTGACAGCCTCCTTATCTCCTGAACAACGTTCGAGAGGCTCTTGTCATCACGACCAACGTCTGAAGTGAAGACGACCTCTGCGACGCCGTCTTCCAGCGAAACGTTTTGACTGGCTACGGGGTACTTGCGTATTATCCCAGAGACAGTGGAAACACAAGACGCGCATCCCATCGTCTCTAGCTGGAAAGAAGCCCTACTAGTCATGTGCTCGTTGTCATGCGACGTTTGATCGACGTCCGAGTTTGTCCTGGCGTTCGAACGCTTGTGCTCGCTGAGTTGTTTGGTCCTCCAGTCAAGCAATTCGGGAAGCAAGGTCACCACAAGCGAAAAAACCGTGGACGCGGCCGTGGTCTTGACAGCAACCAAGGGTTGCGTGAGGGCAACATGCCAACTCGCGCACTGCGCTATTATCATCGCCGACAGAAACGTCGGACGGATCGGGCCAAGGTAGTTGTTGAAGCCAGCGCATCCGAAACTCAAAGCATTCTAGACGGGGCGCTGCTCGTGAGAGGACATGTGCAAAACCCATGCACGGCCACCACACAGAGAGCGAGACTCACCAGTATCATTTGCAAAGCACAGCATGAACTTGAGAGAAGGGCAAGCATGCTCCACCACATGTTTTCGCTGCATATCCTCAGCAACTCATGTTTCATTGAAAAGTAAAGATCAATTGCTCGTGCGTGAAGATTCGGGACGGCGTAGACCACGACAATGAGCCCAGACATGAGCGCAAGATTCACAGCTAATCTGCGGAGGAAACCCTCGTCGGTGATGAGGTGGCGCTGCTTCATCTTGGCAACGACGCGGGTCATGATGAAGGTACTTTGCGGGGAGTGTCAATGAGGAGGGCAGACATAGGAGCCCCTGCGCTCGTCGTCGCGGCCTCTGCTTCGTCCGCCGAGGCAGAATTCATTCGATAGATCCACCTTGGCATCTTTGTCTTCCTCTTCCTATCCTGCCTATTCTCTCGGCTTTCCTCGTCCTACCATCCCTTTTTATTCTCCACGTGGTGGTATGATAACCAGTGTGAAATTCATTTATTTATCGTGAAACGAGATGAGACGCCGGCTGACGGTGAAACAATGACAACTAGCCTCCGCTTCGCTCCGGCTAGCGCTACGCGGAAAAAGGAAGAGCCAGAAAGAGACACCTCTCAA
>Ga0115006_10003996_pt1 | contig 10183 bp, 8 predicted proteins | sample ArcOceMetagenome_3_FD_88943 | JGI IMG/M metagenome (GOLD analysis project Ga0115006, IMG submission 88943) | Marine eukaryotic phytoplankton communities from Arctic Ocean - Arctic Ocean- Svalbard ARC20M Metagenome | ecosystem: Environmental > Aquatic > Marine > Oceanic | place: Arctic Ocean...
AAAACGGAAAAAAAATTAAAAAGATAAGTAAAGAAAAGAGACTAAAAATCTTGGGAGATTAACATAATGCCTAGTAACCAATGAATAAAAACGTACCAAGTATTTTTATAAAACCACAAAGCAATCATAACGCTTTGTTCTTAATACTGTTAGCCATTATTTTATTTATGATAACGTTAGCCATGAGCCAACATTATTGGCGGCAATTCCACCTCGTATTAACCTTTATTTATTTAGCTGAACTAGTAGTTTTTATCACTGGCTTAGCTAAATACTTTCAGCCTAAATTCAGCCTTACCTTAACCCCAAGCTATATAAAATATCAACATAGGTTTGGCCAGTGGCAATTAAATTGGCAGGATATTCAACGTATCTCATTAATGAATGAAACTTTAGGTATTAACCAATTGCAGTTACCGTTTATTGGTATTCGATTGTCAGCTATTACAACACTGATTAACTCGATTTCTCCTCGCTTAGCTAATAGACTTATTCATGAACAAAGGCCTCTACTGGCTATAGCTATCCGGTTAAAACTAATTACCCTTGAACAAAGCCAACTTAATTTTAGCCCTTTTATACTAGCTAATGGTCAAATAATAAAAGGTCCTCTGGCTGCTTTTATGCATCATAGTAGCGTTTTACATGAGGCACTTGGTTATCATTTATTCATTCCAGAAAGTGCTCTTGATCGTGATTTAAATGCCTTTTGTGTATTACTCAATCAATGTAAACAAAGTGCTCCTCACTATGAAAAGGCAATATAATCAATAACACTGTCTAGGTTAGGCAATAAAAAACTGTACGCCCAAAACGTGAATACTACCTTTTTTATAAAAGCATAGCGAAAGTAAGAAGGCTTAAACGTGATATTAATCCCCCTTAACCTAAGACATTACTATAACCTTTTAGTCAGGCTTATTACATTTCACCCCTTGAATAGTCAGACGAGTTAGCATAAATTGACCTACAATATTTTGCTCAACACGTATAACTAATTTATGACACCTGTTTGCTACTTTCCACACAAAAATAATGAAATGTTTGTTGAAGATATCGCCATTCACGATATCGCTAAAACTGTTCAAACACCTTTTTATTGTTACTCAAGTAAAGCGATAACTCAAAGCTTTCAGGATTACCAACACGCTTTCAGTAGCCAAAATGCTTTGATTTGCTTTGCGGTTAAAGCCAATAGTAACCAAGCGGTATTGACGACCTTAGCCAAATTGGGTTCAGGTGCAGATGTAGTCTCTATGGGCGAAATTAGTCGAGCAATAGCAGCCGGTATTCCAGCCAGTAAGATAGTGTATTCGGGGGTTGCTAAAACACATGAAGAAATTAGCTATGCACTTGAACTAGGTATATTACAATTTAATGTAGAATCAGAGCCAGAGCTTGAACTTATTTCAAAAGTAGCAACAGCCCTTAATAAAGTAGCCGCTATCGCGTTTCGTGTTAACCCAGATGTATGTGCAAATACCCACGAAAAAATATCTACCGGCAAGGCAGAAAATAAATTTGGTGTGCCAATTTCTAAAGCAAGAGAAGCCTATCAACAAGCGGCAAATCTACCTGGTATAAAAGTTCAGGGTGTTGATGTCCATATAGGTTCACAATTAACCAGCTTAGCGCCTTTTGAAGAAACCTATAAACGTATTGCACAGCTTGTTGAAACCCTCAGAAGTGACGGCCATGAAATAACAGTAGTCGATGTTGGTGGCGGACTTGGTATTACCTACGACGATGAAATTATTCCAACCAAACAAACCTATGCAGAGATGGTCAAAGCCCAATTAAGTCACCTTAACTGCAAGATTATTCTTGAGCCTGGTAGATCGCTTATTGGTAATGCTGGTATTTTAGTATCACGTGTAGTGTTCGTTAAAACAGGTGAAGAAAGGCAATTCTTAATGCTTGATGCAGGTATGAATGATCTTATAAGACCAAGTATGTATGAAGCTTATCATCAAATTTTAGCGGTCAATAATAGTAGCGATAAACTAAATACTTATGATGTGGTTGGCCCGGTTTGTGAAACCGGTGACACCTTTGCCAAAGCAAGAGATGTTCATACTTCTGATGAGGGTGATTTAATTGCAATTATGAGTTGTGGCGCCTATGGAGCAGTAATGTCATCAAGCTACAATACTCGTATGTTAGCACCAGAAGTATTAGTCAAAGACAACCAATTTGCAGTGATACGTAAACGCCCTAGCTACGAGGATGTTATTAAACAAGATATAACACCCAGTTGGGTATAGTAATAACGTTAATTGTTAGACGATTTCGAAACACGGTAAAGTAGTAATATAAGGTTAAATTAAAGCACTATAAAATTTAGTTGGCGCTCATTATTGCGTGCAATAAGCACCCGCTCCTTTACCTCATACTAAACGTAATAAGACTGATTCTTGTATTTATACCTAACTATCTAAATATTTGTTCTTTAAGGTTTGGTTTTTTATGTCAAATTATAAAACTTCTACGTAATTTATACGTTGGCTGAACAGCAAATATTTGCTAGGATCCATTTCAAAATATCCAGCCTAATTATTACTAAACTATTCTCACTTTTTAAGGATGAACATGAAATCTAAGATAGCACTTACCTCACTCCTATTACTCCCGTTGTGCAGTCAATTTGCTCTAGCCGAAGACGTGGTTGAAGAGAAATCTTCATTAACTGTTTCAGCTGAACTTGGTCTATTATTTAAAACTGGAAACACCAAAAGCGGCGATATCAAAGCAGGATTAAACGTAAAACACGAAGAAGGACAATGGTTAAACCTTTTAACCTTTAACGCCTTAGCAAAAAAGCTCGAAACAGAAAATGTAGATACGGGTAAGGATGAGTTTGAAAGTACCGATAACAAATGGGATATCCTTGGTCAGTCTAATTACTCTCTCGAGGAAGATGGTAAAAATTATCTTTATGCCAGTGCTTATTATGAGCAAGATAAATTTAGTGGCTTTGCATACCAAACATCAGCTTCATTTGGTTGGGGCCGCCACTGGTGGGAAACTGAAACTAGCTCATTCTTTGCTGATGTTGGCCCAGGTATTAAGTACGATGTCATTCGTGCTATTCCAGCTGATGGTGATACTCCTGCTATTGCAGAAACAAGTGAAACAGCAGGTATTGTGCAAGCACAAGCTTTGTACACTAATCAAATAAACGACTTTGTTGAATTTAAACAATATTTTGTTGCTAAGCAAGCATTTGAGTCTGACAAAAACAGTGTCTACAAATCAGAAACTTCATTAACAACTAAACTCATCGAATCATTACAGTTTAAATTTGCCTTTCGGGTAGATTATGATACGGAAGTGGAAGAAGGTTTTGAGAATACCAACACTGAAACCTCAGTCACTTTGGTATATAGCTTTTAATAGTTATTGTTGATGAACATTTATATATTGAAAACATAATTACGTCTTGATTTATTGTTGTTCTGTTAACATAAATAAAAAACCAGCCTCTCGGCTGGTTTTTAGTTTAGGTATTTGAACCATTAAAAACTCAAATTTCTCTTCTTAGAACTGATTTGATGTATTATTTTCACCTGCAGCTTTAAGTGCATTCTCACCAGCAAAGTATTCTTTGTGATCATCGCCCAAATCAGAGCCTGACATATTTTGGTGTTTAACACAGGCAATACCTTGACGAATTTCTTTTCGTTGAACCCCTTCAACATACCCTAGCATTGCCGCATCACCAAAGTATTCTTTAGCTAAGTTATCTACAGATAAAGCCGTTGTATGATAGGTAGGTAAGGTAATTAAATGATGGAATATACCTGCTTCTCTCGAAGTATCCGCTTGGAAACTTCTAATTTTATCATCGGCTCTCTTTGACAACTCAGTATCATCATATTCAGCGCTCATTAAATCAGTACGAACATAAGCAGATACGTCTTCACTAGCTGCAACCATAGTATCATAGGCTTGTTGACGGAAGTTCAAAGTCCAGTTAAATGAAGGGCTGTTATTGTATACTAACTTAGCGTTAGGAATTTCTTTTCTAACCTCGGTCATCATCGCGGTAATATCCGCGACATTAGGCGTAGCGGTTTCTATCCATAACAAATCAGCGCCAGCTTTAATGGCTTCGATACTGTCAAACACACAACGCTCTTCACCTGTGCCTTGGCGAAACTGATATAAGCCTGAAGGTAAACGTTTAGGACGAACTAGTTTGCCATTACGGTTAAAACATACATCGCCCTCTTGCATATCGGTCACATCAATTTCTTCAACATCGAGGAATGAATTGTATATATCACCTTGATCACCCGGCTCTTTTACTACGGCAATTTCTTTAGTAAGACCCGCACCTTCTGAGTCAGTTCGCGAAACAATAATACCGTTATCAATACCTAACTCTAAAAAAGCATGGCGTAAAGCACGAATTTTTGCGTGAAAATCTGCGTGTGGTACCGTTACTTTTCCGTCTTGATGACCACATTGTTTTTCATCTGCTACTTGGTTTTCAATTTGTAAAGCACAGGCACCTGCTTCAATCATTTGCTTAGCCATCAAGTAAGTTGCTTCAGCATTACCAAAACCAGCATCAATATCAGCAATAATCGGTACAACATGGGTAACATGGTTATCTATTTCGTTTTGAATCGCTGCTGCTGTGGTGGTATCTCCTTGTTTATTTGCTGAATCTAGGTTTCGAAATAAACCGCCTAATTCTCTAGCATCGGCTTGACGAAGGAAGGTGTAGAGTTCTTCAACCAAAGAGGCAACCGATGTTTTTTCGTGCATTGATTGATCTGGTAATGGGCCAAATTCACTTCGAAGTGCAGCAACCATCCAACCCGATAAATACAAATATCGGCGGTCTGTGTTACCAGCAAAATGTTTTTTAATCGAAATCATTTTTTGTTGGCCTACAAAACCATGCCAACAACCTAGAGATTGCGTATATTTAGAGCTATCAGCATCGTAGGCATCCATGTCGCGACGCATAATATCAGCAGTGTATTGAGCAATATCTAGGCCTGTTTTAAATTGGTTTTGGGTACGCATACGAGCAACAGATTCAGGGTTAATAGTGTCCCAAGCACTGCCTGCTTTTTCTTTGATTGCTTTAACAGCCTCGATTGCACTTTGATAATTAGACATGTAACTCTCCAAAAGTCTTGTAAATATGAATAGGTTATGCTGCTGATTGGTATTTACTCCATACCGAGGTTCACCCTCAATAATGAATTTAAAAGTGTAAGCTTCCAAACCAGATTACAAAAACAATAACCTACTCGAGTGGTATTTTTATAATATATAATAACTATTACTACCATTCATAAAATAAATGGAAGATCATTTACTACATCACAATATTGAAGATTATAGTCGTAAAAATGTAAAATTTTATTGAATTAGCCTTTAAATTAGCTTATATGTAGCAGACTTATATTTTTATCGAGAGCCATTAATATTATGAATATTTCTAAAATAGATTTAAATTTATTGATTTATCTAGATGTTTTATTGCGTGAGAAAAATGTTACACGTGCTGCAAGCCAATTAAATATTACCCAGCCAGCGATGAGTAATGGTTTAAAACGTTTAAGAACACTTTTCAATGATCCTATCTTAGTAAGAACGTCTGATGGAATGGTCCCTACAGAAAGAGCAAGAGCCTTAGCGCCCAGTATACGAAAAATATTACTTGAATTAGAAGAGGCATTACAAGGTGAAGAAGAGTTTAACGAACTTAACAGCCAGCGTGTATTTAGAATTATGGCCAGTGATTATGCAGCCTCAACTTTAATCCCAACGTTGTTAAAGTCTTTGAATAAAGTGGCTCCTAACATTACTTTAGATATTATGACGCCCAGTGACGTGACCTTTCATGATGTTGAAGCCGGTAAAATTGATATGGCTATCAATCGTTTTGATGAATTGCCACAATCTTTTCACCAAAAAGCAATTTGGCGCGATTCATTTTCTTGTCTACTCAGTGCAGATAGTCCATTGGTGAGTAAATTTAATTTAAATGCCTACTTAGGTGCTAAACATGTTTGGGTATCTAAAACAGGGTTTGGTGTTGGTGTTGGCATGGATCCTAAAGATGTTCAAAAATTAGGTTGGGTTGATGAAGCATTAGCTCGGTTAGGCAAAAAACGTGATATTAAAGTGTTCACCCGTAACTATCATGTTGCAATGCAACTCGCTTTTGAAGATAATCTAATCGCCACCCTCCCCTCAAAAGCAGCGCAACTGCATAAAGATGATGGCAACTTTACAATTATCAAACCACCCTTTGAAATACCTGATATAGAATTAAAAATGATCTGGAGTCCTTTGCTCCATCACGATGCCAGTCACATTTGGTTTAGGCAATTAGTGATTGCTGCTGCATTAAAGTGCCAGGAGAACAATTAAGTTAAATGAATAATGTGTTTTATACGGTTTTTGCTATCAGTATTAGCTTATTGTTAGGTAAGCTAATGCATCAGCTATTAGCTGCTTTACCTGCAAGTTTGTACGGCATGATTATTTATGCTGTTTTTTTACAACTAAAGTGGTTTAATGCCGCTAAGGTATCAAGCACTAACCAATGGCTGGTAAGACATATGGGCGTTTGTTTTGTACCTGCTGGCATAGGCATTATTAACCACTTTGAGTTAATAAAACAGCATGGCGTAGCCTTGATCATGATCATCTTTCTCTCTACATTCATTTTATTAACATTAATTGGCTACCTCAGCGAGAAACTTTTGACTGTGTCAGTACCTAATATTGAGCAGCGAACAAAAGGTAGCAAGTAATGATTAACAGTTTTTTGATTAACTCGCCTATTTTGGCAAGTATAGCAATTATACTTACCACCATAGCTATTTATCAAATATCAGCGTCATTACAACAAAAGTGGCAATCAATATGGTTAAACCCTATGCTGATAACTATTAGTTTACTTGTACCTACCTTAGTTATATCTGATATAAATTATGATACCTACAGTGATTTAACTTATGCACTAAACCTTATGTTAGAGCCAGCTATTGTGGCTTTAGGCTACCCTCTTTATCAACAGCTAAAACAAATAAGGTTTCACTGGCGAGAAATTGTTGCCACTTTAGTGATAGGTATAATCACCGTAATTTGTGTGAGTTTTATCATGGCAACAATATTAATCAAAGCACCTGAAATAGCGATAGCTTTATCACTTAAATCAGTGACAACACCCATAGGTATTACCCTCACTGAACAATTGTCTGGTGATAGTTCTATTACCACGTTTGCCATTTTATTAGCGGGTTTATTCGGTGGCCTTTTAGGTCCTAGTTGGCTTAACTTTATTGGTGTTTCCTCAGCAAAAGCACAAGGCTTAGCGGTTGGGAGTGCCAGTCATGCTATTGGTACTGCCATCATGGTGAGAGTTAGTGCCGAACACGGTGCTTATAGCTCGTTATCACTTATATTGTCTGCCTTACTTACTGCATTAATAAGTCCTTGGCTTATTCCTATATTGCAGCAACTTACACACGTTTAGTTTGGTTTCACTTTATACCAAGACTCAGAGTAAAACCTATACCTACACCAAAATTCATAAAGTAAATGGCAAATATAAAAAAGTACAATACAGTAGATAACACATCATAAAACCATCCGTAAAAATAAAACAAATCATTTTATTACAATGACTTAAAATCATTAAATTTATTTAATTTTGCAATAAATACAAAGAACCTAGATAAAACCACTATTGCTAGTGGTGATAATAAGCCATAGGATTATAATTAGTATTTATTAATAGCACCCAATTGTCCATAATCCATAAGTTTTGATGATAACCATAAAAACTTTCAGTAAAGCTATCGGTAAACTTTGCAGCAATTAATTTAAACAAGGTGATATAAAAATGGCAAATAATATAACAATAGAAAATTTATCGATAAGCCAATGTCTTTTTGACTTTATCGAAACAGAGGTGTTGCCTGGAATTTCAATAGAATCGAGTCATTTTTGGAAAAAGTTTTCAACTATTATCGATGAGTTAAGTCCACAAAATAAGACACTACTTGCTAAACGTGATGCAATGCAAACAAATATTGATAATTATCATCAAAGTAACAGGCCACACGAATTTTCTCACTATAAGAATTTCCTCAAAGACATTAATTACCTTGAACCTGTCGTAAAAGATTTCATTATCAATACAAATGGGGTTGATGATGAACTTGCCGTTATGGCAGGGCCACAGCTGGTTGTTCCCATAATGAATGCACGCTTTGCATTAAATGCTGTCAATGCACGTTGGGGTAGTTTATATGATGCTCTTTACGGTACTGATGTTATAAGTAGTGAAGGTGGCGCGCAACCAGGTGTGCAATACAACCCTACTCGTGGGAAAAAAGTTGTTGCTTTTGCCAAGGAATATTTAGATAAAACAATACCTTTACACGTTGGAAGTCACACCCAGGTAGTCAGATATCAATTAACTGATCACTTAGTTATAACACTTGATAACGGTCAAAAAACGAGCTTGCAAAACCCGCAAGCTTTTATTGGCTATACCGGTAAAATTAACCATATATCTTCATTGATGTTTAAAAATAATGGTTTACACCTAGAATTATTATTTGATAATAACAGTACAATTGGTCAGCAAGATCAATCGGGGTTAAGTGATATAAAACTTGAATCGGCGTTAACCACTATTATGGATTGTGAAGATTCAGTAGCCGCAGTTGATGGCGAAGATAAGGTCACAGCTTACCGTAATTGGTTAGGTTTAATGACCGGCACATTATCAGCGAACCTTAATAAAAAAGGTAAAACAATCACTCGTACAATGCATCACGATGTCAAGCTTGCAACCTTAAATGATGAAGAGGTAACGTTGAAAGGTCGCAGCTTAATGTTTATTCGAAATGTTGGTCACCTAATGACGAATAACGCTATTATTGACAGTCAAGGCAACGAAGTGCCAGAAGGAATAATTGATGCGATGGTGACATCCTTGATTGCTTTACATGACTTGCAAGGTAAGCAAAAATTCAATAATAGTCTTAAAGGGTCAATATATATTGTTAAACCTAAAATGCATGGCTCTGATGAGGTTGCCTTCGCTAATACTTTGTTCTCTAGGGTTGAAGACGCTTTAGCATTACCAAAAAACACTATTAAAATGGGTATTATGGATGAAGAAAGACGCACTAGTATCAATCTTAAAAATTGTATTTATGCCGCTAAAGATCGTGTGGTGTTTATTAATACTGGCTTTTTAGATAGAACGGGTGATGAAATTCATACTTCAATGTTAGCAGGTGCCATGGCTAGAAAAGCCGATATAAAACTCACCCCTTGGATAAGTGCATACGAAAACAATAATGTTGACGTAGGCTTAGCTTGTGGCTTTAGTCAAAAAGCTCAAATTGGCAAAGGTATGTGGCCGATACCAGATCAAATGTCAAACATGCTAGCGACTAAAATAAACCATGTTGAAGCAGGTGCTAATACAGCTTGGGTTCCTTCTCCAACCGCAGCCACATTGCATGCTTTACACTATCATAGGGTTAACGTTTTTAATTTACAAAAACAACTTTCACTACGAGAGCCTGCTAGTGTAGACGATATTTTAACTATTCCGTTAGCACCTAATACAGATTGGAACGGTAATGAAATTGAACAGGAGATCGATAATAACTGCCAAGGTATATTAGGTTATGTAGTCCGCTGGATTAATCATGGTGTTGGCTGTTCAAAGGTACCTGACATTAATAACGTTGGGCTAATGGAAGACAGAGCAACGTTGAGAATATCAAGCCAACATATTGCAAACTGGCTAACCCATAATATTTGTACGACTGATCAGGTTCAATCTAGCTTACAAAAAATGGCACGTATTGTTGATAAGCAAAATGAGCAAGATCCTAGTTATCAAGCCATGAGTGATAACTTTAGTAACAGCATTGCTTTTAATGCAGCAGCAGCACTTATTTTTGAGGGTACAAAACAACCTAATGGTTATACAGAGCCGCTATTACACGCCTACCGATTAGAAAAAAAACGTTACAATAACACTTAGTTTTACCAAGTAACTTCATAACTTAATTTTCGAGTAAAGGTGCATTTATCTTAATGCACCTATCTCATAAGCTTCATTGAAGCCTATAAAGACTTAGTTGTGTTAAGTTGTGTTAAGTTCAGTTCAGTTCAGTTCAGT
>Ga0115006_10004000_pt1 | contig 10182 bp, 8 predicted proteins | sample ArcOceMetagenome_3_FD_88943 | JGI IMG/M metagenome (GOLD analysis project Ga0115006, IMG submission 88943) | Marine eukaryotic phytoplankton communities from Arctic Ocean - Arctic Ocean- Svalbard ARC20M Metagenome | ecosystem: Environmental > Aquatic > Marine > Oceanic | place: Arctic Ocean...
GTGGTTTTTTTTTACACGATTGTGCATGGATGATGTTTTCGTGTAGGGCTGGTTCGCATCAGGGGGGGCGTGTTGTATTCGGGGGGGGGGTGGCTCAGAAAGAAAGAAATGTATGGCGGGCCAAAAGTTGTGACTTTTCACAAGAGAAAATGAGGAGGATAGCAGGAGTACAGAACAGAAAGTAAAGAACCAAGCAAAACTTACATCGACCACGTCTTCCTGGAAGGAGGCAAGATTGTTCAGGTGCCTCCGACGGAGGTTGTTGCGTCCGGCGGCCACTGGGGCAGCGGTGGCCAGGATCAGCAGAGCTGCGGTCACAAGATGAAGCTTCATTCTTCTGTTGGCCAAAATTCGATACAAGTCGGCGATCTTCGATGAGGGGATGGCAAGCGGTGGAGGAAGTGAAAGCTAATGGGATGCGATGTGAAATCGATCGATGTGGGAAGGAGGAAACGAAGTGAAAGCTCCAACCTTTTCGGCTCTTGTCTTGGGTCCTTTACAAGGGAAAGTGGTCGATCGATTGGCTGCTTGTGGCCCACCACACGAGCAGGTGGAGTTTCATCGATGCGGGCCTGGATGCCTTGTGCCTTGTGACCGCGGGGGGCGATTTGCGCGGCAATAAGAGTCGGGTTAGGGTTACCCCCTAACCCTGATAGTCACAATCGAGCTGTGCCGCTTTGATGTGGTCACGGCAATGGCTTATCCTTCTGTAACAGTGGGTCAAATCTCCAAAAATGGTGGGAAACGTGGTGGGTCACGTGAAATGTACGATTCCGACACGTGAATGTAAAGGTCACGGTAGTAATACTTGAATAACCCTCTTGTTCCATAAGGCTATTATCCGGCACAACTTTTGGCGTGGCTGGCGCGTGGTGTAGTCGAGTGAGTCATTGTGGTGGCGGCAATGGATAGTCGAGTGAGTCATTGCGGTGGCGGCTCAATCTTTTTTGTTTTTGTTTGTTGCGAGATTGAGAGAGAGATTGATGATGACATTGGCGTACTGTGCTCTAGCTAGTAGATCTAGATAATGTAGATTCTACCTAGCTAGTCTAGCTACATAGTAGGTAGATCTGCACACTACTAGTACATGCCTAGCTAGGTACAGTTAACTTAGATCATTAGATCTGCATGCGTACGGTAGATTAGCGCATGCTGCAGCAACTCTGCTGCACACTGCAACTAACTAACTCTCTGTCTGCTACTAGCTAGATCTACCGGTAACCAACTCTCCTTCTCACACCTTCTCCTCTGCCTCCTCCAACAAGGAGAAGGGAATGATCTTGTCTTGGACCTTTTCCATGTAGGCTCGATAATCATCCCCATAGGTTTCGATCAGCTTGGTTTCTTCGAAGTCGGATTTGGCGTCCAACACCAGATACAAGGCCACGGTTAGGAGCATTCGCAATGCGGAATCGGTGGCAACACTCAGACCGGCCATTCCAAAAATGAGACCCGAATACATGGGATGGCGCAAAAGGGAGTATATGCCGGTATCGACCAAGGAACCACGACCTGTGTTGGGATCGGCAGGAGTTGGCCAGGGAGATAGGTTGGTTCCCAGATCCACGGCAGCCTTGTAGACCACGACCAACCCAACGCCGACCAATCCTGGACCGAGGGTGAAGCTCAGGGCATCACCGACGAATGGGACGGTTCCCAGGGCAATGAATGAGAGCAACGAAAACTGTGCAACGACGTATGCCTCCCCTCGCTCTCCGGCATCCCCGGATTTGATATTCTCCTTCACTGCGGCGCTAAGATTATCCAAATCAACGCCCGTCAAATCTTCGAGTTTCGTGGCGAGTGACGAGAAGGAAGCAGCTATCGCCGCCGTTGGAGATGGGGCAGGGGGCGGGGGTGGTGGAGGCGGCGGGGGTGCAACTACTTCCGGCTCTGGGGATCCAAGTTTCTTGAAGAAATCGTTGAGGTAAAGTTTCGTCGTTGCTGGTGATGCTGGTGGATGAAAAGAGCCATGACCAGCAGCAGATCGAGATGACGCCGCACCAGAAAAGCCAGTAGGTGGGAGGAATGCAAGCGTAGTGGAGGAAGAAAGAAGGCACAATAATAATGAGGCTGTAAGAGCCGATGCGGGAATATGTCTGCTCTTCGTCATCGTACATGTACCTCCTTGAAATTCAGTGCTTGCCGGAAGCCGGAAGCCGCAGGGAAGCCGAAGGGTGGCGATGGCGGTTTGCGCGTCTTGGTCCCGCGTGCGATCGCGATCGCTCCCCCAGCCCCCAGCCCCCAGCAAGTTCGAACGTTCGAGTACCGCGCCGAGCAGCAAGTGGTGAATGCCCCGCCCTGCCGTAAGCTCCTACGAGTAGTAGTCTCCCTATCCATAGCTTCTTGCCCGTCGGCGCATACTTGTTTGTGCGATGGCTCCTGTTGGATTTTCCACCACTTTCCTCATTGCCGCGGCGGTGCTGATCAATTTTGCCGCTGCATTCGTCCCATCTTCCGTCCACCAAGGGGCGACAGTTGGTGTAGGAAGAAACGCCGCCTCCGCGACTACACTCGGCATGGCAGAGTCCAGCAGTGACTCATACGACGTCGTGAAGGTTGATCTCGACGATGAGAGGGATTATCCCATTTACATCGGCGCAGAATTCGATGAGGCCGAAGGTGAGGAAGGCGGGCATTTTGTGTTGCAATTACACATGAGAGAAATTCGGTCCAGGCGAATCTCACGTTCCTCGTATACTCGGCTTATTCCACCACCTCATGCTTTGAACTTACCATTGAAATTGACATTGACCTACGCACGATAAAATATTTGCATCGACAGCCGGAAAGATTCTGCGATCACACGTCCAGGGAAATCGTGCTCTAATCGTCACCAATGATCGCCTCGCCCCGCTGTACCTTGACAAGTACGAGGCAATGATGAAGGAGGGCGGTGATATTCAGGTTGGTAAGTAGGCGAATGTATACTCGCATATTTATTCGAAGATATGCGCCTGGCTGTAATTCTAACTCACCGTCTTCCGACGTTTCGTGTCGCCGTCGGTTTCATAATGTAATTGTCGATGTCGCATCGGAATCGATGTGTACCATTTTATGTTTGCAAAAACAGACACTGTTGTTCTCCCCGATGGAGAGGAGGAAAAGACGATGGACGTGATGATGAAGATCATCGACAAGGCCCTAGAGCTTGGTTTGGACAGGAAGGTTACTTTCGTCGCCCTTGGTGGTGGTGTCATTGGAGACATGGTCGGATTTGCGGCCGCAATTTACCAGCGTGGCGTCAATTTCATTCAGATCCCCACGACCGTTATGGCCATGGTGGACTCGTCCGTTGGCGGTAAGACTGGTGTGAATCATCCACTTGGAAAGAACATGGTCGGTGCGTTCCATCAGCCCCAGTGTGTGTTTATCGATACCAATACTCTGAGCACTCTGCCGGATCGAGAGCTGCAATCTGGCATCGCCGAAGTGATCAAGTACGGCTTGATTCGCGATGCCGACTTTTTCGAGTGGCAGGAAAAGAATATGGCCAATCTTCTCGCCAGAGACTCTGTCACTCTTCGTTATGCCATCAAGCGCTCTTGTGAGAACAAGGCCGAGGTTGTTAAGGCGGACGAAAAGGAAGCTGGTGTCCGTGCAACGCTCAATCTTGGTCATACGTTCGGTCATGCCATTGAGAATGGATCTGGATACGGAGTCTGGTTGCACGGTGAGGCTGTCGCGATCGGTACTGTCATGGCGACCAACATGAGTGCCCGTATGGGATGGATCGACCAGGGCTTGGTCAAGCGCATCTATGACATTATGGACGCCGCCAAGCTTCCTGTTGAGCTTCCCCTCGACTCGCCGATGAATGCCGAAACATTCCTCAAGGTCATGAGTGTTGACAAGAAGGTCGCCAATGGACAGCTTCGTCTCATTTTGCTCAAGGGGGAGCTTGGAAACTGCCTATTCACCGGTGACTTCGATGAACAGGCCATGAAGGACACTATCGATGAATTCGTCGCCGAGTGCAGTGGAGCAGGCAAGGTTGCGGCATGAAGCAGGAGGAACCTGTAACGGTGCTCTGTTCGACTCTCTACGATAAGTAGGTACCTAGGTAGATCTATACATCTAATAATAGAGCTATCTACGGTAGTCGATCTACTGTATCTGTATAGAGAGTAGGTCTATTGGAGAGTTCTGGGTCCCTCCTGTGAGAGGCGAAGGGGGGAGGCGCAAGATGTAATGGGTTTTAGGCACTAAATGGTTCTTCATTAGTGAATGTCAAAAATTGTTGAAGTCGATCCTCGCTCACACTACTAACGGAAATGGATGGAAACACAACACGTACTTTCCGCAAGCTTTCCGTCGTCGCTTCCCCACACCTTCGTATCCTCAATAGACCGTCAAGATGTTCAAGAAGCTCTTCTGCCTCCTCGCTGTCTTCGCCACGGCCTCGGCCTTCGTTGCCCCTGCCAGCAATGGTGTTGGTGAGTTCCCGTCGATGCTTCTCGAGTGGCGAAGAAATTAAATCGGACGACCCATCGATGCCGTCGGCACCGCTCAATGCTCCGGGTTCCGGTACTTTGGGACTACGACTTGCTGCCTGCGCATGGAGCATGGAGTGGTGCCTCCTGCCTTGGGAGATGGCAAAGGTGGCCAGAGTTGCGATGGTCATTGGAGAGGGACGAAATATTCACAATTTGTGATCGACTCGCGTAATTCTCACTGTGCCCTTGTGTTTTGTGTTTCTCTACTCCCTTTGTTCTTCCCGTCAGCCGCCCCCCGTGCTTTCAAGCCCACCACCCCCGCCAAGATGATGGTTGAGGGATCCGATATTGCCGTCAGCAACGTTGTCTCCAACGCCAACCTCATCGCTTCCAACGTCTCCGACTTCGGCGGCTATCTTTTCCCTGTCTTCGGCATCCTCTCCCTCGCAGGCCTCATCCTTTTCCTTTCCCCCCCTCTCGCCGATCCCGAGTAAACTTGATCGGTTTCAGGTTTAATGGGTACATATAAGACTAACACATTTTCCACTGGATGAAATCGAATTGAGTTTGTTGGGACTAATACGGATTAGAGGTTCTCTCGTTTCAGCAACAATGAGATGACTGTCGGCGCTTTGGGGACTTGAGAGGATTTTGGTTGGGTGCGGTCGAATGCTTTGGGCCGGTTTCCCTGAAAGACTTTGCCATAGACTCTTCCCCATTTCCGTCGGGTTTGCACTGGAGGGTCAATCTTAACAGTGTAGAATGAATGCTAAAACACTTCTTAGACGTTTGTTCGTAGAATATGACTTGTTGAATCATCTGTTTTTTGCTGAAAGGAAGCGAAGGTTGCGATTGCCGGGAGATAATTACCGGTACTAGAGTGATTCTACGAGGTGCGTACATGTGTATGGTACTCTAGACTAGCTACGTAGTACATGTAGATATAGATGATGACTTCTAGCTAGGTAAGATATCAGCAACGCAATTAATTTTATAACATCCTGGTCCTTACGTGTAGTTATGCTAGTAGCTAGTGATCCGCCGCAAACATACTGCAGAGTCACAAAACGGAATCATTGTCGAGAAAGGTGAGAGAGGGGCCTTCCGATCCAGCGGAGAGAACTTCCTTGTCGGTGCCGTTGGCGGTGACAAGCTTATGCAGATACTTCAGAAGAGGCAGACGATAACGTTCCACCCCGCCCTGGATATCGATATTGGCTGCACAATGAGGCAGTATAGTTGTTAAAAGAGGTTGCATGAAGAAGTAAGAAGTTGCCCAACAAGACATTGCAACCAACGTGAGACAATATTGGGAAAGAATACGATCGCAGATGATGTCCGAGCCCGCAAGTTCACTGTTATCAACTTACCTGATACCCCGATAGGTCCAGGTGGACCTTCATCTTTTGCGGCGTCGCTAAGGAGCGTGAAATACTGAGACTTGAGCTGGATGTTTTCGCTCACGAGCTCATCTGCAACCTTGATAGACGGGTTGTCCTCGACCTTGAGGCTCGTCTTGACCTGGGCCCATTCGACGCCAGTGCCCAGCTCAGGCTCCTTCAGCTTTCGCTTTCCAAGAGCACTCTTCGCTTCACTACTAGCAGTGACCGGTTCGGATTTCGTCGTTGCTTGTCCCTCTTTGCCATCTGCTGCGACAGGGAGGAGACCCTTCGCCTCTAAATCAGCCTTTCTCTTGGCATCCTTTTCCTCCTTTTCTTTCGACAGCTCTTCAGATATGGGGTGCTTTACGACTCGATAAAAGAGCATATATGCCTCTGCGTTTAGAACTTCGGAAGATGAGACCTTGGTAACCTTGGCATCGTCCACCTTCCACCATTCATCGCCCTTCCCTGTACTCTTGACATAGGCAATGTAGTGTCCAGAGTGACTGTTCTTTCCGGCGTGGACAATAACAGCAAAGAGACGGCAGATGCCAGGCAGCTTGCTTGTTTTGACAAATTCTTCGGTGCAGTAGCTTTTAATCGTCATGACAGACTTGAAGGAGACATGCCCTTCAATTTTGGCAGAGCCAGATGCCCCATGAGGGGCATCGGTGGACCGACCTCCTCGCCGAGAGGACGCATCGCCCCCGAAGGCGCCACCTCCGTAACGAAATCTCTTCAGGTGAAGAGTGAGAATGGGAGGGATCGACGCCAGCTTGGATGTTTTGGTGGCCTTCCCCACTTTTTCACATTTCTCGCATTTGTACGAATCGAGATCCTCCGACTGAATAAACCGCTTGAAGGAGGCATCGATATCGGCAAGCTGACCTCCGTCGGACACAACCTCCAGGCCGACGTCCTCGATGGGGTCCATTTTGCACGACGTGACGCCGCACGATCCGCACTGCACGTTCGATTCGACGATGCCCCGGAACAATCGAAAGGGATACTCTTTGGCACCATCTTCGCTGCCTTTTCCCTCCCCATTACCATCGCTCTCCCTACTTGCAACAGCTTGATCATCGTCGTTTTCGGATTTCGTCTTTGGTACATCTTCAGATGTGGCACAGCTCTTCTGCATGGCATCGATGAGCAAGCGGAGAAATTCGTGCGAATCCTCCTGCTTACCAAGCTTGAACCACGGGGCAATGTGGCTGATGAAGCCATTCACAAATGTCGACGGTGCAACTGCCGAACCATCGTCGGTTCCGAAAGCGCCTGCACCGGCACCACCGGCACCAACACCAGTTCTAGTAGTCGCCGCAACAAGCTGGGATGATGGATGGACCCGACTCATGTGCTTCTCCACCTCGCAAAGGGCGCAGTACTTGTCATCCTCGTCATGATCTTGGTCTACCATGCTGCTGGGGGGCGTCGGGCTGACGCTCCGTCCTTTCTTACTAGTAGCCCGCTTACCGATACCGGCTCCCTTGTTATTGGAGTTTCCAGACACAGACGACGATGCCGACGCCGCATTCAGATCTGCCGCCTCCGATGACGACTGTTCCAACCTGCACTCCGCCGGTGCCGACGCATCCGCCTCCTTCTCCCTGTTGACCTCCGTCGTAATCTCGGCCTTGGTTTTGTCCTCCCTCTGCTTCATGTTGCTAAGATGCGTCGGACAGCGGCTCCGATGAGGTTCGACATCCACCGCCATGCATAGGTCCGGAGCGTGGGCGAGTGCCTGCAGGACGGCGTTCATGTAACACGTGTTGCCAAGGTTGAAGACGCCGGTGGGCTCGTTCGATCCGGAGGCAGCACCACCAGCGGCGGCAGCAGCAGCGCCCGAGGCGCCCAGGTGGTGCTTTGACATGGTTTGTGCTCTTTGTCTTCTTTGCCGATGCGATTCTCTAGCTAGTAAATGCGATGCCTCGTTACGTACTACGTAGTACGAGTACGCCCAGTTACAAGCTAATTCCCGCGCGTTGTAAAGACAGGGATTGAAAGATGCGCAATCGCAAGCGAATAACCTTCCACGAGATACGTGGTACTACCGGCAACAATAATTAGCTACGCGAGAGTATCTCATATCTCATGGTTCATATCAGACGCTGAAAATCACAAAAGCTAAACCACATCATGTGCCTCGCAAATACCGCATGCGTCGCATCATGGTCACCCCAAAACGGGAGATTGGTAGCGACCAACAGGCAGCGCAGCGCAGATAATTTATTTTGCAAAAAAGTCATGTCATCTGCACCCAAAAGAAGGCGCAGCAGCTCAGCTCTCTTCCTCCGAAACCAACCGTGTACTAGCTAATACCTAAATACCGGTAGACTTCTACTACCGCACACATAGTAGCTGCATAGCTACGTAGATCTATCTCTATATATTTGTGTAATAGGCTCTACGGGTACCGTAGACTAGCTAGATCTATGTACAACATGTAGATCTTGAGATGATCTTCAATGTAGATCTAGTTTCTTGGAAATCACACAGACACCAGGCAGGGGTTTTACCGGTGCATGTATTACATGTATCTTTGACGATAAACACAGAGAAACAAGGCATCTGCCTGCCGCCGCCTAAACGGAAGAAGTGGATTGAGTCGTCTAGACTCTACTCCTCCATTGACTGCTGCTTTTCTGACTCTTCTTCTTCGTCGTCCTCTCCACTTTCATCGTCGTCATCATCATCCTCCTGATCGCTATCCTCGCCAAGCTCATTGTACATGAACTCGTTCTGATACTCCATAAGGAACTGCGTGCTCCTCTTGACATCGACGAACAGCGTGTAGCACCGCTTGATGTCAGCAATCTCCACCTCAGCCGATTTGCGCTTCTCAGCGCAGAGCGATGCCGCCATAATCATGTGAATGGCGTACCTCAGGCTGGTTTCCATCCCAATCTTGGTCAGCAGCTCGAGGGCGTCTTCGGCCATTTCCACGTCCTCCTCCTCGCATCGGACGGCGAGGATGCGTCGGGTTTCCTCCTCGGTGTACGGGACGGTGCTAACAATCATGAGCCGATCGAGCAGGTCCAGCGGGATCCCATGGGGACTCTTGTACTGCGTGCCACGGATCTTGGCAATCCCTCTGTTGGTCGCAATGACCAACACGGGGGCCATGTCGGATTCCAGCGCCCGATTCAAGAAGGAAAAGCACTCCATATCGAGCATGTGCACCTCGTCGATGAACAGGACGCCGGGAACGATGGTGGCGCGTCCCTCCTCGCGCCATTCGGCCACCTTGGCATCGATCTGATCCCGCACCTCGCTCTTGATCTCGCCGGTATCTCCCGAGAAGAGGGCCAGGAAGCCCTGCTGCCGAGAGTTGATGACGTCGATCTCGTGCAGACTCACGGTGTGGACGACCTCCTTCCTCTTCTGCAGCTCCCCCTCTGGACACTGGACGAAGCGAGTTTGGGCCCCCATGGCGTCGTAGTCTCGGCTGCGGCTGAAGGAACGGCCGAGCTTGCTGATCTTCCCGCTGGCCTTGTCGATGGTGATGACGTCGCCGGCCGTCACCTTCTCCTTGGAGAGGGCGTCGATCATCTTGGTCCCGAGGTCGTACACGGTCTCCATCTCTGTCGTGCAGAGGGTGAGACGTCCGCTCTTCTCCAGCCCGCCCCTCGAGGCGCCCTTCTCGGCGGCTCCGACGGCGGTATCGACCTGGATTTCCACCACCTCGCCCTCGATGATTTCGGTCTCCTCCAGTATCCGGATGCCGATGGACCGGCGGAGGGACTGCGTCAGCACCTCCGTCTTGGACATTTCCAGGCTGAACACCTCCGACCCGCTCAGGGTGGTGAAGGGGGTGTCCTCCCCGAGCTCCTGGGCCAGCCCCATGGCGATGGCGGTCTTGCCCGTGCCGGGCTTGCCGGCGAGGAGGATGGCCCTGCCGCCGATCTTGCCCTCCCGGATCATCCGGTAGATGACGCCGACGGCCCGGCGGGCGGCGGGCTGGCCGACCATCCCCTGGGAGCCGCCCGCGCGGGGTTCGAGAGCATCGTCCAGGCCGAGTCCCCGAATGTGCGAATGAGCCCCGATCCGCTCCAGCCGGGTGAGCTCCCGGACGGTGACGCCTCCGCTTGCCTGCCCGGCACCGGATAGTTTGATCTCGGACATGGTGGGGTGTAGTTTGGAGTGGCGGGAAATGAAAAAAAATGAGAGGAGCGGAGCCAAATCCTGCAATCCAATGCATGCAGTAGACTACTGCACGCAACATGCAGCAGCAATGGACGGACGATGGGCAGACCATGCGTCCAGTCATCCAGATCTGTTATGTTAACAGATCGATACGCGATCCAGCCATTTTTCTCGCTAGACGACTCACAGTTTCAGGTGGGTCGTTTTCCGACAAAATA
>Ga0115006_10004001_pt1 | contig 10182 bp, 9 predicted proteins | sample ArcOceMetagenome_3_FD_88943 | JGI IMG/M metagenome (GOLD analysis project Ga0115006, IMG submission 88943) | Marine eukaryotic phytoplankton communities from Arctic Ocean - Arctic Ocean- Svalbard ARC20M Metagenome | ecosystem: Environmental > Aquatic > Marine > Oceanic | place: Arctic Ocean...
CCCCCCCTCACCTCCTCATCCTCCTTTCTCCTTTGTTCTCTTATCTCCTTCCTTCGCGTCTCCAGGTACCTCCCAATTGCTTCCTTCTCGTCCTGGATCGACCACCTCTCCCCCTTTTCGATTGCCTCGACAAAATCCCGACTGTAAAGGTACGCCACGAGGAAGTTGGCTTTCATCTTTTCCATGGCTTCGCCCATTTTGGTCATAAGCCTATCAGTTTTGCTACCAACGACACCCACCACTTCCACAGTGCCGTCCTCCTTCACTGTCTCCTCCAACCTGTCCCTCTCCTTCTTGTTTATTTGCTCTATGTGGTTTTCGGCCTCCCCCACCCAGTAGTCCCCATCAAAGTACGGTATCTCGAGGGGGGTCTTAGTGATGGGCGCCTGGAAAAAAATCTCGTGCATGCTCCTTACGTCCAAGACGATGCCCTCCCTCCTAGCCTTCTCGAGGATCGTTTTATACCAATGACAAAGCCTCTCGGACTTGGGTGTTCGCTGGTTCTCAGGGTGGACGTGGAAGATGTAGTCGTCCCCCTTGGCAGGAGGACAGCTCCAAATGTGCGCTGTGTGGAAACCCCGATCCTGCGATGAGCGAAGCGAATCGCGGAAAGGGATTGGTCAATGGGCAATAGGTGAGGCGAGGAGCGAAGCGAAGCGACGAACAGAAGGTTGTTAGTTATGTGGGTGGATGATATGATGCTTTTGCTGTCGCTTCGCTCCAGCCATCCTTCGCCCTCCTTGCTTGGCCTCACCTTCACAATCCGCAAGTACTCGACAATAATACTCTGGAACACCGCGGTCCTGTAAGCGCGAGGCTTCGATGAGCGAAGCGAATCGCAAAAAGGGTTAGGATGAGGAGCGAGCGAAGCGAGCGCAGGAAGGGTTGTTAGTTATATAGATATGCGATATGTTGTTTTTGATGTCGCTTCGCTCCAGCCGTCCTTCCCTCCTCGCTCCGCCTCACCTGGAAGTACTGGACACTGTCAAGGTAACTAATGTAGACCCTTCTCCTATTTGGTTCAGGACACGAATCCCCATACTCGTAGACGTACATGCCGAAAAGGAGAACGTCGGCGCCGTTGACTTTCTGGAAGAGAAGGATGCATTTGGTCTTGACGGGGAACTCCGTAGGGAAGCCCATTTCCTTGTAGCGCTTTTGCATCTCATCCCTTACGGCATGCTTCTTGTCAAGATTGCTCACGACCCTGATGGTGAAGGGTAGAGCCTTCTCAATCTCTCCCTCGCTAACGCCTTCCACCTCGGCGAGCTTCACGTAGATATCATCCAAATACTTGTTCACCCCCTTCTCCAGGAGGGTACTTAGAGTGCACTTGGGCAAGTCCTCGGCCTTCTTGAGCTTTGAACCTGGCTCCAGCTTCGACGCGGCCCTCCTGTCGTTGATGTGACACTTGGGGCACTTATAGCTCACGTTGTTTTTGTTGACCCTGCCGTTGAAGAGCGCACAGACCTGATGGACCCAGCCATCACAAGTGTCGCAGCAAACCCATCCCTCCTCATTGATTGCGTCGTTTTTAAGCTTCTGCAAGGCCTTCTTCTTCACCAGGGATCCGTCGGCCAGCGTGATCTTCTCTGTCTCGGGAATCTGGTTAAAGCAGTTGAGACAGTAATGATTCTCTCTCTTGGTATCGGTGTAGTAGGCGGCGTTCTTACGGATTTTCTGCATCCCGCAGTAGCCGTTGCAATACAAGATAATGGGCTCGAAGGTCCGGCGCGCCACCCCGCAAAGGATGCAGGTTTCCCCGTTTCGAAGGTGCGATGATCGCTCAGACTTGCTGTCTAACTTCATGGTGTTCTTCAAATTCTTGGAGAAAACGTTCATCAAGGTCTTGGCCATGCCCCCCACGTCGCTCTTCTCCCCATTGTACAGGATGGCGTTCTCGAAAACAAGCCTGACGTCCGCGTTGAAGACGTCAAGGTCGTCGTACTCCGCCTTGTCCACCTTCTGCTTGATTGTGCCAAGGTCCATGGGCCTCTTGATGACCTCGAAATAGTCGGGGAGGTTATATTTGACGGGATCCACGGGCTGAGAAAAGGGCGGGGCGTACTGGTCGTCGAGAAGGTTGTTGATCATGGACCTGCACTTCTCATTGACTTTGGAGGCTGTGAGGTGAAGGGATTCGTTGAGGGACTCGAGGTGGGATTCAATCTCAGAAATTGTGAACGATTTGATCAATGACATATCGCCCTCGGCCGTGGACGGCCGGTTGCGCGGGGTGCTCGCCCCCATCCCGAGGTAGGGTTTGGGTTGGGCCCGATTGGTCGTTGGGAAGGCACCCTTTACGTCGAAGTTCTTGGTGTATGGGTTCTGACCCTTCTGCTGTTGGGTCAGGTTCGCCTTGAGTTGCATTTGCGATTGCTGGTACTGGGTCTTAGGGGAGGAGAAGAGGTTAGACAAAAGGGAGGGGAGGAATGGATTTTGGACTTTGGCCTAGCTCACCTTTGCTTTCTTGCCGACGCCGCCACCGCCTATGACATCGGCTGTCCTCTTTCCCCCGACGCAAACGCCAGGGACCACGCCGACGCCCATGCCAAAGCCAACGCCACCCGCAACACCTGCGCCCAAAGGATTTTGACCGGCCCCCCGCATGGCAGCCAAGGGGCCCTGCGGGGGGGGGTAGTGCCTCAAGTGTGGCGGGTGGCTCTCTTGTTGCTTCTGGAGCGCTTTGTACCGCTGTGCGAAGATTTCCTGCATGCTGCGAAGCTGACTTTGAATTCTTGAGTTGAACTTGGTAATGTCCTGGCCCCAGGAGGTCTCGACGCCCCGTATTGTCTTATTCAACTCCGATATCGCTTCTTCTAGGGCCTTCAGGCTGCTCTTTTGCTCGTCCGAGCGATTGAAAGGAAGGGACTTCTCCATTTCCTGAAGCTCGCTGTTTTTCACAATCAACTCCTGGTTGAGCTTCTGAAGGCGGAGGTGCACCTCCTGCTTCAGGGCTAGCTGGTGCTTCTGCTGAGAGTGAATGTAGCTGCCGCGACTCGCGTTGAACTGGTTGATAAGTAAGACGAAGGGGTTGGGATTGCCATTGGCGCTGGTTGTAAGACTGGCACCCGCATAACTACCTGGGCCACCTGGATAAGGCTGCCCGACCGTCGCGGGAACCTGGATGTTTACAGGAATTCCCCCGCCAACGGGCATGGGTGGCACTATTACCCCTCGGACCTTGTTCTCCTGCTCGTAGATGTGCTTCATGACGGGCTTGCATATCTCGCAGGTTCCCTGCCTCTTGCTCTGTTTGCACTCTTTGAGGTGCTTGAGCAAAAGGAGCGACGACCGACAATGCGGGAAGACGCACATGTCGCTTTTGCAACTCTGAATGTGGGACCATGTTACCTTCATGGGGGCGCAGTAGACTAAGGGGCAGTTGGGGTTCACGCACTTGGAGGCGTGGCGGAGAGCAAGAAGTCGCTGCTGCTTCAATTTTAAGTTCTTGGTTTGTTCGTCCATGGTAGCTGCAGAGACAGCGGCGGCAGAAGCCTCCTGCTGCTGCAGCGGCGGCGGTGGCGGATGTTGCTGGTGATGCTGCTGGTGATGCTGCTGGTGATGCTGCTGGTGATGCTGCTGCGGCTGTTGCTGTTGCTGCTGTAACTGAGCCGCTGCCGCTGCCGCTGCCACAGCCGCTGCTGCCTGCGCCTGCGCCTGCATTTCTCGTCGAAAGTACTGCTGCTGTTGCCTTCTAGCCAGCGACTGCTCATTAACCTGGTTCGCGAGGTTGGTGAGCCTGACCTTGAGGGTGCTGCGGTCCTCGTAATCTTCCCTCGTCTTGGCAATCTTGTAGAGGTTCTGTTCAAGCCGAATGGCCACCTTCTGCATCTGATCTATCTTTTGCTGGTCGGCGGCGGTCGGCGCGGCGGCCGTTGGAGATGTTGACTTGCCCCTCTTTTCTAATATACCTACTATGTCTGCTTTCATTTTCTCCCTCAATTCCGCATCCTCATTGCTCCACCAGGGTCGTGGCGTGGTGGTGGAACCCAGCATCGACGTCAGCGGGGATCCTGGAGGGCAGGGGGGGGGGTGAGGACGAGAAGCGGAGAGGGAAGCAGGGAGGAATGACTCACCGACGCCAACAACAGGGTTCATGGGAACTTGGGGTATATCTACCCTCAGAGGAGCCGTCGCTCCATTGCCTATCCCTGTAAATTGAGAATTCGGTGGGGCAGGGGCGGAAGATTTCTTTTTACTGGCTGGCATGCTCCAAAATATTGCCTCGGCAAACGGAGGAGGGAACGAGAGTCGGCAGGAAAAGAGCTGTGGAGGAGGACATCACAGATATATGTGTTAGTAAGGTAGGATGAGAGAGTCTTGTTACAGAGTATCGTCGTAATTAATTGTCGAGCGTCAAAAGCAGCCAAAAATTATCATCTCTTAGTCTGAAGACCGATGTTGTTGGGAAAGCCAAGTCCTCAGCCCCCTAGGGCTCAAGACAACCTCAGATTAGCTCTCCTACTAGCCATATCACTAAGTACTGCCTACGACTGTCCTCTTACCTACTTATTGGTTTGTTGGGAGTGGTGGAGGGGAAAATATGAGGAGTCTTTGAGGAGCCTGAGGGGTCAAACTGGCCTTACCAAACCATGAGACCAAGCACTGCTCCAGCCTCCCGGCGACGACGGAGGCAAAAAAATCCTGTTCCGGTGCTACTGGTGGAGGATACTCCTCCGGCTAAGCTCTTGAACTGGCAGGACTTGGATGTATTGACCTTCAAAATCAAGTCCACGATCCAGGGTAACATTGATGCTCGAATTGCCAATACTAGGAAGCCTAGGAATGAGATGAAGGGTGAGTGTGGCGGGGATGGTTTCGGGTTGGGATAATATTGTGCGTTGGTTGGGACGGTGTTCGTTTTATTGGCCCTTGTGTCTCATTTTTGGTCCAACAGCCTTGCCCCTTCGCCCTTGCCCTCACCCCTGTCCTCCCTATCCCCCGTTCTTGTTTTCTCAGAATCGCAGCAGATGCAAAACCGGCAGAATAAACTCAATAGGCTCCATAAGGCGGCGGGACAGAGCGTGAAGAATGCGTCAGACACGAGGGACAACCTTCACTGCAGGTTCTCCCCCTCCATGCACATGACAAACTACAGGGACTTTGAGAAGTCGCGGAAAGGAAAATGGAAGAAGAAGGTGTACCTTCCGTCCAAGAAGGCTTACAATTCCTTCAACGAGAGGATCGAGAGATCTTGGGGAAATCCGGCAACCAGGACAAAGGCCCTGTCCAAGATTTACGGGCCCACGAGCCACTGGGGAAGGCTAGAGGAGGAGGAGAGGCTGAAACTCGAAGCGTTGAACCATAAGCTCGTTGAGAGCGACGTCCCCGTTAGGACCCCCTTGGAGTATGCAAAAGCCGTGTACGATACAAACAAGATTGTTCTCATGGTACCCACCGGAGTCCATGATGTGCTCGTCCAGGAATCTAATACCACAGAGATTATGGACCTCCTCCAGCGTGCCAAGGCCGCCACCGTGTTGCAGAAAGCTCTCAGGACGTTCCAAAAACGCAGCTGGGAGAGGAAATTTGTCAAGATCGACCCCCAACTTGAGGCCCTCGTTGAGGAGGAGAAGGAGGTCGAAAAGATCATTTACCACGAAAGCGCAAAGAAACAAGGAGCACTGACGGGGGTGCTTTCGACTCAACAAAGCCATTCGGCAGATGAGCCATTTGCGGGCCAACTTACCGGGGGTTCCAAGAGAATAAGGGCCGGAACGATGGTCAGCGAAATCACAAATAGTACGTCCTCGCCAAATAGGGCGAAAATAGCGTCGATGAACAGTATATTGGAGCATAGCGACAATCCCCAAAGACTTGTGAGGGTCAACACATTGGAAAGTTTTGACGTATCTGGACCGCCTGTGCACCGCCATGATAGGTTCAGTTCCGCGCATTTGACCGGCATGGAAATTAATACGGTCTCTGGGAGCGTTCAGAAGATGAAGTCAAGGGAAGCTAGCCTTGCGGCTGTGAAGAACTCAATTGCCCTGCAGGCAGAGCAGCACGAACGGAGGAGAAGCCACCTAGAGGGCCTCGCACATTTGATCGACGCACAGAATGCGGGTGGTAAGGCCTCGCCGACCCGTGGTGTGGAGAAAAACTTTCGAGCAAAACGCACGTCAGTTATCAGCCCAAAGTCGAGGAGACCTTCGTCGGCCGTGCCCCTTGGAGGAGGGCGTAGGAAGAGCGTTGGATTCGGTTGGACAGAAGGGGGGTTGGGGGTGGACGCGGGGCATCAAGAGCGACGGGGATCAAGGAGGCCCTCGACTGCTGGCCCAAAAGCGGCCTACAGGAGGTCAATGGGCCCCAGGACCAACGCCCACAAGTCGAAAGCCCTTGTAAACTATCATGCGGGAAGTGCCGTGAACCTTCTGAGGAAAAAGAACGAAGCCGATGCTTATGAGGTGAACCCTAATGAACGGCCGTCGCGAGAAACAGCACAAACCTCAGCGAGAAATATCATGATGGAGGTGAAAAAGTTTGAACTTTGATGATAACCTAGAGCTTAGATTATATGTGTATCTGTTTTGTTGTATCGAATAGATTCCGTCTTCTTATCCTAGTTCCCGGAGAGCTTTGAAGCAAGGAATCTGCAGGCAAGGAGCGAAACGACGAGTGGAAGGTTGTTAGTTATGTTGGAAGGTTGTTAGTTATGTTGGAAGGTTGTTAGTTATGTTGGAAGGTTGTTAGTTATGTAGGACGGCGGTATGTGCGGGAGGAGCGAAGCGACGAGCTGGAGGAATTTCTTGAAGAGAGGCAGTATGGTATGTTCTTCATATTGTCGCTTCGCTCCAGCCTTCGCCTCACCTGACTCCGTTGGCAATCTCGGGGTCCTGAGGAGCAAACATGTTGATCTGCATGGTCGCAGCCATGACGGCTCCGGGTCCCTCGAACCCATGCTGAGATGAGCAAAAGGAGTAGTGTTAGCGTTAGTAAACTTACGCTCGCTGCTGTTTGCCTTCGCTCCTCGCTCCAACTCACCTTGGCCATGGCTCCAGCTTGGATTTCCTGAACAATGGGAATAAGGACGGGCATTTTTGCCATGCTGAGAGGAGAGGAGGGGGGAAGCGGGGGGTAGGTAGGGGGGAGGGGGAGGCGCAGTTAGCTTGCTGGGGTAAGGTAGACAGTGCTCCCCTCACTGGAGCGCAACAAGGCATGCATATGAACGCTAATAACTCACGGTGGCTGATCTGCGACCTGGGCGAGGGCTACATCCATCTTAGCCTTGTTCTCTGGTATCTCAAATGCGGCAATTGCCTCCTTAAGAGCCTCCTTGGCCTATGGAAAATGGAACGTTTGGCGAGGGGGGAGAAGACTTGGGTGAGAGAAGGAGTGATGGGGACTTGGCATTTAAGGAGGGCAGAAAAATCACCTGAGCGAGCTCTAATTTGGGAAAGACGGGGGTCGGCGTAGCCATAATATAACTTTAAACTGCGAAAGAGTTTTGGGAATGGAAAAGGGGTTGAAACGGTTAGAATTTGGAAACAGTGGTGCACGTGGAGTGGGTTAACTTTACTATTTTTTCTTAAGAAGTAGTCGGGGGGGGGGATTCTGCCTTTATTTCGCACTGCGAATCGTCTGATCCTGAAATATGCCCCCAATCCACGAGGAGGATGAGATGGAGGAGGGGTCCAGGGGGGGATCAAGGGGGGTAGATTCGACTTTCGGGCTGACTGGCGTAGATATTAAGGAGGGAGAGCAGAAGCTGGGGGGTAAAGGGGATGATTCCATGGGCCTGGATGACAGGTTCATTGCAGAGATCATGATGAGCCTGGACAGTGCAAAGATTGCAACCCTGAGGAAAGCGTTCGAGCAGAACGACGACGATGGTTTGAGGTGAGGGGGGTGGGGGGGGGGGGCGAGGAGCGAGGTGATGAGTATGATTTTGTCTGACCCCTTCCTTTGCTTTGCTCATTGCCTCCCCAGTCTCACTGAGTTTGTCCACGTAATGACTAGCCTCCTGAACATGGACCACTTGATGACCGACGATCAGTTCGCCGCGAATCTCATTGAATTCTTTGATCAGGTAGACATCAACGGGGACGGCTCAATGGAATGGGAAGAGTTCACCTCCTTCATCGTCGAAATGGGAATGAGCGAGCACGACCACCAGCCCGATGCCATATCGAAATTCTACTTTACGGATACCAGGGAGACTGGCAATCATAACGCTTACGTACAGAGTGTCAGGAGGTGAGGCCAAGGACGGGAGGAGCGGAGCGACGACCATATACTTTTACAGCACAATAACTGACGCGCTTTCACGCAGCTTCAACAACGAGATGGTTGCAATCTTCGACGTGGATTCACCCGTCGTGAGAATATACAACTCCAAGATGGAGTGCGTGAACAAGATAGTGGTCAGGAAGGGGCACGTAAAGTGCTGCGAATGGCTGGGGAGCGTGGGGCAATATGCTGTGAGCAGCACGGACCTCAGCATCGGATTTTATGACGGCCACACTTGCCAGTTCGTGAGAAGCTTTCGAACGCCATCCCAAAACACCACCGTCCTCCGCTGGATCGAATCGCAGGAGGAGCTCTACTCAGGAGATACAAAGGGACACATAAAGGCGTGGGATTGCAAGGGGAAGGGATTCGGGGAGGAAATTCACGAGCTTGGAATCGGGTACGCCACGGCCACTGACGGAGCAGCGTCGGCGAGCTCGAGGAAGGGTCTGCACAGGGATATTGTGCTTGACATCATTGAGCTGGAAGGCCTTGACATCGTGGCAAGCGCTTGTCTGGATCGGACCATCAAACTGTGGGATCTCGGCACGGGTAAACTGAGGAGGACCCTGCAGGGGCACAGCAAGGGGGTGAAACAGATCACCTACAGCAGCGAGTACAGGTTTTTGATCAGGTGATGGGGGGCGAGGAAGGAGCGAAGGCAGCGAATGCGGGGAGCATAGCGACCCGCAAGAAGACTATATTGCTCGCCCGCTGCCTATTGTTGCTCTATATACGACAAGCTAACCCCCTACTTGTCGCTTTGCTCCTCACAGCGTCGGGTTTGACTTTGATGTGTTGGTTTGGAATCCGTACGTTGCGAATTTGATCCTCAGGCTCTCTGACCACAGCTGCGCCCTGTGCGGTGTTCGCATCGTACCCAGCACTCCCATCTTGCTGACGGCGGACGTTGAGGGAAATTTCAAGGTATGGGACGTCCGAAATTTCTTCTGTGTCCAGAGCTTCAAGGTGGAGGAGGCAAGGACTGGGAAGGTCAAAAGTTTCACAACGGTCCTAAGTAGCAAGAGGATCGTGGCCTGTGGAAGGGTTATGCACCTTTTCGACTATGAGAAGATCGAGAAGCCCGAGCTGACGGACGAAACCCCTCTGTGCAGCGCAATGTACAATGCCACCACCAGGTACGGGCATTGAGGAGCGAAGCGACGACCGCATACTACATACTGCATAGCACTACAACTAACAATCTTCTGCTCGTCGCTTCGCTCCTCGCCACAGCACCTTCATCACAGTCAGCGGCAAGTATGTCAAGATTTGGGACGCTGTTGGAGGGGGGGTCATCAAGGTGTACAGGAATTTGATAGAGACCGACATCACTGCTATGTGCCTCGACTTTAGGGAGAGGAAATTCATACTTGGGGACCACTTTGGAAATTTGTTTGCTTTCGATTTTTTGAACGGGGCCAAGATGAAGGAGTTCGCGTACGAGGAGACGGAAGACCGAGCTCACCATGACGAGATTAGTAGGCTGGTTTATTGCAACGAGCATGCGACGGTTGTATCCGTCTCGTGGGACCGCTCCGTAGCCATTCACTCAGAGAGCGAGGCGGAAGAGGGGGTTCTCCTCCGTCGTATCGAGAACGCCCACTCCAATGACATTACAGCGCTGGCGCATAGCTATAATTTGAGTTTGATTGCGACAGGGGGGGAAGATTGTACTGTGAAGGTGTGGGATTATGAATTCTGCAGGTGAGGACGTGAGCGTTGGAAGAGGCGAGGAGCGAAGCGATGAGTGGGGGGTTGTTGATTTTGTAGTATGGGGTTGTGAAGGTATGAGTTGCTAACCCTTTTGCTCGTTCGTCGTAGACTCGAGAGCACCCTCTCTTCCCACAGTTTGCCCATAACGTGCCTCAAGTTTCTCGACCCTTTCCCAATCCTGATGTCCTGCGACGCGGGGGGGAACGTCATGCTTTGGGCGACGAGGCCGAGCAG
>Ga0115006_10004002_pt1 | contig 10181 bp, 1 predicted proteins | sample ArcOceMetagenome_3_FD_88943 | JGI IMG/M metagenome (GOLD analysis project Ga0115006, IMG submission 88943) | Marine eukaryotic phytoplankton communities from Arctic Ocean - Arctic Ocean- Svalbard ARC20M Metagenome | ecosystem: Environmental > Aquatic > Marine > Oceanic | place: Arctic Ocean...
GACCCTCGTTCAAGTGCACGCACGGCGAGGAGCTCGAAGCAGCGAGTCACCGTTGCTCCCACGCGGTCTCCGGACGCAGTGGAGGGCCGCGACACCAGCCGCCCGCATGCGCCAGCTCGAATCTTCACAGGTGCGGCCACAGCCGCCGCTGCCGGTCGCGCCAAGATCGTGGCTTCGGATTGGACACACGGCTTCGGATTGGACACGTACAACCACCGCACTCAAGTCACCCGGACCGGATCTCAAGATCCTGGTTGCCCCTGAGCGTGGCTAGAGCCGGCACATGGCACATGTCGTGCGCGCCGCGCGCCGGGTACAGTGCACGTGTTTTGCTTGAGCTATCTCGTAGCGTGCGGTTCTTCTATGTGCATTCAAGTCCTTGTAGAGTCGTTGCGCGTGGGAGAGACCTCGTCAGAATCGGCCCTTAGCTTGCCAAAGATCGGTCGGGTCCTCGGTCGCATCTACGGCGTGGCGACCGCTCCTGGACGCTCCGGAGTCCCGGTTAGATCCAGTTCAGGACAATCAGGACTCCGGGAGCTTCCAATTCTCCACATGAGCGATGAGTGGACGTCTCATGATGCAAAGACACAATTTGATTCCAGTCCAGCGATCAGCCGCGCATTTGCGGGGCCGTACGGGCACGTTCCAGTCCTCCGGGACTCGAAAAATGACCAACTTTTGAAGTAAGGTCAAAAAAGTGCACTTTTTTTCTCCCGTGTCACTTATCGGCGCGCCCTTGCTCAGCGCATCACGCGCCCCGACCCTCGACTCCTTCTCGGCCCAGACAAGAAGAACAAAATGGGCGAAGCACGCGAATGGTCTCGCTACCTAGGTCCATGCGTTCTGGGCGATCTCACCAAGGCTGGTCGTTTGAAACGCTCAGCCGCAGCCGCAAACTGCGCTGCACTCACGAAGCGATCTTCTTTTTGAGGATTCTTTCGCGGCGGGCCGAAAGCGCGCACCAAGAGGCGACCGCTTCGCGACCCAGACGACCTCGATTTGGCCGAAGACGACGACCTGTCAGACGAGCTGCCATCGACCTCGATCAACGGCTCCAGCCGGCCCCGCTCCCTCTGGCCACAGAGGCCCAGGAGCTCAGCCGGTCACGGGCTCATTTTGACCATCATGCGAAGGCACCGCCGAAGGCGAAGGTGCTGCTAACCGCAGACTGCAGTGTGCACAAGCACAACCACCCGTGTAAATATCTACGGTACGCTGAGTCTTGTGCTGAGTCTGTCGGCCCAGGATCGGCCCTATCGATCGATCCACAAGACTCAGCGCAACCGCAGCATGCCCGAGTCCTGGTAGAAGTGGCGGCGCACCCGGTTCGAGTGCGCGAGCGCGCCAATCTCGACGGCGCTGGCTACGGCGGAGTCTTGCGCCGCCAGTTCGTCTTGATCTCCGCCGGTGCCGTCACGGCGCAGCGCGGCAGCCGATTTGGCGCGTGCGCCGCCGCCGCCGCCGCCGCCGCCGCCGCCGCCGCCGCCGCCGCCACTGCCACTGCCGCCGCCACTGCGCGCGCGCAGTACAGGCTCCGGGACGAGCGGGTGCGGCGGCCGATGGAAGGCTGGCAGCGAGGCGCCATGGCGCTTGACGCCGAAGATCGCGGCGGCCGCCGCTGGATCCATCATGGCACGACCCGGGACGACGGCGATGGCGGCGGCGGACCGTGCCGCGCCCGACGGCCGCTGCAGAGGCTCATAGTCTGACGCACTGTCCTCGGGGTTCGTCGTCGTCGTCGTGGTCACTGTGGGCGTCATACGCCCGCAGGCCCCGTGCGCCGTCATAGGACGTCCAACATCTACATTGGTCGCTGCATCGGTTGCGGCGTCGGACTCGCAGGTGGCGGTGTCGGCGGTGGCGGCAGCGTCTTGCCACGTAGCCCATGCATTGCGCGCGACAGCCTTGGCCTCCTCTCGGTACTGTCCCAGGTCGAGGGCTCGAAATTCTGCGAGGTTGATGCCAGCACGGCTGCCGAGCTCGGTGCTCTGTCCACGCGCCAGCCCCGGTGCGAGGCCCTTGACCAGAGGTATTCGCGACTGTGCCGCTACGTATGGCGGCATCGCTAGCTGCAGGTCGGTGGATGGCGGCGATATCCCTCCGCGGCGGATGCGGACAGCTGATGGGGCGTCGGAAAGGGCGGCAGGGTCGGCGAAGGTGGGGTCAACCGCTGGCAAGATGCGCTGCAAAACCTGTGCGCTGTAATAGCCAGCGGCCGCGCTCTCCGGCCTTGTGCAAGGCCGCGCCGTGCCTCCGAAGCTCGGCGACTGGCGCGCCGCCTGCTGCGACTGCGGTCGCTCCGGCATTCCAGCTCCGACATTCCATCCGCCGCCAACACCCTGGCAACGGCCATCGTTAGCCTGGGCCATGGACAGCAAGTCGCGGCTCGACTTATTTCGTGACTTGGTCTCGATGGCGCCCACCGCGCCCGCACGCAAGCTCGCATCGAGCTCGGCTCTTCGCTTGAGCGCAGTGTTGAGTTCCTTGTAGTCGATAGTGCCTCCACCATCGGGGTCGAAAGAGTCGAAGAGCCTGTCGACCTCTCTGCGGCTCACCTCGAGGCCGAGCATGACCATCGCGCGCTGGAACTCGCGCCTGTCGATCATACCGTTGCCTGCAATGGTCGCGTGCACGCATGTCGCGTGAACCAGGATGGATGGGCTGAGGGGCTGCTGTTGGACATGCATCGTAGGGGCTCTGATGCTTGTCGCACCGTCGTCGTCCCATTCGCGGAACAGGTCGATAACGCGCACGGCATTGGTCGTCAGAATGTCCCTCAGTTGCGCCTGCACATCTCCGCTCGGATCGATCTTCACAGAGCACAGCGAGAGCGACGAGCCCTTGCCGGCGACGCGCAGCTTGTCCGACGCCCGCTGCGCCTCGTCCACCTGCCGCTGTTGCTCCGCAAGCACCTCCGGCGGTGGCGAGCGAGGCCGGCTCGGTGGCCAGTACTGTTGCAGAGGCACCGCATGCTGGAATGCCGCGAGATTCTGTGCCTGCGTGGCCGTCTGCTCCGCCCGCGCCCTCTGCGCGCGGTCGCGTGCCGCCGCCTTCTCGTCTGCCGCTGCTGCCGCGCGCACCGCTGCCATCTGCCTTGCCGACATTGGTGACTGTTCAACGTAGGCCGGGAATTTCGCAGCTGCCGCTGCCTCAGCGGGGGTTGGCGGGCGGGAGCGTGCGGCGCTGCGCTGCTGCTGGTGCGCCTCTAGCTTTTGACCCGTCACGGAAAAGAAGCCAGGCTGGTGCGGCCGACCAAGCGCGCTGCCGCCTCCGTGACGGCCGCCGCCGCCGCTTGGCGGCGCGCTACCCGGAGGCCGCCGCCGCGATGGCAAAGTGACGGGCGCCCAGTCGCGAGGCGGCACACTGGCGCACGGCACAACCCCACGGGAGGACGGGCGCGAGACGGCAGGGGTGTTGCCGCCACCGCTAGACGGTGCCTCGCCACGGGAGACGGGCCGTGAATCTTGCGGCGTGCCGCGATTTGCGGCGCCATCGCCACGCGACACAGGCCGCGAGTTCGTTGGAGTGATGCGGCTGCCGCCGATGCCATCAACGCTAGACACGGGCCGCGAGTCTTCAGGCGTGTCGCCACGGCCAACGCGGACGATGCCAGCGGCTGCGGCTGACGTAGCTTCGAGCCGAATCTGCCTTGCCGCCCGCGCGCCTCCGCCGCAGCCGCCGCGCGACACGGGGCGGGACGCGGGGCGTGGAGGGTCGCTTGGCGGTAGTGGCATCGCCACAGAGCCTCCAAACGCTGCCGCTGTTGCTGGAGTAGCCGAGGTGGTGAGGTGTACATCGGTTGGCGTGCCAGCGCTATCAGGCGCGGGAGTACAGACAACCCGGTCCGCTGTCGCCACTCCTTTACCGCCGCCGCCGCCGCCGCCGCCGCCGCCGCCGCATCCGCCACTGCGAGCACTGCCGAGGAGACGGCTGCCGCCGCGTGCCGATTGCTGTGAGTGTGGCCGAGACTGCACAGCAGTCAGCGGTGGCGGAGGCCGTTGCGCACAGCCACTGTCACTGCCGCCACGGGTGCCAAGCAGGAGATCCACCGCGCCGAGCACAGCGGCAAACTCGCTGGCGGCCACCGCCGTGTCGCCCACCGAGGCATCGGTAGGGGCAGGGACCGCACCAGCTGCCACCGACGTAGTCGCCACGGCTCCTGAAAGGTTGGCCTTGCGCGACGGAGCGGTGGCGAGAGACGCAGCGATCGAAGACGGCTGCCGCGTGAGTTGGCGCGGTGGTTGCACGTTGGCCGCACCACCCTGCCTCTTCTCCTCAGCAGGACCACCGCCGCCAGTGCTGGGGGCGGCGAGAGGCAGCTCGTCAAAGTTGATAGTCTTGCGCATCTTTGCGTCGTGCGCCGCTTTTGCCGCGTCCGCCGCCTGCGCCGCCCGCTCGGCGTACGTCAGACGTATGGCCACCGAAGCGCGCGCCGCCTCGAGCGATTGCTCCTCCGCACGGCGCTTTTCGTGCTCCGACGCATCTGCGACGCGTTTCGCCTCGGCCAGTTCCCTCTGCGCCGTGTTCGCCTCGCGGCGCGCGTTGGCGACGGCCGTCTCCGCCGCAGGTTTCTGTGCGTCGGTTGTCGTAATGAGGACTTTCTCCAGACGGAGCAGCTCCTTCTCGGCGGCACGCGCCGCCGCTGCCTTTTCTTCGACAGTGGCGTCAGCAGCAGCGTCGGCGTACTCGGCCTCCTTGGCGCGTTGCGTCGTGTCGTGATGCGTGCTCGCCAGCTCATATGTCGCCCTGATCTCCTGCTGAGCATCGAGCCACTGTCTCAGCCTTTCCATCTCTTCGAGCGATAAGAACTGTCCCCGCGCCAGCTTTAGACGTGCCGCCTCCGCCTGGTCCTCCGCCGACCACTCAGCGAGCGTCGCAAGGTCTGCTTCGGTGAGCTTCTCACCTGCTTGAAGCTTGCGCTGCACAGCCTCCACTTGAGAGAGCTCCATCAAGACTTTGGTGCGTGCCGCGGCCGCCTCGACTGCCGCGATTTCGGCGTCCTCGTCCTTGCCTTCAGGCACCGTCAGGCTGCCGCGCTTGCTAAAGTCGAGCCGCTTCGCCGCGAGCCTATCATCATTTATTGCTGATGCTGCATCACCGACCTGGTTCCCGTGAGACGAGGAAGCCACGGCGGCCTCTTTGCCGGGGTGCGGTGCTACCGCGCCCTGAATGAGCAGCGCGGCCGCATCGAGCTCGGCACTTGCGCTGCCCACCCGCGCGGTTGGCTTGGCAGGATACGCCGCAACCGCGCCCTGTATCAGCAGCGCAGCAACGTCGAGCTCCGATGGAGCCTCGACCTCATCATCTTCGCCGCCGTCAATGTCACCAGCCTGCTGCTGGTGCTGGTGCTGGTGCTGGTGCTGGTGCTGGTGCTGGTGCTGGTGCTGATGCTGGTGCTGGTGCTGGTGCTGATTTCCCGCCTCGCCGCTGCCCTTCGACGCGGCCAGAGCCGCAGCCGGTTGCGCGGGCGGCTTCGATGGCGACGCCATCTGGAGTAGGCGACAGCTTGGCGACGGCGGAAGGCGCAGCGTGGCACTGCTTGTGGCAGTCGCCGCATCGAGCGGCGACGGTGGGTCGGACTGCGGAGGTGAGGCTGCGGGTGAGGCGGCTGGCGAGCAGGCCGGCGGCATCATCAGCCGCGCCCTGGACAGCCCAAGCTTGCGCGCCGCGGCGGCCTCTACCTCCGTCATGATTGCCTTCGCATCTGCCATCGCGGGCTTGGGCGCCGGCTCAGCCGCCGCCTTGTCCACCGCCGAAGACGTGTCTATTGCAATCGGCTGCTCACATTTGGCAGGCACAGCCTCCGCCTCCTCTGCTGATGGCACAGGTAGCGCCTCGACCTCAGATGAGAAATAAGATTCCGACTGTTGTGAGGGCGCTTCCATATGTTGCGAGGGTGCCGCCTCTTCGTCTGGCGCAGACGCGGCGATCCGGACAGACCAGTGCGCATCGGAGCCGTCTCGCAGGATGGCCACCGCCAGCGCGGTGGCCGGCAGCCGCCGCCGCTGTTTACTGCTCTGCTCGACTGATGACTCGTACCGCCCGCCATCGCCAAGCTGGACGCGGACCACGTGCCCACTTGTTGGCATCTCGCAATCATTGCTCTCCCCCTCTTCAGCGAGCTCCGTTGCTACCTTCCTGGCGACCGCACGGCCGACAGCGCCGGACGCCTCCATGCTGCGCTGCTTCTGTCTGTCGTCGATTTCCTCATTGACCACCTCCTTCGCGATGGTGGCGGCGCGTCGGCTCAGGTCGTGACGCTTGCGCGTGCGCAGACCGAGGTCAGCCGTCACCATCGCTGCGTTGAGCTCGGCATGTGCCACGCGCGCCGCCTGGGCCCTTCTGGTGCTCCCGTCGGTCGGGCTCGTCACTTCACCGAGCGCCACAGCCGCCGCAATTCGCACCAGCGACGACACGGCAGCCGTCGCCGCAACAGCCGCAGTCGCCGCAGCGGTGGCCGCATCCGCAGCCGACTCCGCCGCCTGGCCCTGAGGGCGCTTGATGGCCTCCGCCTCCTCGCGCAGGGCCTCGGCTGCTTCCGTCACCGCTGTCGTCGTCTGCTCCACCACTGCCTGATCCGCCACCGCCTGTTCTGCCTGTGCCGCCTGCTTAGCTGCAGCCTTAGTAGAAGCTGGCTCTGCTGCTACGGCCTCCACCGCGGCTGGCTCTGCAGGTTTCTGCTCTGCCGCGGCCTTGCGTTCTACAGCGAGCGCCGCCGTGTCGTTGTGCTCACCGCTCGGCCCGCTGGCGTCAACACGATCGTCCGCATTTTCTACAACGTCCGCCGGTGATATGTCCACGGCTACTCCCGTCTGCATCTCCATCTGCGCACCCGCCTGAAAGTCTGCGCGAAACTCCTCAGCAGCAACAGGCGCTGGCGGTGGTGCTGGCGGTGGTGCTGGCGGTGGTGCTGGCGGTGGTGCTGGCGGTGGTGCTGGCGGTGGTGCTGGCGATGGCGCGGGCGCGGGCTCGGGCGCGGACGCTTGGGCGGGCGCTGGCGCGGACGCTTGGGCGGGCGCTGGCGCGGACGCTTGGGCGGGCGCTGGCGCGGGCGCTTGGGCGGGCGCTGGCGCGGACGCTTGGGCGGGCGCTGGCGCGGGGGCTTGGGGGGCCGCTTCGGCGGGCGCTCCTGCGCGCGCTTCGGCGGGCACGGGCGCAGAGACAGCCGATGCAGCTTCCGTCGCCGCCGCCGCCGCCGCCACCTCGACAGCCGCAAACCCCTCTGCCCCGTGCGCGACTCGCTCTTCCACCGCACGCGCCAGCACAGCCTCCGCCCCGACCGCCTTGACAGCCGCCACCTCTGCCTCCGTCGCGGCGCGCGCCTGCGCATCCGCCAGCGCTGCGGCAGCCCTAGCCTGCTGCACTGCCGCAATTGCCGCCGTCTCCGCCTCCGCTTTGGCCCTGTTCCTTGCCCCGTCCACCTCCTCTTGTGCCCTCGCCGCCGCCTGCACCACCTGCTGCTCCGCCTGCAGCTTTGCAATTGCCTCCACCGCCGCTGCGGCTTGCGCCTGCTCCTGCTCTCGCGACGCGGCCTCTGCCCTCTCAGCCTCCGCCCGCGCATCCGCCGCAACCTGCACAGCCTCTGTGGCCTCCGCCTCGAGCAGATCTCGCCCCTCCTTGTCAGCTGCCGCCGCCACCGCTCGCGCCTCCCCCTCGGCCTGCAGTCCCGCCCGCTCCAGCGTGAGCTGCTTTCGTGGTGCCTCTGCCCGCGCGGGCGCCGCCGCGTCATCCGCTGCGCGCGCCTTGGCCTCAGCCTCCTTCGTCACCGCCAACACCGCCGCTGCCTTCGCCCTCGCCTCCACCTCCACAGACGCCGCTTCTCCGGCCACCGCTTTGGCTTCCGCCTCCTGCCTCGCCCGCTCCTCCGCTTCCGACGCCGCCTTGGCCACCGCCTCCGTGTCCTGCCGTGCGCGTGCCTGCGCCTCCACCCTGGCTTGCTCTGCCTCGGGCCACGCCCTCCCGTCTTCCTCCGCATCTGCCCTCGCCTCCACCCCCGCCCTCTCCCTCTCCTTCGCTTCCGCCCAGGCTATTGCCCCCTTTGCCTCTTCTCTCGTCACGAGCGCCAACTGCTCCGCTCCCACCGCCCCCGCGGCCGTGGTGGCCTCCGCACCACCTGTCTCCACCTCGCCCGCTGCCGACACGCCAGCCGCGCGGCTGCCACCCCATCGCACGAGCACGCCGCGCGCGCGCGCCTGCACCATCGCTGCCGCCGCGCTGCGCCGCTTGCGCCTCCTCGCCTCCTCCTCATACTCCGCCGCCAGCGCCTCGGCCTCCGCCCTCCACGCCGCGTCTGCCTTGCCCTCCTCATCGAGCCTCACGCGCAGAAGCTGCGCCCGCCTCCGACCCTCGACACCCCGCGCCGTCGCCTGCACTGCCGCCGCTGCACGTGAGACCCGTGCCTGCTCCGCCTGCTCCTCTCCATACTCGTCGTCGAGTCCCGCATACTCTTCGCGCAGCGAGTCCTGTTGCGCCGCCTCGATCGCTGCCACCTCTACCGCCTCGGCTTCTTCAAGCGCCAACGCCGACGCGTACCCCATCGTTCGCGCCTCCTCCCCAGCCGCGGCCGCCGCGCGCGCCGTCCCCGCCCGCACGGCACGCTGCCGAGCCTGCATGCCGCGCGCACGGCGCTGCATCATGGACGCGGCGGCCTCGTGCCGCTCCTTGTCATCCCGGTCCGCCCTGTCGCGGTCCGCGCGCGCCTGCTCGATCCGTTGCATGCGACTCTCCCGCCGCTTGCGCCCGGCGCCGGCCGCCCCAACTGACGCTGGCATCGCTGCCGATGGCATCGCGCCCTGTGTGAAGGCGAGCGGCGCACCCTTCATTGGCGTGGCACTGGCCGACGCTGCGCCCGTCGGCCGCGACGGCAACAGCGCCGCGTCGTGTGGCGCTTCCGACGACGACCCGCCCCCGGTGGTGACGGCGGTTGCCACTGACGCGGGGGCTGCGACGGCGCGAGAGGGCGCGCCGACGGCGGCGCTGTCTGGAGTGCTACGGCGCGAGACACCGGAGGGCGGTAACTCCTCCAGCCGCGCCTGGCCCCGGAAGAGGCGCACCTTGGCTGTGCGGTCGAATCCGAGGGTCAGCGGCACAAGTCCAAAAGAGCGCTGGCGCAATGGCGTCGACGATCGGCTGTCGCTTAGGCTGCCGCTGCGGCCGACGCTGCCGGTGAAAGATAGCTGCTGTAGCTGCTCCTGTAGCTGTTGATGCTGGTGTGTCTCCACCCTCTCGTCCTCTGCAGTCTCGACCTCGCAGATGTTGGCGAGCGCGCCCGTGGCGAAGCGGCGTATCGCCTCGTTCTCGTGGTCGAACAGCTGCTCCAGGATGACGTCGCTGTCGGTGTCGACGACCCGCTGGAGGCACTCGAGGTCGGCCACCATGTTCTGCACGCCAGCTACTGCGTAGTACACCACGGAGAGCGTCTTTGAGTGCAGCTGTGCGAGCATCAAGTCGAAGCCGCCCTGCTGTTTCACGGTGGTGCCGCCGCCGATGCAGGCGAGGTTGACGAGGGCGCCGAGGACCGAGTGGTGGACGGCGAGCTCTGCATCTGGCTGGCGGACGAGTGTGACCGCCTTTGACACGACGTCCGTCCGGTGCAGTCCGACGACCATGGCTTGCTCGTCTGGCCCGACAACGTGAGACAGCGTGAAGGCGAGCTCGTGACAGGCCTGAGGCGTCGCACCCGACTTGAAAAGTTCGGCCAGCTCATCCGCCGAGAGGATGCGATGGTTGCCTGCGAGGTCGCTCGACGATGAGATGGACATGTCCATGTCCATGTCCATGTAACAAAACCGTCAAAAGGCTTTTAATTCTTTTTCGCTTCTCCCTGCGTTCACGGCCGACTTTCACGCGGCTCACTGCGATTTCCTCCCGGGGGAGGTAATCGCTCCTAGCGCTCGGAGAGCAGATCTGAGGCGGCAGTCCTCGGCTTCATGGACACCATGTCCATGCAACAAAACCCTCAGGAAGACTTTTCCCTTTTTCCTTGAAGCCGTGACGCGCTGAACGGCGCTGCCAAGGGCTGACGCCGCAGGCGGAGGTGCTTGGCAGCGCCTGCGTGCGCCCGGCTTTCGAAAAAAGCATTCCTGTAGGTACCGGGTACCCACACGCGCGTAGCGCGCCCGGCGGGCGCCCGCGCGGGCGCGGGCAGGCGCCCGAGCTCATCGCGCGTAGCGCGCCGAAAA
>Ga0115006_10004004_pt1 | contig 10180 bp, 2 predicted proteins | sample ArcOceMetagenome_3_FD_88943 | JGI IMG/M metagenome (GOLD analysis project Ga0115006, IMG submission 88943) | Marine eukaryotic phytoplankton communities from Arctic Ocean - Arctic Ocean- Svalbard ARC20M Metagenome | ecosystem: Environmental > Aquatic > Marine > Oceanic | place: Arctic Ocean...
ATTGGGCTCGAGGCAGCGGCGACGAACGGCGGGCTGCGCGGAGGGGGGAGAGGGAGCGGAGGGGGTGGAGACGCCGAAGACGGCGACGACGGCGGTGGCGTCGGGAGGGGGCGGTAGGGGTGCTGGCCCTGGCGAGGGGCGGCCGCGAGACTTCGCGGCCGGCCCCGTGAGGGCAGGCGGCGGCATCTGCTCGTCGAGGTCCTCCTCGGCGATGGGCAGAGCCCGGCGGCGTATGCAGTCGGCGTAGTACGCCATGCGGAAGACGTAGCGACCGCGGTCGTTGAGGCCTGTGGGGCGACAGAACTCATGGTTTCCTCTAGCAAGGGCCGCGGCCAATGCGAACCGCTGCGCAAGGTTTCGCCGCAAGTCGGCTAGGCTAGCGCGTGTGCATTGTTTATACTCTCCATGACGCCGCGCCGCGTCCTTGTCCTCCTACTCCTCTTCACCCTGCTCATCGTCACCTGCATACTCATCGGCGTCTCCGTCTCGACCATCCCGTACAACAACATCGCGCTGGTCCAGGACGAGATCAACCCGAAGATCTGGGAGAAGGTGTACGGCTCCGGGCGGCACTTCATCGGCGTGGGGCGCCGCTTCCACACGTTCCCGCTCAACCTGCAGCTGATCGACTTCTCGTGGTTCACCCGCTCCGACTCGTACGGCGACGACTTCTACGACGCGTCCGAGCTGAGAGGCCGCACCTACGACGGGCTGGCGGTGACCGTCGCCGTGACCGTCTTCTCGAGAATACGGAAGAACGAGTCGCGCGACCTGTATCTGGAGCTTTGCTACAGCAGCAGCATGGACAGCGCCAGCCTCATCGGCGGCGAGTTCTCGTGCGCCGACAAGGCCAACTCGCTCGCCGCCATGTATCTGCGCGCGGCCATGCTCGACGTGATCGCGCTCACCGAGACGGAGGTCTTCTTCCGGGATCGAGCGAGGCTCTCGGAGGACATGGCCAGCGCGGTGAGCTGCCTCCACCCCCACGGTCCCGACCCGCCACATACCCCCGCCCACATCCCTCTCCCCACACTCACACCCGGCAGCCCCAGCCCCAGCTCGCCGACCCAGCGATGCGTGCACGCGCGAAAAAACGCAGGCGGTGGTCGCGCTCGACCCTCTGCACATGGACGTCGAGCTCTTTTCGCTGCGCCAGTTCGTCTTTGACGCGGCGGTCGACGACGCGATCACGGCGAAGATCGTGACGGCGCAGCAGCTGCTCACGACGCAGTTCGACGCCGAGACGCGGATGGTGCGTGCCGACGAGCAGGTGCTCGTGCAGCACGCGGACACCGAGATCGCGTGGCGGCTCTTGGCAGCGGAGGCAGCCAAGTCGGTGCTCGAGGCGGGCGCGACGGCCGACGCGTACGTGCTGCGCGCGCAGTATGAGGCCAACGCCACCAAGACGATGCGCGACGCCGTCTTCAGGCGCGGCGACGACGAGGCGGAGCTCGCCCTCGCCAACGACGCCGTGCTGACGCGCGGCTACTATGCGGACGTGCTCGCCGAGACTAGCAACACGCGGCTGCTCGTGGGCCAGATGAGCGCGTCGCTGCACGCCGTGCTGCCAGCGTGCGCGTGCCTCGCCTCCTGCCCGCCGAGCGGGTGGTGCGAGGTGAGCACGGCCGCGTGCCGCGGCTCGGACGGGAAGCTCGCGTCGTACTTTGAGCCGGACGTGAACCGTACCGACGTGTATTGGTGGGCGTACTGCACGTGAGAGACGCGCGTGTCGGTCTTGAATATATAGTCGGTCAAATTCATGTAGAGAAGGCCAACACGCGTCTCGAGTTTCTCTCCGCAAAGATTATACTTTTTTTAGATCATTGCTTTGCCTAAACTGCCGGAGAGGAGGCGCACACGGGGATGCATTGAAGCTGTTTAGGCTGGTTTTTTTGCACTCGCCTGCGGTTTACAAGTAAAAGTCGCTCAGAACCGGCGGTTCTTCAATAGAGCGCCGCTCTACGACGCCTTTACCCTTTATAGTCTACCGAGGGTGGTTTTTTTGACGTTTAGGCTATTGAGGCGACGCGTTCGGTCGCAGTCGGCTGTATAGGCGAGGGGCGTCTACCCAAAACCCGTCCCCGCCATCCCACGGCAGCGTGCCCCGGCAGCCGAGCATATCTTGGCCGGCATCGACCCGGCAGCGCCACGCTGCCCGCGCCGCCCGCCTAGGCCAGCCCCTGCTCCGGCGTCTCCGGCTCGGTCTCGGAATAGCTCTCGGAGAACGACTGCGTCGACGCCGCAGACTCTGCTCTGTGTGTGTATGTGCGTCAGTTGTGAGCGTTGAGGTGTATAGGAGAAATTCATAGATAATCCTCAGAAAGTAGGCAGATTTCGCAAAATTTTGAGCTACGTTGGCAAAAGAATTTTGCGCTCCGCGGATTGGCAAATTTGCTATCAAATTTCGCGAAATCCTTGCAAAGGGCTAGCACGAACGGCGTCGACAGCCTGGACCCACACTACTACTACTACTACCTACTAACTAGCCACTTGGGCAGTATGTACGCTTCCACTTGCGGACCCTTATCTCTCCTCGGCCATTCTGCTAGCTGAGACCCTATCTTTCCACCAATTCTGCTAGTGGAAAGATAACCTCCACAATGTCGAGGTGAGCTGAAGTGGATCACTTAGGTATTCGGCCAATTCATTCACCTTTTTCAAGAGTGTTACAACATCGGGGGTGCGGGGGTGGAGCCCCCGAGAAAAAATTGAGTCATGGGTAGCCGCTTAGAGCAATTTTCTAAGCGAAAATCGCACCCCGGCACGGGTGCTCGACGTGCGGCAGCGCCACAACCTGCCAATGGTACTCGTCGGCGCAGGGGGCGAAGGTCTGCAATTCTTGCTGGAAGAAGGCCCACCACGCCAAAACAACGCGCGGCGAGATCAGCCGACGAGGCGGCGCTGCATCGCGAAACGGACAGGAAGCGCCACGGCTTGGCGCGCGAACTCGGATCGAGTGCCTCGCTCGAGGACGTCGCGCTGCAGCTCCATGCTGAGTTTGTGTGTTTAGATGACTTGCCGCCGCTCGATGCTGAGTTCGCGTCCTTAGATGACTTTTGACGAAGCGGCTGTGTTGTTACTTACAGTGTCCCCCAAGTAAGTACGTAAGTAAGATTAGGGTATCACGCATACAGGGCTACACTATTACGCTACACAGTATTACTTACTTACTTGTCCCCCAGAAAAGTAGGACCCCAGCTTTCGCCGTTGCCCACGCTAAATACTAGTATGTACTCGAGTAATTCAAAGTTTTGGGTTTGCACCATTTGGGCGAGGCGTCGCTTTCGTGAGGATGGAAAGGCCGACTGGCGGCACCCCGCGTGCGGCCAGCCCGAGGAGGGCTGGCAGACCACGGCCCGCCACTCCGAGGGCTACCACGCCCAGGGCCACCACTCCAAGGGCCATCACGTCTAGAGCGTCCACCCCGAGAGCCACGACGCCCAGGGACACCTCCCTAAAGCAGAAGCGAGGGCCGGCTGCGAAGCGTGCGGATGCACCGGGGCCTAAAACAGGCACCAAGATCGGCACCGGTGCTGGCAGCAAGGCGAGCACGATGGACAGCAGCAGCTTGCGCTCGGGGCTGGACGGCGCTGGTCGGGTAGCCGGACGGCGTGCCAGCTCGAGCCACAGCCCGAGCAAGCTGAGGAGCGCGCTGGACGGTCCCAAGGCCTCGACGAAGACCAGCTCGCCGGCTGGGCGGCAGCCCTCCGAGTCGGCACGCATCTCGGGCGGCCGACGGCCCTCCGAGTCGGCACCGCCCGCTGTGCCCGTCGAAGCTGCCGTGACCAACCCCGAGGTGGCGGTCCCGAAAGACGACGGCGATCCTCCTCCGGCGCAGCCTTCTCCTCCTCCTCCGCTTCCTGCAGAGCCACCAACGGGCGTGCCGGCCAACAGGCGCGACTCAGAGGAGACGGAGGTGGTGGCGCTGCGCGAGATGTTTGAATCGGGCGCCCCGTCGGCCCGAGCGAGTCAGGCCTCGCCGGCCGCCAGTCCCCGGCGCGCAGCAGCGACGGTCGTCGTGCAGGCGGGCGGACGCGGCATGCTGGCTAGACAGCACTCACGCGCCATCCGGACGGACGCGACGAGGACAGCGTCGGCGCCCGCCGCCGCCGCCGAGGCTACTGTCGCGGAGGCTCTGCGCGAGCAAGCGGCGACGAGGGTGCAGGCGAGAGCGCGGGGCCGCTCGTCGCGCCGCAAGACGCGCACGCAGTATGCGGGGATGGGCCCGTCGCTCTCAGGGCCATCGGCAGCGGACGCCGTCGGCCCGAGCGGCGCGCAGCCGCCCGACAAGGCGGCGACGACGCTGCAGGCCGGGAGCCGAGGGATGCTGGCACGGAGCCGCACGCGCGAGCTGCGAACAGAGACGTCCCCCGTGCCGCCCGCTGCGCCAGCGCCAACGCCCGCGCAGGGGGCGCCGCTGGCGGCGCAGGAGGCGGCGTCGGGATCAGGCCAGGGGGGCCACGCCAAGGCGGCGACGACGGTGCAGGCGGGCGGGCGCGGCATGCTCGCACGCAGGCAGACGCGTTCGTTGCAGGTGGAGAGGGCGACGGTGGGGCCCGCTGCTGCTGCGAGGCCCGCGACGCTGGTGCGCAGCCGCACCGACCTGGGCGGGCCTCCTCAGGGCAGTCGCGAGAAGGCTGCGACGGCGATACAGTCGGGCGGCCGCGGGATGCTGGCAAGGTCGCGGACGCGCGCGTTGCGGGTGGATGGGCCCGCTGCGGCGAGCCAGACCGACATGGGCCCCAATAGGCGGGAGCGGGCGGCGACCACGCTGCAGGCGGGCAGCCGCGGCATGCTGGCGCGCCGCCATGTGCGCGCGATCCGCACACGGCCGTGGCATGTGCTGCTTGGGAACAAGCCCGATCCGGCGGTGCCGACGGCGACGCTGGTGCTGCAGCTCTTGCAGGACGTGCTGGCGAATCGCGGCATGCGCGTGGTGGACCTCTTCCGTGAGTGGGATCGCAACGACTCTGGCTTCATCTCGCTCAAGGAGTTTGGCGTGGCGCTGCAGCCGCTCGAGCTGGGGATCCCCAACATCGCCGTGCGCGGCCTCTTTGAGAGCCTCGACGCCGATGGCTCAGGCTCGATTCGGTACGCGGAGATCTACAGGCCGCTCGCGGCGCGCCGCGCGTCGGCCGACATTCGCATCGGCCGCGAGGTGACGGCGGTGGCGGCGCCGGCGGTGGCGCCGGCGTTGGAGGCGCCGGCGTTGGAGGCGGGGATGGCGTTGGCGATCCATATGGCGGCGGCGATGGCGCCGGCGACGGCAGAGCCCGCACCCGCGCCTGAGCCCGCCCTGGAAACGCCCGCGCCCGCGCCCGCGCCCGCGCCCGCGCCCGAGGCGATGGAGGTGCTTCCGGCGCTGGCGCTGATCCCTCTGGCGCCGGACGAGGCGCACGTGCTGCGGGCGCTGCACGACGAGCGGCGGCGCGAGGAGGCGGCGATCACCATCCAGGCGCACCGCCGCCGCATCGCCGTCGAGCGGACGCTCGCCGCCTTCCACGAGGTGACGGTCATGCTGCAGTCGGCGACGCGGCGGCGGATTGCGCGCAAGGTTGTGGAGGAGCGGCGCCAGCGAAAGCGTGCTGAGGCGACGCTGCCGCCGATGGACACCGACAAGCTGGCGCGCGACCTCGTGCTCCGAGGCACGCGTGAGCTCGACACGGCGCGCGCGGCGGCGGCGAGGGCCGCGGCGGCGGGCGCGGCAGCGGCGGACCAGGCGGCCGGCGCAGCGGCAGGCGCGGGCGGCGGTGGGGGGCTTGGGTCGCTCCGGCACAGCGACGCCTCTGTGCAGGAGGAGATCGACCGCGCGCTCGACGCGGGCAAGATGCGTGCGATCACGAAGATCCAGGCGGCAAGAAGGTCGCAGCAGGTCCGTCAGACACTCAACGTCCTGCGCCAAGTGACGCTGCTGGTGCAGTCGCACGTGCGCCGCTACCGCGCGCAACGGGCTTTCCGCGCCCACCCCGACCGCGTCGCCGCCACGCGGATCCAAAACGCCGCGCGGGGGCGCGCGGTGCGGCGCGTGCACGGCGCCGCGCTCAAGGAGGGCATGGAGAACTGGCAGCGCGAGCGCGCCGCGATGCGCCTGCAGGCGGGGTACATGGGTATGGTCGAGCGGCGCCGCTCGCCGCAGGAGGAGGCTAAGGCGAGGCGGCGGCAGGCGGCCGACCTGCTGACCGAGGCGCTGCGTGTGGGCCTCGACGCCAAGCGCACGGGTCGCAACGTGCTCGCGGTGCACAGGTTTGTGCATGGCATCCGTGCGGAGGCGGCGGCGCAGCGCGAGAAGGAGAGGGAGGGCAACTTTGACTGGCGTGGCGCGATGGGCTACGCTCGCGAATGGAGCGAGCCCGCGGCCAAGCCCAAGTCGGCCGCCGAGCTGGCCGCGGCGGCCGCGGCCGCGGCGGGCGGCGACAGCGACGCCGCTCTCGTGCTGGCGGCGCTGGAGGACGCGCAGGTCGACCCGGAGGCGGCGCGGGCGGAGGCACAAAAGGCGGCGCGCGAGGTGGTGGACAAGGCGGAGCGGCGGCTCTCCCAGGGCATCGCCGACCGGCGGGCGGTGCTCGACGCACGCGAGACGGCGGCACAGCGCAAGGCGGCCAAGGAGGCGGCGGCGATACAGGCGGAGATCGACGCGGTGCAGGCGCGTGCGGAGGCGGGCGCGTCGCGGCGCCTCTCGCAGGGGGTCTCCGACCGTCGCCTTCTCGTCGACGCAAAGGCGGAGGCGCAGCAGCGCAGGGACGCCAGGGAGGAGCAGCGGCAGCGGGCGGCGCGCGAGGCCGCGGCCGAACGCGCGCGCGCAGCCGAGGCGCGGCGTGTGCCGGCGATGGCGGCGATCCCAATCCCCGTCAGTCCGCCCAAGGTGCCCGCGGGCGGCGGCGGCGGTGGCGGCATGGGTGGTGTGGGCGTCGGCATGGGTGGCGGTGGCGGCAGTGATATTGCCGCGACTCTGCTTGCCGATAGCGACGGCGCCGCGTCGCTGCAGGGCGTGAGCGCGCTGGGTGGTGTGAGCAGGAGCCCCGAGCGCGCGCTCTCGCAGACCACCGACAGCCAGGGGGCGACACGCCGCTCGTCGGTCCGCTCGGCCAACCCCACCAGCGAGCGGCGCCGAGGCTCCAAGTCGTCGGTGAGGTTTCCCGACGGCGCCGAGTTGGCGCAGCGACTCGAGTACGTTGTGGCCGGCCAGGCCGCCGAGGCAGCGGCGCCCACGCCACAACATCCGCCGCCGTCGCCGCCGCTTCCGCCGCTCGACACGTCGCCCGACTTGCCGCCGGTGCCCACCGCGCTGAGCGAGCGGCTCAGCGGCCGCTCGCCGCGCCTCTCGAACCGCCCGACGGTCGCCGAGGACAGCCCGCGCGACCCGGGCTACCCTCTCGCTCGGCCGCTCGCGATGCCTCCGCTGCCTCGCAGCAAGGCCGTGCCGGCAGCGCCGGCCAACTCGCCGCCACCGGACCTGCCGTCGAGCCCCAGGGCCAACGGCAACAAGCCACAGGGAGGGCCGAGCCCACGACGCGCCCGGGCTGCGGCAGCGGCGGTGGGCGCGGTCGCGTTGGGCTCGGCGGGGGGAGGAGTGGCCCCACCAACCGATCCGCAGCAGCGCGAGGCGAGCCGGCGGATCAAGCGGCGTGGCTCGTCGTCTCGGATGGACGGCGTGCCGGGTGGCGACGGCAGCCCCGAGCGGGGAGGAGGGCAGCCGCCGCACGATCGTCGCCTCAAGAAGCGACAGTCGACTGCGAAGCTGGACGTGGGCGACGGCGGCGGCGGCGGCGGCGGTGGCGAGAGGCGCCCTGGGATGCGCCGCTCGCGTTCGAGCGCAAAGTTTGCTCTCGACGCGGGCGAGGTGGCGCTCGACGTGGCAGCAGGCGGCCGCGACGCCTCGCCTCCGATGCCGCACCCGCACCACCCGCACCACCATGCGCATGGAGGTGGGCCGCACGGGCACGGGCCGGGCCCCCGTCGCGGCAAGAGTCTGAAGCGGATGAACACGGAGATGGTCTCGACGGCGGGCACATCGAGCAACAGCGCGCCCAGCCTTGCCGAGTGGCTCTGCGGCAAGCGGACGTGCACACCCGAGGTGGCGGTGCGCCAGCTTATCAAGAGCTCGGGGGAGGGGCTCACGACCGCCACGCGCGCCTTGGAGAGCGCCTTCACCGACGCGAGGGAGCAGGCGAGCCTGCTGGTGGACGACATCGGGATGCGGTCGGCGCAGGCGGCGCAGCGGCGGAGGGGCAAGGCGTCGCAGCCGCTGAGACAGGAGCCGGTCGTCGCCTACGTCCGCTTCTGGGCGGGCGACGGCGGCGGCAGCGTTGCGAGCGCCGCGAGCGACGGAGGCGGTGGCGGCGGTGACGGCGGCGGTGGCGGCGGTGGCGGCGGTGGCGGCGGTGGCGCAGGCGCAGACGGCGAGGGCAGCCTGCACGCGTCGTCGTCGCACGTGCCGCATCGTATCACCCACGTGGACGCCGAGGTTCAGGTGGCGGCCGAGAACGCGGCGATGGCGCCGATCCGCTTCGCCCTCGACGGCGTGCTGGGCGCCGACATCTCGCAGGAGGCGACGTACGCGCGCGTCGCTGCCGACGCCACCGAGGCGCTGCTGCGCGGCCAGAGCCGCGCGCTCGTCGCGTGCGGCGCCTCGCGCGCCGGCAAGACCTATTCGCTCTTCGGCTCCCCCGAGCTGCTCGCCAACCCATCGAGCGACGCGTGGAAGGGGTGGGGGCTGCTGCCGCGCACGTCGCACCACCTCTTCGTGCGCGCGGCCGCGGCGGGCGGGCTCGAGGGCCTCTTCGGCCCTGGCGGCACCGTCACGTGCTCCTTCTTGGAGGTGTGCGACGAGCGAGTCCACGACCTGCTCGGCCCCAAGGGGACGCGCGGCAACCTGCGCGTGCGCGAGAGCGCTTCGCACGGCGTGTACGTGCCCGACGCGGTGCAGCGGCTCGTCGAGTGGGAGGAGGACGTGATGCGCGCCCTCGTCATCGGGCTGCAGAATCGCACCGTCGCGCTGCCTGCACCGCCCGCCGACGGTGGCGGCGCGCCGTCGGCCTACTCCTCCGATCCCGCCGCCGCCATGTCGGCCGGCTACTGCCACACGATCTTCACGCTCACCGTCACGTCGCGCATCGACGGCGAGGTGCGCGAGAGTCGCCTGCAGCTCGTCGACCTGGGCTCGGCCACCGAGGGGCCACGTGGTGGCCCCCCGGGAGGGCTCGGCGGCGGTGGCGGCGGCGGCGGCGGCGGCGGCGGCGGCACGGGGGCGGGCGGCGTGTCTGGCATGCCGTTCTCCGCCGCGAGCAGGGGCTCGATCGTCCCGACCGCCGCGGCGGTGCCGGAGGTCTCCCGGCAGCAGTCACGTGAGTCGTCGCAGCGGTTGCTCTCGGCGCTCTCGCGGTGCATCACGGCGCTCTCCGACGGCTCCAACGGCGAGGTGCCGTACAGGGACTCGAAGCTGACGTGGCTGCTGCGCGACGCGCTCGGCGGCAACGCGCAACCCGCCGGCAACGCGCGACTCACCATCCTCGCCGCGTGCACGCTGAAGCCCGACGACCTGCCGGCGACGATGTCGACGCTGCGATTCGCGCTGCGCTGCCGCCACGCGCGCGTCTGGGTGGCGGCGCCGCTCGGCGACGACGACCCCAACGGCGCAGACGCGAGCCCAATGGGCCCGCCTGGCACCGGCGGCTCGCCCCCGCTCCACCTCGGCCACCGCCGCTTCGATTGGGACCGCAACGGCCGCTGCGCGTCGGTGGCGGGCGGCTCGGCGGTCTCGTCGCTGCCGACGCTACAGACGCAGCTGCCCGGTTCGCCGCAGATGCGCGGCGGCGGCGGCATGGGTCTATTCAGCGGCCGTGCCGGCGCGTCGCCGATGGCGCTGCGGCTCTCGGCGTCGCAGACGCTCTCGCTGCAGCGCGGGCCGGCCTCCGACAGCGACAGCGACGGCGACGACATGGGCGTCGAGACGACGGGCGGCGCCGACGCGCGCCGGCTCAGCTTCTCCGGCGCAATGGCCGCCAGTGGCGGCGGCGGCGGCGCAGGCGGCGGCGTGGCGGGCGTGGGCCTGCGGCTTCCGGCGCGCGAGAGGGAGGTCGAACAGCTCAAGGCCGAGCTGGTCGCGCTCGACGAGCAGGCGGCCGCCACCGAGCGCGAGAGCGACGCGCACATGCTGCAGCTCGCCGCGGCGCACGAGCAG
>Ga0115006_10004005_pt1 | contig 10179 bp, 6 predicted proteins | sample ArcOceMetagenome_3_FD_88943 | JGI IMG/M metagenome (GOLD analysis project Ga0115006, IMG submission 88943) | Marine eukaryotic phytoplankton communities from Arctic Ocean - Arctic Ocean- Svalbard ARC20M Metagenome | ecosystem: Environmental > Aquatic > Marine > Oceanic | place: Arctic Ocean...
TCTTGGCAAAGGCGGCGTATTCAGTGTGTCGGGGCACGATTTCGGGGTTGTCTCGCGCTCTCGGGGCACAACCCCGGCCCTCGGGGCAGGGCTCCGGGGCCGCGGATCATCTGGGCGAGCTGGGCGGGCTCGGGCGGGCGCGTCCTCCGCCAACCTCGCTCCGCGTCCGTCAATTTGGTCCGTAGAGTCCTCGCAGTCCAGAGCGATGGGAGTGCAGGCGGCATGGTGCATGCGGGCCGACACGCTCCAGGCGTGGTGCACCGCCGCGCGCGATAACGCGACGCTGCCGCCGCCGTGGGCTGCCTACGAGCCCTCGCCGTTTGCCGTGGACGAGCCCTCGCAGTGGGCCGGCACCGCGATCTACCTGCTCAGCCTGGTGCCAATGGTCGCGCTTCTTGCGCACCGGCTGCTCGCCGACTCGTCCTCCGACCTGCTGCCGATGCATGTCGCGATCGCTGTGGCGTGCGTGACGCCGAGCCTCATGATCGACCCTGCGATCGGCACGCTCGCGAGCCTCTCGCTGAACACGATCCTCCTCCTGCAGATCTGGCAGCTCAAAACTGACGCCGGTGAGGCCGCCAGGCCACGCAGCGCGCCGACGCGTGCCGCAGCGGGCGGCAGAATCGGGCAGCGGGCGGCGCCGCCCGCTGCGCCCCGTTCCGTGCTGGAAGCTGCGGGCTCCACGCCACGGGCAGCCGCGTTGGATCAGCGGATGAGCCCGCCGGGATCGCCGGCATCCATGAGGTTCGGCACGTCGTTGCAGGCTGATGCTGTCCTCGCGCGCTCGCCGCCGCGCGGCGCGGGTGCGGGGGCGCAAGACGACGGGTTCAGGCTGCCGAGGCCCGAAGTAGCCGAGCCGCGGTACACCACGCCGCCCGCCGCGTCGTCGTCGTCGCAGGCGACGGGAGAGGAGGCCGCGACGGGCGGCGTGCATATCACGATGCCGGAGTGGTCGGAGCGCGAGAGGATGTCGCTCGCGTGCGGCGAGCTGGTGGTGAAGAAGGGCATGGTCGACGGCGTGCCGCAGGGCATGGCCTCGCAGCGGGTCCACGCGCCGGCGAGCACGGTGTGGGAGCGGATCCTCGACTTTGCGATGTGGCCCAAGATGGTCGACAACGTCGTGAGCGCGCGTGTCTACGCGCACGACCGGCACGCCGACGGCGAGCACATCAACGTCGAGGTGTCGGTGGGGATGGCGATGATCCGCATCCGCACCTTCGTCCACCACGTCTACGACGAGGAGCGCAGCCTGATGACGTGGACACTCGACGAGGAGCAGGAGTCGGACCTCGACGCGAACAGCGGCTTCTGGTTGGTGCAGCCGGATCCCGACGACCCGGGGTGGTGCACGGTCAACTACTCGATTGCGGTGACGCTCAAGAGCTGGGCGCCCTCGTGGCTCGACTCGCTGATCGCCGTGCAGGGCCTCCCCAAGGCGGTGGGGTGGGTCAAGCGCGAGTCGGAGAAGCGGCTCAAGCGCCGCATCCAGAGTGCGCCCGACCTCACGAGCCTCCTCGACTCATGAGACGTCACGTGGAAGCTCGCTCTCGTGTCTGGCGTTGTGGGATGCTCTCCACAGCCACCGACTTGTTCACGGTGTTGAAGAGTGCACATCCATGTATTTTCGCCGTGTGCTCACTTGCAACTCTTTTAGATAAAAAAAGTCCCTTTTATACATTACAACCTCGAACGAAAACGCCTCGCCGCGGCCCGCCCCAAAACCTCTTGCTGTGGGGAGAAGGCAAGGGGGGGGATCGAGGGTTGACGGGACCCGTACTACACAGTGGCGCTCTCCGGCTGGTTCGGTGCCTCGGTCCGGCGCATATCGGCTCTGACGGAACAGTAGTTGCGTTGCCTCATCGGGTCGCACGCGCGTGCACCCAGCCGCATCACGCGGCCGCGAGGCACAGCAGGTCAAAGTCGGCCGCCGTGAGGCCCTTGATTTTGCCGGCCTTGATCTCGTCCTTGACGAGATTGGCCGCCGCCGCCGCCTCCTTGGCCGCCTCCACTGCGTTGGCCTCATCGATACTCGCTTTCCGCACCGCCGCCCGCTTCGCGCGCGCCTCCCGCTCCTCTGCTGTCAGCGGCTTGGCGGTCGGCAAAGGCATCTCCGCATCCGCAGCCGGCGCCTCGGCTTTCGCCTCGACCTCCATCGGCGCCTCCGCATCCTCAGCCGCGGCCTCCCCGGCGCCCGTCTCCTCGGCCGCCGGCGCCTCCGCCTCATCCTCCTTGCCCGCCTCGGCATCGGCGTCCTTCTCCTTCTTCTTCTTGGGCTTGGGCGGCGCACCGCCGGCAGCGGCGGCGGCGGCGGCGGCGGCGGCGGCGGCCTTCTTCTTCTTGTCGCCGCCGGCAACACCGGGCCCGTCACCAGCAAGGCCGCCAGCGGCCTTGGCAAGCTTCCTGCCACCACGCGAGGCAAGAGCGGGTTTTGGTCAGCTGGGGGTGGGTTCACAGGGTGTCGAGGGGCGGGTGCGCAGGCGCACCTGGTAGCAGCCGCCTCCTTCTCGGCCTTCTCCTTCTGCCGCGCCTCCCGCTCGACCTTCAGCTTGGCCCTCTCCGCAACAGCCGCCTCCATGGTCGCTGAGTCGGCGTGCCGCTTCGCGACGCCCTCCGCGCCGCCACCGCCGCCCTCGCCCTTGGACGCCTTGGCCTGGTTGCGCTCACGCGCCATCTGCGACTTCTGAAGGTTGCCTCCACCCATGGTTCTTTACGGTAGTGAGCGAAGTCCGCGGCGTTAGAGCGGCCAGCAGTCCGGCGTCCCGAGCTAGCTGGATCTCTATCAGAATCTGCGCCTTGTGCTTCGTGTGGTGTGCACCCGTATGATGTTCTCATTGCGCGGCACCCGCAGAACGCACAACTTACCTAAGTGCAATCTTTGGGACTGTTTAAGCGTTTTACGCGCGTTTTATTGACGCGACCTGCCATCGAGCGTAAGCATGCGCTATGCTAAACTTTATCACAACCAACATGCCACGACGCACCGCGCCGGTCCAGCTCGAGGTCTCTCCCACAGGCGGCGTCGCCAGCGCCGGTGCCACTGGTGGAGTGACGGAGCTGCCTCCACTGCCCCACCTCCTGCAGTCCATAGGCAGGGAGGGCAAAGAGTTGCTCGAGCGGCTCGGCGCGTCTCCGCCGCCGCCGTCGCCCAATGCGTCCGCCTGGTTGGCGCCGGTAGCCCTCGTGGCGGGCATGGAGCAGCTCGACGCACCCGAGCTGCCCGCATTGATGCGCTTCCTCTGCCATGCCGGCGAGCGATGCGCCGTCGAGTGGCTGCCGAAGGATGCGGACGCGCAGTCGCAGCGCCGGGCGTTTGCGCGTGCCAACTTTGCGATCACGACGCACGCGCACGCCGCCAAGCTGGTGTGGATGCCCGCTTCGTCGGTCTCGGTCTTGATCGCACCGGACGCAAAGCTCAAGGGTCGCTGCGGCTACGACGAGCAGCCGTTTGCAAACACCCACCTGTGGTGGTGCGCGACGCGGCCACGCAAGAGCGGCAGGTCCGATCTGCGCAAAGGCTGGTCCGGCTTCCGGCAGTTCTCTCGATGGCTCTTTCGGAACGACGCCATGCACATGGCCCTTTACACAGAGGCGGGTCAACACGTGCCAGCCACGCAGCGATCAGGCCGACTCCTGCCTTCTGCCGCCGCCGCGGCCTTTGCCGACGAGGCGTCCGCAGTGGTGACGGCCGTGGTGCAGGGCAACGGCAGTAGCCACCAGACGCGCCGCCAAGGACACGAGGCAGTGACGATGCTGCAAACGAAGCGGACCGAGTCGCCTGCAACGGGAAAGGCGGAGCTGGCGGAGCTGAAGAATCTGCTCTGCATCTCGCAGCTGGTCGGCCTGCACCGGCAGGCGCTCCGATACGCGCGCGAGCTGCTCGAGGCTCCGGCGTGTGGCAGCAGCTGCTACTGCTCAACAGCGGGAATTGTGGTCAATCTACTGCGCGCCGGGACGGACTCGGCCTATGACGGCGACGCCAGAGTGCACCGGGCCGCCGCAGATGCCTTCTTTGAGCGCCACGTCGGCGAGCGCTGCAGCTACCGGACGTCCTGGCAGATGTCCTCACCACCCGAACAGTTCGAGCCGGGTTTCAACGCGATGCCCTGGTGGGACCCTGCAGACTTTGCGGTGGGCCGCCTGCTCACCGAACGGAGCGAGGAGCTGCTCCGTGAGCTGCAGCCCTACGCCAGCCGCGCGCCTTGGCGGACGGACCAGGGCGTGCCCTACGAGCTGATCGAGGCCGGTGCGTGGCGACAGCTCAGCCTGTACGAGGACACGACCGGTTGGGACGACGAGCTCTGCAACGAGCTTCCGGTGACGTGCGGCTATCTGCACGACTTGCAAAGCTCCGTCGCTGGCCAGCGCGAGCTCGGGACGAAGGTCAAGCTGTTTGAGCTCGGACCAGGCGCGGCGCTGCGTCCACACTTTGGGGTCACCAACCGTCGCATCTTTCTGCACTTTGCCGTCAACCTTCCCTCAAGTGGCACGTCCTTTGTGCGTGTGGGCTCCGGCGAGGAGCACGCGTGGGTCTCCCCTGGTCAGTTGATGCTCTTCGACGACTCGTTCGAGCATGAGGTTTGGAATGAGGCTGCGGAGCCGCGGCACGTGCTGGGGATCGAGTTGTTGCACCCCGATCTCGCCGCGCTCGAAGATGAGGAGGAGGAGCAGGAGCTCGAGGATGCGGAGGACGACGACGAGGACGATCAGGAAGACGAAGAGGCGGAGGAAGCGGATATCGAACCTGAGAATGTGGAGGCGGAGGAGGAGGCGGAGAAGGAGGCGGAGACGGAGGTGGAGGCCGAGGTGCAGGCCGAGGCGCAGGCGGAGGCGGAGTCAAGTTTGTCATCGACGGAAGCGGCACTCGCGTCGGCGCGTTTTGAGATTGGACGGTTGCGAGCACAGCTCGGTCGGTTGCGTGGCCACGAAGGCGAGGCTGACGAGGAGAACGATGTTCCCGAGGTGGATGATGGCGGTGTACCGGTCATCAGACAGCTCTCGGACCTCACGCGCTACCTGCCGATGGGGATCGCCTTCAACATTGGGCTGCTGCTGCGCGGCAAGCGCCATGCATTCCAGGTGGACGAGGACGAGCATGTCGCTTACGAGGGGGACATGCCGTCGGGTCTGACGGCTCATGAAGCATACGCAGACCTGACCATCGAAATAGCGCGGCTGCTGGCGCCATCAAAGCGGCTCGGCAGCTTCGACTCTGGGTATGGCGCCGTCTTCTACGATCGGGGCACACCAGCTGAGAAGCTGGCTGCCAGCGCCAAACGCGCTTGTGGCGGAGGGCGGTCCAACGACGACACGTGTGTCGCTGCGTTGCACGGGCTGCTGGGCCTTCGCTGCCGACCGGAGGCCTTTCGGGAGCACGTCAAGAGCTTTCGTGTCGCGGCCTACCTCCACCCGGGCGCATCTGTATTCATGGCACAGCAGTGCACGTCGGGCGACGAGGTGGCTGCGTTGCAAGACGACCTGCTTGCGTATGCTCCTGTCGCACAAGAGATGGAGATTGGCAAGCTGCAGCTGAACGTGATCACCGACGTGCCCACGTTCAGCAGTCCGAGCTGAGTGCTTGCGACTGTCGAGTGATGTAGCATGTAGGGTGTCGACTGTCATTGGAACAAAGCTCACACTTACGGCTTTACACGTTTCATACACGTTTCATACCTAAAGCTGTACGCATTCACGATTCACGGGCGCCTGGAGGCGCGCAGTGTGCAAATCACCGCACATGACAAGGCGCAATCTATTGCTGCTTTACGAACCACTATCACCCGCCACAAAGGTCTGGCTCAGGCTGCGCATGGCCTCCGCGCGCTGCACCGGAGCGGCAGCGTCACTCGGCGCGGGCGGCGGCTCCGCCTCATCGGTCGGGAGCTGACCGAGGCTGGAAAGCCGTCGAATCGCGTCGGCTCGCTGCGTCTTCGCATCCCCGACGACGCCTGCGCGCGTCTCCCACTGCTCCTTGTTTTGCCCCGCCATCCGCAGCCGCTCCAGCCGCGCCACGGGGTCGTCTGGGCCCGTTGCTTGAGAGTTGGGCTTGGCTACCCTCCGCGGCGAGCCCGAGTCCACCGATGGCGCGTCGGCTTTCGCATCCGAGATCGCCGCCTTCGCACCGGCGGGCGCAGCAGCGTCCGCAGCTGGCGGCTCATCCGCAGCAGCTGCAGCTGCAACCTCCACCTCCGCCGCCGCGGCCAACTCGGCGACCTCCTCGGCCGCAAGCCTCACAACCTCCTCGACCAGCTCGGCCACAGCCTGCGACACCGCTGCTGCCTCCTCGGCCTCGGCCATCGCTGCTGCCTCTGCCGCCACCTTGGTCGCGGCCGCCTCTGCCGCGGCCTTCTCCGCGGCCTCCTCCGCAGCCTCCTCCGCGACCCTCTCCACCAGCGCTGCCACCTCCTCCATCGCCGCCTCCGTAGCTACCGCGTCCCTGCCTGCGTCTACGGGAGCTTCCAGCTGCGCCTCATCCCCCTCCTGTGCCGAGTCGGCGGCGTTGGCGCTCGTGCGGCGCAGCCAGCGGGCTGCGACCATGCAGCGCAGGGTGGCGGTCACCTCACCGTTGGAGTCTCCAAACTTCAGGTCGAGCGGCTTGGGCACCGAAGTCGCGTCCGCATAGTCGCGCAGGTCGAAGTGCGCCGTGCCGAGCTTGCGGTCCTTGCCGTCGGGGCCCTGCTCGGTGAGCGTGAAGGCGGCCTCCTTGCTCTCGAAGGCACCCTCTCTCTGGCGAAACATGGTGACGAGGAGAGCGAGGTCTTGCGACGTCGAGGCCATCCGCATGAGGCTGCCGTCGCTCTCCTGCATACCCTCCTTGATGGGGATCGGCTCCGTCTCCTGCCGGCTGCCGCCGCGCTTGAAGGCGATCACCAGCTTGCCCTCGTGCCTGTCGCGGTGGAGCGTCACGTTCAGGTCGTTGGCCTGGAAGCTGAACTTGCACGGAGCCGTGCCGACTTTTGAGCGTGGCATTGGAGCGCTGGGCTCCGCGTGCAGCTCCTCTGCAGCCGGTGGGACGGCGAGCATCGCCTCCGGCGCGCTGCCAAAGTCGGCGACTTCCGATGCCTCCTCCTCCTTGCTCTCGCCAAACTGGTCTTGGGCGGGCTGCGACTCAAAGCCAAGAGACCGTTTCTCGTCCTCGGACCAAGATGCCCTCGGCGGTGCTGGTACACTCTCGTCGCTCAGTGCGGTCGAGGCAGGCTGCGGTCCACTGCTGGCGGACTGCTGCGGTTGCCCGCCGGCCGAGTCTCGCCGTGACGCGAAGGGGTGCTCCATCAGCGATCTCAGCGCCGCGAGCCACATCCCCATCGACTCCTCGTCGCTGCAGCTCAAGTCGAGCGTCTGTCGTTCCTGTGTGCTCAGATCGCCGTCTTCCGTCATCTCTGTCGGGAGGGCCGGCAGCGCACGCCTGAGGACCAGCGAGAAGGACAGGTGCGCGGCACCGGCGGAATCACCGTGCCGCTTGAAGACCTCGCTCTCGTGGCCGATGAGCACCTCGACGATGTCGGAGACCTGCACCTGACGCTCGATCGACTTGCGCCGAAACTTGGCGAGGCCCTGCCGCGTCCAGGTGATGCTCCTCTCGTCCGCAGAGAGGTGGAAGAGCGTCTTCTGCGGGTCGCCGCTGCGGCCGTGCTTGAGGACGGTCGCGCCCTTTTTGAGCCGCGCGATGCCCTCCTCGGCGGCCGATCGGCTGCGGGCGACCAGGGGCGTCGTCATAGAGGGCTAGAGGTGGGCTGAGGATCCGCGATCTAGATAGTGTAGATCAAGAAATTACGTTTCGCCCAAGTCGCAATGCAAGAAGTTATGCATGCAATAGTGTTTTAAACGAAAATTTGACAGGATTCACCATAACATCGGACCTACACACGCAGCCTATGTTACCTAGCCGGCTTGAGCAGCGACGCCTCCAGCAGACCGAGCGAGTCCTTCACCTGCCGCACCTGCTCGGCGAGCTCCTCGACCTTCGCCATCTCCGCGTCCATCTGCTCACACCTCGCGATGAACGTCGTGCCGAGCGCCACGCTCGTGCTCACCGCCTCCGCGGCGTGCTGCGCGGTGCCGCGGTAAACCTCCATGTAGTCGGCGCAGTTGAGCGTCATCTGCGCAACGGTGTCCGTCGGGCCAGCGTGGGTGGACAGTAAGGCGAGTGCCGCTCGGGCGGCCGTGCTGTCGGGGCGTGCTGCGCTGCGATTGGGACGCGCTGTCGGCCCGCCTCAGGAGGGTACGGGGTCCACGACGGCGCCGCAGCCAGAGAGGAGTGCTCCTCACGCGCCGCGGCAAGTCGGAGGGCGCAGCGCACCCCTCTGAGCGCGTCGTTCGCCGCGCCGATGAGCTTGGCCGCGTCCGCAGCGACAGCCTTCGCGCTCTGCTCGATGGCGGCGAGCGAGGCGAGCGTCTCGGCGGGCGGGCCGAAGTCCGGCTCCTCGCGCCACACGACACCGCCGGACTCGGCAATCGTCATCGTCTCGGCGAACTCCTGGCTCGGCGTCTGCTGCATCGCGTCGACGAGGCCGCAGGGTCCTTGTACGGCGAAAGAGGCGCGCGGGTGATGCCGAGGCCAGGTTGAAGAGGCCGGCGCTGCGCAACTGCGTTTAGGTTCCTAGGTTGGTAGACTAGAAGTTCTGGCGATTCGGCTTGCTTGCGCTTGGCTTGCGGTTGGCGGCCGCCGCCTGACGCTGAGCATGCCGGCGGCGAGCGAGGAGCAGATCTCTGAGGCGCAAATCGCCGTGCTGTACTGGGCGACGGGCAGCCTGAGCTATGAGGAGCTGGGCGCTGGCGCCCTGGCTCCTCAGGAGTACAGGAGGCAGTGCGCAGAGGTCACGACGCTGGAGCTCTTCATGAACTCGCTCCCAGACATGCACATCATCGCAGACTATCCAAACGTGATGGAGCTCTCGCTGCAGGTGCATTCGCTGCAGCGCATCGTGGCGCTCAGCGAGCTGCGGCAGCTGCAGCGCGTCTCGCTGACCGAGTGCCAGCTGGAGAGCATCCGCGGGCTGGAGCGCTGCACGCAGCTCCTCCACCTCGACGTGAGCTTGAACCGCATCGACGAGATGGACCCCAACGTGCTGCAGCACCTGACCGAGCTGCGCACGCTGTGGATGAACGAGAACCGCATCACGCTCATCGAGGGGCTCGAGCCGCTGACCAAGCTCACGTCGCTCTGGCTGGCGCGCAACCAGATCGGCTGCATCGGCGACGCGCTCGAGCACAACCTGGCGCTGACCGACCTCAACCTCTCGGCCACGACGATCGGCAGCTTCAAGGACATCCCGTACCTCACGCGGCTGCGCCAGCTCAAGACGCTCGCCTTCGGCGACCTCCACTTTGGCGAGAGCCCGGTCTGCGCGCTGTGCAACTACCAGACCTACGTGCTCTTCCACCTGCAGCAGCTGGCGCGCATCGACTCGGTGCTGATCGCCGAGGAGTCGCGGCAGCTGGCGGAGGCGACGTACATGAAGAAGAAGATGTACTACAACATGCGCATCAAGACGCTCAAGCGCAACACGTCCAACGTGATCCGCAAGGGCATGGAGGCGCGCCAGGCCAAGGCCTCGCAGATCAACCTCAACCTGAACGTGCTGATCCGGCAGCAGAAGGACGTCGAGCGCGAGGTGCACGAGCGGCAGGCGACGGGCGAGCCGTCCGCGGGCAAGGCCGCCGAGGCGACCGCCGAAGAGTCAGAAGCGAGCGCAGCGCCGCGGCAGACGCGTTGGCATCTGAGGGCGCTCCGCACCGCACACGCACGCTGGCCCGGGCCCCCAGCCCCCTCTCTCTGGCCGCCACGCCCCACTCGCCACACCCCGACCGCCCCCCTCCACCTCTCTTGTTTGGTGTGTCTTGCCTCGGACGCGCAGGAGCTCGCGCAGCTGCAGCGCAAGCTGCAGGTGCTGCAGGAGGGCATCGACCAGAAGACGACGGAGATTGCGCAGGTCGACACGTACGCGACCGACTTCAAGGGCGCGGTGCGCGAGTCGTCGCAGAGCTCGATCTGCCGGCTGCTCGTCGAGCTCGAGACGGGCGGCAACATCCGGCTCGAGGACGGCAAGCCGTCCGACGTGTGGTACTCGTCGTGCGTCGACCTCGTCAACTCGCGCTTCCTCGCCGCCGAGTACGGCGACTACGGCATCAGCGGGCTGCGCGTGACGCGCGTGACGCGCGTGCACAACCGCCACCTGCGCA
>Ga0115006_10004007_pt1 | contig 10177 bp, 9 predicted proteins | sample ArcOceMetagenome_3_FD_88943 | JGI IMG/M metagenome (GOLD analysis project Ga0115006, IMG submission 88943) | Marine eukaryotic phytoplankton communities from Arctic Ocean - Arctic Ocean- Svalbard ARC20M Metagenome | ecosystem: Environmental > Aquatic > Marine > Oceanic | place: Arctic Ocean...
CGGGACGCCCCTGCATCAAGCCGCACCCGTTCCGTCTCCTCCTCCGCTGATGCCAGCTGAGACTTGAGCGCAGCCGCTTCCTCCCGAGAGGCCTTCAAGTCCTCCTCCATCTTGCACAGGCCATCCCGGGACGCCCCTGCATCAAGCCGCACCCGTTCCGTCTCCTCCTCCGCTGATGCCAGCTGAGACTTCAGCGCAGCCGCTTCCTCCCTTGAGGCCTTCAAGTCCTCCTCCATCTTGCACAGGCCATCCCGTGACGCCCCTGCAGTCTCCGCGATTTTGGTGGCGCACTCCATAGCTGCAGTTTGCTCATCCAGCAATTTCATCGCATGCAGTAGTTTGCTTTCGAGGTCCCTACAATTGTCGTCAGCGGTTGCGATTTGTTGCCGCAGAGAGGCTGATTCTTCCTGCAGCGTGTTAATCTTCCCGGAGGCTTGCAAAAGCTTGCTTCTAGCATCTACAACCTGAGCTTCAATTTGATGCTGACTGTGCTGGGCTTCAGTGAGCATCTTCTCATACGAGGTTTTCAGTTTCACCAAAGCCTCCGCTGAGTTTTGCTCTTGTGCTGACAACTGCTCGTTCTTGGATTCTAATTCACGGGCAAGAACATGACGTGTACTGTTGAATTCACTTTGCATTATCTTGACGGACTCTTCTTTTTGGGCAGCTGAAGTTCGAACAGTGGTGAGATCAACTTCTAGGCGAGAGACAGTTGCAGTTAGACGCTCGACGATCGCCAATAGTCCTGTGTCTCTGTCCGCTGCATGCTCATCCCTGGAGAAACGGTCTACGTTCATCTGACTACTGAAGGTCTCTAGTTCAGCTTGCATCATCTGCAAGTCTTTCTCCTTGCACGCAAGTTGCGCTGCACTTTGCCGGAAAGTGGTGACCGCTTCAAGTAATTCTGCATCTAGGCGCTGAAACCGTTCCTCCTGTTCCCAGCTAGCATTCGCTGCAGCACTCTTCTCTGCATCACGTTGCGCAGAAACACGTGCTACTTCTTCTTTGAGAGTACCGTTCAATCTAGCCAACTCATGCGCCTGGACCCTCAATTGTGAGTTCTCGCTGTCTGCTTCTCGCAATTCACGTATCTCAGCCTGTTGTTGCGTGATCATCTTCTTGTGGTCCGCCAAAAGAAATTCGAGTTCGGCGATTTGCTCTGACACTTTGTCGCTTTCCAGCAGTGCTGTACAGCTGTCGGCCAGGACGTCCTTGGTAGAGTTCTGTATTTGCACGTCGTTCATCCCCAACCCCTCTCTTTCCCAAAATTGTGTCTCAGCATCTTCATGTTCATCAGATGACGAGCCATCATCCGAAAGATCATCAGCTGCCATCATCCATCAATCACATACCGGTAAGACCATCGCAATAACACAGGGCATGTAACAGGGTCCCAAATTCTCGAGTGCGTGTTTTCTTTTGATAGCCTAGATTTGCAAACAACTCACCATGTTGGTCGGAATTCTTCTTTGTGAGACGCTTGGAAAAATGAATTGAATGCGGTTTCTTCGCTTGCACATCAGCAACGACTTCTGTCAAGTGCGCAGAAGTCGGCGTCTCCTTTAACCTCAAAACAGCTGACAGCTCTTGCTGCAGGTTCCTGCACTGTGTATGCATGGTTTCGAGTTCTCGATGCTGTTTAGTATTTATGCTCTCTAAATCGCTCACTTCCTTCTGGGATGCTGCTAGAAGAGCCTTCAATTCCATCATTTCCGCCGTGAGTGCATCAATGGTTAGCTTGAGAGAAGTCTCTACATGCTCTCGATCTTTCTGCCTCTGCTCGCTCGCTGAGGTGGACGCTTGGTCTGCAACTTCTGTCGTTGGCGAGTGAGCAGCCAAAGCAGCCACATTGAAAGCGTACAGCTGCGCCATACAGGTTTCGAGATCATCAAGATCTGATGCCAAGCGCGACTGCCACCTACAAAAGTTGTCCCATATTTCGACTTGCAGACTTGCCTCCTCGGCGAGAAACTTGACCAAATTGGTGTTAACATGGCCCACAAGATCGGGCAGGCAAGTGTCGGTGAGCTGTGCGGTCTCCTCCTTGAGCTTTTCCATCAGCTGTATCGCGCTGCATCGCTCGCCTACTTCCTGCATGCTAATAGCGCACAGCGTGACCGTGCGCACACGTTTCTCTGGCTCCTTTGAGAGGTACTCTATCGACACAGCAGAACCGGGCGGACGATGAGAGTCGAGGCTGGCGGCTATACTTTGTTGCGTGGCCTGCTTGCCGTCAATTTGCAGTATCTGATCCCCCTTGCGCAACTGCCTGCAGAAAAACGCCGGGCTGCCAACCACCAGCCCCTCCACAAACGTCCCTTTCACTACCAGCCCCACAGTTGTCCTGCATCGCTCCCGGCTGCAGTCGTTCGCTGGCGGCGGCCGCGGAACAACGCCCTGCAAGAATTCACGTACGCGGCCAGCAATGCTTTGAAACTCGTCTACGACGCCGGCTGCTCGCTCAAATGTCTCGGGATGGGCGGCCCGAGCGCTTTCCGCGCTGCCCTCCGGGCCGCGGTGCGGGCGGAAAGGCGACCTGCCAGGGGCCACAAACACACACGCGTCAACCGACCACGTCGTGCTCCGCGCACCCGAAACAAGTGGGATTACAGCTCCATCCGCTCGCACGCTCAGCAAAAGCACAGAGAGACCGTCCGCGCTTGATGTCCCGGTCGCCGCGGCCGGCGAGCAGACCACACTCGCACCGCCATGCGAGCTCAACCAGCTTGACATCCGGCCGCGAGCCGCCCAGCGCGGACGGCACGCACCTTGACCGAAGACGTTCAAAGTAGTCAGCGGCGGGGGTCCTGCGCATCGGCACGCGCGAGGTCAAAAACTGCCCGCGCCGCCCGCCGCCGCCGGCGCACAGCGGCGGGTTGCCAGCCGGGGTGCGCTAGGTGCCTGAGCACGCCATGTTCGCCGCGCTGGGCAGAGGCAATCCAGGCGCGCGCTTCTCGCTGGATGAGCGCCGCGTCGCCCGCCGCCAGCGCCGCGGCGGGCGCGAGCAGCATTGCAAATGGCCTCGCCGCCGCCCCGCTGCTGAGCCTCTGGTTTTGCCGGTGAAAAAAAAAACTAACTACGCCCCTCTTTTTCCATTTTACTACTCACAGAGTCGTTCGGTAATATACAACACCACATCGGTTGACACACGCCACTGGCCACGGACGCGCCGCGGACAGGATGGCCTCCGCGGGCAGTGCCAGCCGGACGAATAGCGGCGGTGCCGGCAGGACGCACAGTGGCGGGCACAAGCACACGTCAAGCACACGTGGCGGCAAGGCCCATGCTGCACACGAGTTTTTCTCGCTCGAGGCTGTCGACTTCGGCCAGCTCAAGGAGGAGGTGTGCGACGCGCGCTCGCCTTGTGCGCTGCCCCCGGCGCTGCCCGTGCCTGACGGACGCTGTGCACGCGGTCGCGGCGCAGGTCTCGGCAAACCCGATCGAGGAGGATCACTTGGTCATGGAGGCTATTCAGCTTGCGCAGCAGCGCAAGTTCGACACGGCGCGCGACTTGGCCGAGAGCGTGCTGCACTCGAACCCCAACAACACGACTGCGATCCAAGTGAATGCTAGCGAGTGCGAGTCGCGCCAGGACTGGGGCATGGCGGTACGCTCCGCCTGTCACCTGCTGCCGCCAGCCGTGTGCTGGCGCGAGCGCGCGCGCGCGACGCACGCGGAAGTTCTAACCTCGCCGAGCCCGGAACGGTACGGCAGGCAAAGTGCTTCTTGTCGGGCATGAACCACAATGTCGTGGACGGGGCGATGGAGCATGGGTTCAACACGAACGTGGATCTTCTTCGGGCGAGCCGCCCGCGCTGGCTGGAGCGCGGTCCGCAGAACAAGTGGGACGACGTGCTGAGCTTCAAGCCCAGGCCGCAGAAGGAGCGCGAGGGAACGCCTGAAGAAAAGCCGCCCTGGTGGCGCCTGGGCAAAAGGTATGAGGAGATTGTCTCTGACCCCGGCTACGTGAATGACTTGATCGAGACAGCGCCCGATCCAGAGGATGAGCGCGAGGAGCTACGGCGCGTCATCTGGGAGAATTATCTGTTCCTGGACGTGCTGTATGCCTACTACGCCACGGACATGAACGAGACGTGGGACTTTTCACAGCCCATTCCTGGCATGATCAGTCACACTGGCGACGAAGAGGAAGAAGAGGGCGAGTCCCAGATAATGCACATGCCCGGGTTCTGGCGTATTCTCAAAGAATGTAAGTTGGCCTATGGCGACGTCAAAGTCAAAATGCACCTTGCGGTATATGACCGCGTACATTTCCAGGGGCAACAGCGCACCGCGTCGTTGATGCGTGAGGATCCCACCTACAGCTTGGCTTCCGGCGACCCACACAACCGAAGCACAGAAGTAACATTTTACAGTTTCGTGGAGACCTTGATCCGGGCGGCCTATCTCAAAATGGTCTCATCTGGCTCTGTGTCGGGAAGGCTTGATGCTCTCTTCAGCGATTATATTCGTCCGTCTGCTCTCAAGAAACAGACAAACAGACACTTTCTTGACTTCCACAACCGTGCAGTGCTGGCCAGTCTGACAGACCCGGCTACTGAACCAAGGTGTACATGCACATGCGTGCGTGCATGTGTGCCGTGCACAGGACATGGCGTGCATTGATGTGTGCACGTGTGCACGTGTGCGCGCGTGCGCGTGTGCACGTGCTTTCGCCTCTCTCGCATTCACCATGCCGGCTTGAATGATCTTGATCCAAAGCTAGTATGCACAGGGAGCGTGTGCGATGGAGCGAGTGAAGGATGAGCTGATTTTTTTTGCACGCGCGCACAGGCTACGAAAGGTTTTTGAATACTTCATTTCCAGCTACAAGCAGAACAAGGTGAAATCAAATGCGACAGGGCAGCTTGATATAACGATGACAATGAATCATGTCTTGGTAATGATGGAAAAATGCAACCTGTTTGATCCCAACTACAACGTCAAAAAGTGTGCGGAGGCATACGGCGCAGTAATATGCGATACCGACCTCTTGCCTCAGGTGTGAGTCTGCCTGACTTGTATATGACTTTTGTTCACAATTTGTTCGCTTATTCTTCTGCATTCTTCCATGCTCTCGCAACAGTCTTTCGCGTGTTACTTCTTTCGGCGCTTGCGCTGCGGAGGGGCTGCAATCACTCAAGAAGGCTTCTGGTCTGCATGCCTAACGTTTGGGCCACCTTTCCAATGCTGAACAGGAGCATCCAAACAACCAAAATAGCGAGATGATTTTTTGGGAGTTTCTCGAGTTTCTGGTTCGAACAGCAAAGCTGAAGTACCACGGATCCAAGGTCAAGCCACCCTCCATGCTGCTCTCCCTCTCTCCCCCCTCTTTCCGATCTTCTCCTCTCTGTACTTCTCTCCCGACCCGCCTCTCCCACCTCCTCCCTCACTTTTTACTGGACCTGGCGGCGGGGGCGCCCCCGGCAGGCGCAGGTGTAGTCTGCAGGCCGCGGCAGCATTTAGCTCATTTCGTGGCGCAATGCCGCGGCAGCAATGGCGCATTGCTGCCGGCAGCATGTGGTGTAGGAATGGCAGGAATGGCAGGAATAGGCAGGCAGGAATGGCAGGAATAGACAGCAATGGCAGACTTCCCTAAATGCATCAAGTCGTTCAGAGTATGTGTCGGAAATGACAGTTGGCGTGATGCATGCACGAGCGCTAAACTCTGCACTTTTACTGCGCTACATTCACGCTTGTTTTTGGTAACATATTTTGAGTGCAGGAGCCCGTCGACGAGATGGTCAAGCGGTGGGTAGAAGGGGAATTTGTGCCATCCTGTGCCCGCGTTATTCCCGGAAAGATTTGATTAAATCTTTGAATCGTGAATCTTATCAAGTCTCCAACAATAAGGATTGCCAACCGTTTAACAATGGATTTCGCAAAATTCATTGTGGTTTCGGGGGGGCTGCGACAGCCACGCAAGTTGGCGTTCACACGGGAGCGAGTGAGATGATGTTTATGTGACGTGAGGCGTCAGACTGTATTGTTGAGAACTGCTACCGACTTGATTGTGATTCCTTTGTCATGTTTGGACTGCTTTTGCAAGAGCTTCCCATCAGGCGCGTACTTGCAGCTTGCGGTCATGAAAAAACCAGTCCGCTCGACGCGCGGTCCTATCTGATCGCGTCCAGTCTTCGCGGATGAATTGTCGTTGACCGGCGACGATGCCATGAAGCGGGCGTCCTTGCGCGCAGGATTTCGCTGCCTGCCCGGATTTGGCCCATAGGGCGCCGGCTGGGGCGCATTCTCCACCCTCAGGACCTCATTGACATGCCGAGGAAGCTGTGCGTTGTGGCTAGTCGCAGCCCGGCTTTTAGGGTCTGCTTCGATGTCGATCCACAAGGGGTTCTTGCGAAAGCGGTCACGATTCGCAAGGGAGCCCCCCAGCGTTGCTGTTGCTTCATCTCTTCCCTCGCTTTGATGCTTCTCTTCTGCAAAGGCGTCCTGCAGAGCATTCCAACCATCAGACGTTAGAACCTTCCGACTATCGCTTTCATGGTGTGGCATGCTCTGTATTGCAGGTTGGGAATCGGTGCAAGTGTTATACCTTCGGCCGATCAGCATCATAACCCGAGTCAAAGACAGCGATGTTCTCTTGCTGGAACTGGTCGGGCTGATCCTGCGTTTTACGATACTTCAAGACTGAAAACCCCACAGGCGACCCGGGCACACCAACCACGTCAAATTCAAAGTCGAGGCCCTGCAGAGGGTCCTTCTTCTGCCGATTCGTCACCGGCCCCCCATTGGCGAACGTTTGGTCAGAGCGATCCACACCTATGACCTTCAAAAGCTCTGTCATTTCCTTGCCCCTGTGATAGTAGTAGCGGTCGCGCAGCATCCCAAAGTTGGCCTCGGTGACCTCGGGATGGTAGTTCAGATCCGGCGGCCTGGCGACGGCGTGTATGCGCAAGTTGCCCAGCCGACGCTCGGCGCGTTGGAACTGCTCCATGGACGCCTCCAACTCTGTAAGTCCCAGCTGCATCAGCGACTCGACCGTGTCCACCACCTCGTGCGTGTCGTTCGCAGCTGCGTGTGCCCGCGCCGTCATCACCTCCATGTGCTCCGCCTGCACGAGCCGCTGAACCTCGACGCTCTGCTGCTTGGCGTCCAGCAGCTTGAGCGATCCCATCATCGACCCCTCTCTGGTGAGTGCGGGACACACGTCGCACGGCCAGGTCTGCGCCTGCTGCTGGACGTGCCTCAAGCGGACCAGCTTGTCGCGCTCCGCCTCGACGTTCAGGCTGCGCATCCACCTGTGCTTTTGGTTCTGCTCGCTGGGCACGCGAGCCCCCTCAGGAGTCTGCGTGAGAAACCACCGCGCGTCCGGCGCGTCCGTCTTGGCCTCCCGGGGCGTCAGGATGTTGGCCGCCACCATCGCGCGCAGCCTGCTCGCCCGCGGCGTCTGCACAGCCCCCTTCTGCGCCGACGGGACCTGCAGCGCGAGCCGGCAGAACCCGTGGGGCAGCGCCGGGAAGGCACGGTCCGGGCTATGCACCGCCTCGCGCCGCGGCGACCCGGCTGTCGGCATGGGCACCCCGGCGCGCTGGCAGCGCGCTCCAGCGGGTGGGGTGGCGATGGGCGGGTACGGGGAATCGGGCCGGTGGGCTCCTCCCGCGGTCGTAAAAACCCGATATTGCAATAATTCTGGCTCTCGAGAGACGCTCTGGACAAAAATCTTTTACCGTGAACCCCACACATAGCCCTATGGACAGGACTACAGGAGACAGGGAAACCTCCCCTCCTCGGGCGCCCCCACCACGCGGCCAGCACAGAGCCCGGACAGAGCGCGAGGCGAGCACAGAGCAGCAGGGCGGGATGCCGGACGACGCGGACGCGCTCAAGTACCGCGAGCGCATGGGGTGAGGGCCGTCTGCCTCGGCGCGATTCTGTGTGGCAACACTGCGTGCTCCAGCGTGGCCGTGACGTGCTGCTGACGGCCCGCATGCACGGCATGCCCGTGCGGTGCATCCCAGCTTGGCTGATTTTGAGTCCCTGTTTTCCTGGACGCGGCGCGACCAACCGCTTCACTCGCATGCGTGCACACGCGCGCGCGCGCGCACGCGCACGCACGCTGCAGTGTGTCGCGGTGTGTCGCAGCGGAGCCCTCCGGGGCCGCCTCCCCGGCGCGGAACCCCCCGTTCCGCCTTGGCATCGCGGCGTGACGGGCGTCGCTGCGTCGCTCCCAGCCGCGCGTCTGGCATCTGCTGTGCATGCGTGTCTGACAGCACGGCGCGCGTCCAGGTTTGTCAGGCCACCGCCGGAGCGCATGTCCTTCTCTCCAGAGCGCATGTCCCAGGGCATGATCCCCGGATCTCCGGAGCGCATGGTGTCGCCGAGCATGAGCATGGCATCGCCGGGGTACCGCCAGGCAACCGTCACCGCCTCGCCGGTCCGGCACATTGGCTACAAGGCTGCGTCACCGCACGTCGTCCGTGCCGCTGTCCCGGCGTATGCGTACCCTGCGCCCGCCACGCACGTGCTCAAGCCCGTCGTGAAAAAAGTCGTGAATGTGGCAACCGTCCACATGCCCGTACGGGTGAGCACTTCTTTTGCCGCCCGCGCACGAACCGAGCCGTGCTGCGTGGTGTCTCGCTGCCCCCGCGCGCGCGGAGTTGCGTGTGGTGCGCAAGGATCCTTTGAGGACGTTAGAATCCGCGGATCATCATCTCACGTGACTGAGGACCGCAGGTGCAGCATGATGGCTTGCCGGGTTTCACATTCAACAAGCCTAAGGAGGAGGAGGAGGAGGAGGAGGCGGCGATGAGGAGAAGGTCCCAGAAGGCTCAGCGCACGGCACCCCCCAAGAAGGAGGAGGAGGAGGAGGAGGAGGAGGAGATCATGGTGGCAAAAAAGACTCAGCAGGTACAGCGCTCGGCCGTGGGTTTTGTCAAAGGCCTTTTTTCAAGGAAGGAAAGGCTCGAAGTACCAGGTTTGCTGAAAGCGAAACACGATGCATGCGAATAAACACAAAGAACAAAAAGTTCCGTTGCCCAATGAGGGCATGGCGTGCTGACATGAATTGATTACAGTCGAGGTTTCTGAGACAATGGAAATTGAAGTGCCAATCGAAAAGGTGATTTACGTCGAGCGTGTCCAACATGTTGAACGCGAGGTATGCTATTGACCCCTGGAATGCTATCTAAGAATTCTCTGGTGATAGTCGTACACTGTGGGTCAGCGCAGTCCTCTAAGCAACATTTCTGTTGCATGAATTTGTCTTCGACAGGTGTTCGTGCGCGACGAAGTGCCCGTTGACGTGATCAAATGGGTCGAATTGCCTGTTGAAATCGAGAAAGAGGTCATTGTCGAGGTTCCCAAGGAGAAGATCGTGGAAAAAAGGGTACCTCGCAAAGTTGTTAAGCAAGGGCCGCGGGATGAGGATCCGCTGCGGCAGATGCAGGAACGGATGCAGCAGATGCAGCAGCAGATGCAGCAGATGCAGCAGCAGCAGCCCACACAGCAGCTGCTCCAGCAGATGCAGCAGCTGCAGCAGCAGATGCAGCAGCTGCAGCAGCAGATGCAGCAGATGCAGCAGATGCAGTACCAGCCCGTAGTCACCGGATCTGAAATCCGTAGACTTGCTGGTGAGGGAAAAGTAATTGGCGAGGAAGTAAGGCCGTGTGCGGCGATGACGCCGGAGCATGTTCGCAACCCAAATACGCAGATCAACATCCTCAAACCTTCTCCGGAATCCGAACAAAAGAGAAAACCTGCAGCTGCACCTGCAGCTGCAGTCCAAGGACATGAAAAATATTTAAAGAAAATGGAGGACGGGGCGAAACCAACAGCAAAGGCAGCGCAAGAAGCAGCAGCTAATGCACAGGCGCGGGCGAGTGAGAAGGAGCGCGCGTTGCAAAAGATGATCGAGCACGCGATGGCGGGCGGTGTGATTGACGAAAGGAAGCAAAAGGAAATCGATCGGGCGAAAGCGGAAGTGGCGAAGGCGCAGGAAGAGGCAGCAAATGCAGCTGCCGCTGCACAGGCGAGGAATTCAGAGGAGGCAGCAGCTAATGCACAGGCGCGGGCGGGTGAGAAGGAGCGCGCGTTGCAAAGGATGATCGAAGACGCGATGGCGGGCGGTGTGATTGACGAAAGGAAGCAAAAGGAAATGGATCTGGCGAAAGCGGAAGTGGCGAGGGCGCAGGAGGAGGTAGCAAAAGCAGCTGCCGCTGCA
>Ga0115006_10004008_pt1 | contig 10176 bp, 8 predicted proteins | sample ArcOceMetagenome_3_FD_88943 | JGI IMG/M metagenome (GOLD analysis project Ga0115006, IMG submission 88943) | Marine eukaryotic phytoplankton communities from Arctic Ocean - Arctic Ocean- Svalbard ARC20M Metagenome | ecosystem: Environmental > Aquatic > Marine > Oceanic | place: Arctic Ocean...
AATAGGTTCTGGCTCATACGGGACGGTACACGTTGGCCACTTGACGTCTAAGGATGACAAAGAAGGGGAGAAGATACGCTGCATAGCCAAAAGAGCTTGGACGGTCGACGAGATCGAATCCGACGTGCCTACGCGGGTATTCAACTCTGAGAGGGGAAAGAACACGATCAGGACAGGACTAGCGTCGGCGTCATCATCTGGCTCCAAAGTTGAAGAGCTGGAAGATTTGACACCAGACGAAAAGAAAACTCGTGCGCAGCGATGCTTGCACTACTTCGAAGTTGAGCGGCACTGTTTTGAAAAGATCGAGTCAGGGGGGAATGTCGATCTTCGTGCCACGCCGGCATTTTTCGGAGTGCATAAAGATCAGCGGAGCGACTACTCGGAAGAAATCATGGACGGATACGAGACTTCGTCCGGAAACGAATGGATGACATTCGAATTCATCTCATCCGACAGGGAAACACCGGCGCCGACCCTTTTGGATTCGATGGAACTTGATTGGAAGGATCAGCACATCGGAAACGAGAATCATCATCTCTATGATATTCAAATGGCGTTAAATCTGGACGAGGACGCCTCATTTGGCGACACCCTCGATGCAATTTTCGTTTCTATCCTAGAAGACCTCAAGCAACTGCACTCCATGAATATTGTCCATCGAGACCGTGAGTTCAGTTCACTAAGTCATTGATTCGGTTGCCCCCTTGGTGTCTAAATTTGTGTGTTCTCAAAGTGAAACCTGGAAACTTGATCTGTGATGGTGCTAATCGACGTCTGCGCTTGATCGATCTCGGCTCGTCGGCTGATCTCGACCCATCGTCTCCAGCGAAGGATGGCAACGTGTTTGGGAACTTGTTTGGGGGGGAGAAACGAGTGGGATATGACGAGGGGATCGTGGCCATTTCGCCAGTGTATTGGTGCGTCAACGGAATCGATCTTAGGAGCTGCCACTGCTTCATGTCCTTACTTCATCACCTCGATTCGTCGCATGCACTTCAAGTGCACCAGAAACTTTCGTCAAACTGACTGACAACCCCTTATCGTTCGACGTTTTCTCCACTGGTCTGATTGTGATGCAGCTTATCTTTAACCTACTCGACGAAAGGACCGATGTAGGGTTCCTTCAACAAGTGAAGAGCTGCCAGTACGATTTAGATCTGTGGCTAGAGAAAGGTTTGGCAACCAAACTGCGGCCGACAGGCTTCGATGAGGGGCTTGAATACCTCGGAGAACGGAGAGGGATGTTTGGCCTCCTCAAGCGCATGTTTGAACGCAACCCTGGGAGAAGAATAACGGCATCGGATGCGCTGGACAAATTAAACAAGATACTAAAGTTGAAGAATGCTGAAGTTGAATGGGACGATGACACGATCGTGCAAGTTGCCCAAGACGAGGCATATTTTGAGGAGGTCATCGCGAACTTTGAAGCAGGCTGCGGGTTCACCTTCGACGATGAAATCACTGCAGACCAAGCCAACATTCCTCGCCCGCTGCACTTTTTGGCAAGTTTCAAGAAGAGAGTCCCTGTGGGCCTATTCCTTTCCGAGGCATCTGAAGCACAGCAGGATGATATGAATGCGGACGATTGGACGAAGTGGCAACAAGCAACAGAGGGCAGCCTCCCTGGAGAAGTGTTTGTCAAGGGCTGGGAAGATTGCAGTCAGGCAGATGATTTGGGAATCTTTGAGATCGGCGATCGCCTCAGAGGTGTTGGTGAGCTGCCGTTCGTCGACGGAGGATTCGAGCAGGCGATCAAGCTGGTAAGACTCTGCTGCTTTTGTTTTTACAAAGAATTGCACTTACTACTTCTTTCTAGATCAACCGTCAACCGAAAGGAGGCGATGCGATCAAACTACACTTCGACAGGCGGTCGAGTCTGAATTCGCGCCCATCTGTGTCAGCGGTGAGAAAAGAGTCCGACTCTTCGTTATTTCAAGTCACAGGACAAGGGGCTTGGAAGAGTGGAGGCAGGCGAGGACATCAGGAGGACGCTTTCAGTGAGTAGGAACGCCTGCATATGCCCAATGTTGTATGCGCGACCGATAATAAGTTCGTCCGATCGATTCTCTCTAGTTCTCCATGAAATAAAAACAAACGATCAAGATGTCTTGCTAGCGGGCGTTTTTGATGGCCACGCAGGGACGGCGGCCAGCGAGAGCTGTCAACGAGTTCTGCCGTCTTTTTTCACTGTTGAGTTATCGAGTTCCGGGGCCGACGACATACAAGGTGCGCTGGAGAGAAGCTGGGACTCAACATGCGAAACGTATCGTAATGGCTGCGACGAGAACGGCGAGTGTATTGTAGACTATGACCCACGTGAAGGAGTGCTATTTGCAGAGACAGGCAGCGAGAATCTTGTCGGTAAGTGAATCATGTACCTAAGAAATCTCGTAGATAGGCGCATGTGTAGTCTAACGAACTCTTTTCTGTCAACTGCAAGTAGCTGGCACCACAGCCACTGTTGCCGCCTTCAGCCTTAGTTCTCGAGGGACAGGAGAAATGACTGTACTGAACTGCGGGGACTCGCGAACTCTTGTGATCGGCGAACCTCAGAGCGCAAGAGAGTCTTTCGTCGTCTTCGAGACAAGGGACCACTCCCCAGACGACCAAATAGAGATCGAACGACTAATGCGAGGCCAAGAACAAGGATTGGACTATTCAATTCCGATGTGCTCCGCTTCTGGCTCATTCATGGTCGTGGGCGATTTCCAGTATGCTCTAGCCCGCTCGCTGGAGGGGAGCTTCGTGACAGGTATATTGAGTAGTCTGAGAACTATTTGTTCCGACCTTCAACTAACCACCCCTCTCGACCCATTCTTGTCCATTCCAGATAAAGGTATCACGAGCGAGGCTGACGTAACTCGCCTCAACCTCGTCAACTCTATGGCGGACAGAGATATCTGCGCCGTTGTGCTGGGGTGCGATGGAGTATTTGAAGTCATGAGCAATGAAGAGGTTGGGCGGGAGGTCGTCCGGATGAGGCGTGCGGGCTACAACGCCGGCGATATCGCAAAGAATCTATGCGGCCAGGCGTTGAAGAAAGGCTCCTACGACAATCTCAGCGTCGTCGTCATATATCTCGACAGGGTGTAGATTTAAGAGTGTTATTCATCGATGAGTCTTTAGTCATCGTCTGCGCTCTTTTTCCGAGCGTTGCCCTTCTTCTTTATTTTCTTCTTCTTGAACGCTACGCTGCCCATGCCTTTGCTCAAGCTCTTTGCCGTGTCCGTGATGGATAATTTTGTTTCTTTCGTTATGTCCACCCCCTTGTAGGCTCTGGTTTTGCCTTCGATGCCACCGGCGGCGTTGGCCGACGACCAGACATCATATGCGCCTAGAGCCGAATCGTGCGCGTTCTCATACTTAGCCTCTTCCATCTTGCGGGCCTGTATCTCCTTCTCCTTTTTCTCCTTGTACTCAGCCAATTCCTTCTCGTGCTGCCTTTGACGTGTTTTCTCCTGCAACTGTTCATAATGCTGCGAAGTCTTGCGAATTGTAGTTGTCGACCAGCCCGTCAAACCGGTATTGTCGTCGATCTTGTCTTTTTCGGGGTCGGGTTTCTTAGACACGTCGATCTCGTGACGGCCACCCATCAGCGCAAGGTGCGCCTCCTCCAGTGTTCCGGGGATCAATGGGTCTGAGCCGACGACCAACCGTATCCTGGACGGAGGCACGTCCATCTCGAGTGTCTCGTCTTCGTCGGTGGGCTTCAGAAGGTATGATACGTGACATGTAACCTTCTTTTCTTTGCTGTCAGTACTCGGTCTTTTCTTCACGACTTTAGCCAGCAGGGCTGTGGTTTTCCAAAGATTGTAGTTTCTTAGATCTCTCTTCTCTAAGTCGGTGGCGAAACTTGAGCCCATCCATAAGTGTACGGGCATGCCGGCTTCGAGTACATTCGAATAGACCTGACCCTCCAGGTAGATCGTGCCGTCCATTTTGTAATGCCCGTGGTTCGGATCAAACGGCGGTTGCTCCGGAGGTGGACCCGGCGGTAGCGGCGGCACAAAAGGCTCGTTCTTCGCAGGTTTGTTCTTCTCCCTCTTAGCGGGAGGCGGCTCGGGAGCAACAGCACACTGTACTTCCTGTTCCTGGGCCGCAGCTGCTATCTCCCAGGGCTTCGCGTTTCCAAAGCCGGGCGCAGGGATGTCCCCAACAGCGCCGTTGATCTTAGCGAAGAGACTGTTAAGGTTCTTCTTATCCTTCTCCTTCTTGGATTTCTCTTCGCGCCTACGTTTCAGATCAAACTCGACTGCCTCCCGGTGCTTCTTTCCATTCTCGTGTAGAAGAATTGATTGTCGGTCGCTTGCCATCCACGCATTACACACGGAGCAGTAATGCCGTTCCTTGTTTCTCCACGGCTCATTTCCGCCCTTCTTCTTTTGCTGGGCGTGCGACATGATGCAGGTGTTGTAGAGGTTCGGCGATGATATCGGTCGGACGAAGCCGCCACAATCCGGCCCAAATACGATAAGAGGTGCTGATGCGTTGGCGTTCGTCCCCAGGAACGCTTCAAACCAGTTCAGCAACAAGTACTTTCCCTGCTGATTGTGACAGAATTGTGACACACGCCAACGCCAACAAGAGCCAGCAGAGCGAAGTCGCTTGATCTGTTAGACCCGTCGTCCTCCTGTATGCATCTCCCTCCTCTCCGTCCTCTCCTCTCTACTAGAGGTATCTACCATATCATCTCAAATCTGCTCATCTGCTCTGCTACTTTTATGCTCCGGCCTCTCGATCCTTTTAGGACAAAGGGTCGAGAGATGAAGGCGGCAATGGGGATGATGAAGCGCATCAGTGATATTGTAAGGGAGGAAAGGCGACGATGGCATCCCCTAGACCTGCGGGTGTCCACTGGTTTGACAGGTGTACAACTCCATTGAATGCGTGCAGCCTCGAGACGTTCGATTGCCCGCACTTGGTCCGATCCGATTCGGCCGACCAAGAAAATGACACGTCAATCGCGTCAAGTCAGGATGATGTCCCTCTGGTGATAGGTTGCTATCAGCTCAACGAAAGGGTGCCTCCAGTTCAAAGTGGTGACGATTCATTTGACGACGACCAAGTTGCATCAACTTGTCGGAGTGGAGAGCTGAGACTGCACATGATTCGACCGTCCGAGCTCAGCTTCGGTAACGAGCCGGTAGACATCATACCGATGGAGAGCGGCGTGCTCGACGGAAAGTGGAGAAGAAGACCGACTCGGGGCGGAGAGGGTGCTCTATTTGCAAGCGCTTGTGCATCTGGAAGAATTCATTTGCATTCGCTCAAAAGAAACGAAAAGTGGAGTCTGTCTCCAGTTGCATCGACATGCGACGAATCGCCAAAAGATGGCGCTTCGATTTGTCTTTCATTGGCTTGGAACGACCTGGAGAACTTAGAAGAAGACTGTGATAGAATAGTGGCTTCGTACTCGAATGGCACCGTTGCTTTGCACGATGTTACAGCGCACGATGGGTCCATACAGGTCGACGAGTCGGTTCGCTGGAAGGCGCATTCTATGTGGCGTTGTCCGTCGGAGGTCTGGACGTGTTCATTCCTTCGAGGCTCAAGACATGTTGTGCTGAGCGGGGCCGATGATGTGAGGCCATTCTGAGAGACAATGTGTGGATTTTCTCCCGACACTCACCTCCGCAAAGTGCACATTGAAGCTATGGGATATACGCGAGGCTCAAAGACCAGCGAGCAAGATTGGTGACGAGGAATTCGAGGCTGGAGTCACAGCTATATCTCCCCATCCCGGCCTCGATCATATCTTTGCTGCCGGCAGCTACGACGAACACGTCAGGATTTATGACGAGAGAAAATTGCACGAGCCTTTGTCGAAAGTGCATGTCGGCGGGGGGGTCTGGCGGATAAAATGGCACCCCTCATCTTGGAAACGCGGCGGTTCTCGGCAAGATTTCGGTAAGATGCTGGTCGCAGCGATGCACGGAGGCTGCCGTTTGGTTGAAGCGGCAGCCTTGAGTGCGACAGAGTCGGATGAAACGATTATCGTTTCAAAGTTTACCGCACACGAAAGTATGGCATACGGCTCAGACTGGGTTTCGTCCGATGCGGTGGCAAGTTGCTCGTTTTACGACAGACAAGTCTTCCTCTGGGATCCGTACAAAGTTCGATCATAACATCATAGAGTGTCCCTATTCGAGTCAATCCGCGTTTCTCACTTAATACTGCCCTAACATATGACCAAACAAACCCACTCATCATCGTTTCCACTATCATCATCAGCACCTCCCGCCATTTTGAATAGGGGAGCACACCCCCTCGCCGTAATCGGTTAGCGAGGGTTGGATGAGACCGAAATAGAGGAGCGCGACCATCGCCACAATGAACGAGCCAGCGATTATTTTCGATATGGTGTCATCGGTGTTCACGCGGAGTGCTTCATCCAGGTCATATTCGTCCTCGTCGTCCGAGATTCCGAGCTGATTTCTCCGTTTCTGATCAATCGCCATGCGCAGTGTCACTGCTTGAGCTCGAGACCTCAGGACCTTGCTCTGATGGAGCCTGATTGAAGGAGCAAACCCATTACAGGTGACAACGCAGAACGCGAGTAGTAGTAGAAGCACCCTCATCTCCTCCGCGGGCCTTCGTATTGTGAATTGTTGTGCGATAAAAGAGTGTCATCGTCAGTCTCTCTAGCAGGAGAGCATGCAGGAGCTCTAGGGCTCGCGCTGGTACCTCATCCACGTCCAAATACGAGTTGTATCTCAGGTAACGTCAAAGTTACCTGAGATTCAACTCAAATGGCGGAGACGAGACGTACCGGAAGACCTTCTACCAGTAAACAGTAGAAACCATGGCGAGCAGCTCTCCAATGCGGAGAATAATCTTCTGCGCTTTGCTCGTTGTGCTTCCGCTTCGATCTGTCGAGTGCTTTTCTTCGACCACGCACAGCAATTCGCATTCGAGAAGCACGGCGCGGACCGCTCTGAGTCAACCAACACGCAATAGAATTGTTAGAACTGCGTTAGCAGCCACACCGGAGGACGAGGAATACGACAGATTACTGGAAGAAGCAAGGCTGAAAGTCTACAGCGATCGAAGGCGGACGATACGATGGGTGCTGAAGAATGCGGAGTCCACGAAAAACTACAGAGTTGCGAACAATCTGGTGCCTGATTTGGACCCCGAGACCGGCAAACCTATCAAGTCGGACGGAAAGAGTGCGGTCACAATAACCGCGTTCGTTGTGGCTGGCGGGGCTGTTCTTCTGAGGCTGGGTGGCCGGGCTGCACTGGTTTCGGCCCTGGGACTAGACTTCGCGTCAGAAAATCCAGAGCTGAAGGACGGCTTGGAGAGTGTGCTTGGCTATGCCAGCACGATGGGGACTGAGAGTGAATTATTCCTGTTTATCCTTGCATGGACTGTCGTGAAGGTGTTTTGCTTCGATGCGGGGGGTGTCATACTTGCATTGGCGTCAGGCATTCTCTTTGGAGGCGTCATTCAAGGTGCAGTCGTCTCGGCGTTTGCTGCCACCGTCGGATCCTCAGCCGCCTTTGGTCTCGCAAAAATCGACACGCCCGTGAGAACGAAGGCACTTGACTTGGTTGAGGAATATCCCAGCCTTCGCGGTATCGAAAAGGTCGTGGCGAAGGACGGTCTCAAAGCGATATTGACTCTGCGTTTGGCGCCAGTTTTGCCAATTCCGATCGGGCTTTACAACTATGTTTATGGAGTGACGAACGTTCCCTACCTTCAGTTTGCCGGCGGTATTTTCCTCGGGAGCCTGAAGCCCTATTTACTGGATTCGTATCTTGGCGTCTTCGGCAAGCAAATTGTGGACGGAACGGCGCAAGACGGAGGGTTGCAAGACTTTCTCCTTCTGGTTGCTCTCGGTGTTTCGGTGTTGATCGGTGTGTTCGCATCTCAGCTAGCGGAGGAAACGTGGGACTCGATCAACGAGGAGGTAGAAGCCAAGAAAGCTGAGATCTCTGAGTCAGAAGACGAAGATGATGTAGTGATGACGGAATTCATGGGCATGGGGCTCCCGCAATTTATCGTCAAATTCCAACTTGCTCTGCAGGCGGCAGACGAGCGAGTCAATCAACTTATCGAGGAAGAAATGGAGGCCAAGGTCTGGAACTGCACCATGGCAGAACTAGACGAAGACCCAAATGATCCAGCAAAGCAGCCTGGCAGCGTCGAGGTGCTCGAGGCCAATCAGGGTTTCAACATTGGGGCAGACATATGCAATGGACTCTGCCTTTCGCCTGCACTTTTGAAAGCGTACTTAAAATACGCGGATCCTCTCTATGACGAATCTGCCGCCGAGATCACGAGCACACAGCAAAATGTCGATTTAGTTACCCAGGGGATCGCGATTCCTCAGGGTGAATCCGTTGAAACGATAATACAAGAAGCCGAGCCGAACGACTCAGTCGAGCGAGGCGTCACGCGAGAAAGCACAATAGAAGATCTTTTCGTCGCTCTCAGATTATTACGCGTCGAGATGGAGCAAGACATTGAGGCAATGAATAAATCGAAGTAGCCTTAAAACTTGCAACATAAGTGGATTTATCCATTCCCTTTTTGATCTGATGAAGTTCTTGTTACAAAGTACCTGGCATCAAAGTCAAAGTCGACCAATACGACTTTTCACTCACAATCCATGTCGTCGTCGTCGTCATCTTCCGTAGACGTCCTTGCTTCCCCGTTCCAAGTCCTTAGCGAATTGATAGTGTTTCTCCTCCCTTTGTGCCGCTTGACGAGAAAGTAAAAGATCCAGGAAATGCCGCTAGTCGGTGCTGAGGGAGATCTTGTTGGAAGGAGTTGAAGGTCTTCCATTCCTTCGCCACTGTACCGAAACTGAACGCACTGGATGACACATTTTGAAGAGCAACCAATCGGGATGTATCCACGTCGTATTTTTTGCAGAGTGCCGCGAACAGCTTTCTTCCTTCCCCTTGTACCTCGCCAGAGTTTCGTCCACGCTACTTAGCTTTGACGGATTATGTTCCTCGTAGAAAGCTATTAGTGCCACTCGGGCGGGTGCTTGAGCCGACGCAGATCCCGCCTTTACTGCCGTTCGCCTTCCTGTCGACACTTTTTGTTGTCTTCTCAGTCCTCCTCTCCTCTTGAGGCTCGCTGTAGTGCGCCGCTGTCGGTTTACCTTGGCGTCGAGGCGTTTCTTGTAATCAGGTCTTCTCTTCTCCGGACGACTTTCCCGCGGTCTTGGCGGAGACACCGCACCGACTTCGAACACCCAAGACGGTTGCCCTACGTCCGACGAGATACCATGCAGGGAGAAACTCGGTTGAGAGAAGAGACGTTAAGGTCGGAGATCTACTTTTTTGGACTTCTCTTGACGAGGTCCAACTCACCGGAGAAGTTCATCTTCTTGCGGCACGTGTCATCCTTCATCAACCAAGATATTTGACCAACAGGCCATCGTCCCTCGACTCAAGGCGTTGGTCTGTTGGTGAGTATCTTTTTTGTCCAAGGGCGAGGGGTTCGAATGGCGAGCGATGTTTTGGACCTATAGCGAATTGAGTCCCGCAAAGAGCTCGTCTCTCATACAGGGTAGAAACGCGGCGCATGCGATATGCAACGATTCAACGATGAGGCACCAAACGATACAGGCTGATTCTCATATCAAACACCACTCTAAAACTAATGAAGGTCTTCCTTCTACGGGGATACCAGCGCGCGGGATCGTGTAAATGCCCGCTGCATTGATTATTATGAGCGATGAGACAGGAGCTAACAGATATAGACGTAAGGAGCTCTCTCGAGCGGCTGCACCGCCCTCGTGATCTCTCGTTCTAAACCATCCTTTGGTTCCAACATTAATCAAACACCTCCGTCCCATGTCTACATCTCTCTCTCTCTTCCGGGGGGATGGATAGATTAAAAATCTTTCTTTGAGAGATCCCCTCGATATTCTGTGCTACACGGGATGCTTGACCAGTGCCTAATCATCCGTCCATTTTCTATGATCAAGTTCGCTTCGTCAGGAGTCAGGAGAGAAGAGTGTTATGCCCAGGTATATCAGTAGGTCTACTATCGGGCGCATCGATACTCTTCTACTGCTGGGAACGACCAGGGTAGTTGTCACGTGAGATCCAACACTGAAGAAGAGAGATCGAAAGCCGGGTGCCACCGGCTTTGGGTGGATACACAAGACCATGTCTAACATGGTCGGTCTTTGGAAGATAATCATATTCTAGT
>Ga0115006_10004010_pt1 | contig 10176 bp, 12 predicted proteins | sample ArcOceMetagenome_3_FD_88943 | JGI IMG/M metagenome (GOLD analysis project Ga0115006, IMG submission 88943) | Marine eukaryotic phytoplankton communities from Arctic Ocean - Arctic Ocean- Svalbard ARC20M Metagenome | ecosystem: Environmental > Aquatic > Marine > Oceanic | place: Arctic Ocean...
GAGCAGATTGTTCGTGCGTACATTTTTAAAAAAAAAATGGGGCTGCTCCGAGAAACTCCAAGAGTCACTGAGATGCTGCAGCAGTTGACGGGCGGGATGGGCCTGGAGCTGCACGTCAAGGGGCTGCCAAAGTGGATGAACAAGATGAACCCGGACAAGATGAGCTCGGCCGACCGGCACCACATCGTGAGTGCGAGCAGCCTGCGCAATCCCCCCCCTCCAGACGCGCGCTTAGCTGCGCGCCGACCGCGCCACGCACGCGCACGGCGCGCCCCGCGGAGGCGCCATCGATGGTCCGTGCGCGCGGCGCCCGCGCGTGCCGCGGCGGTTTGGGGACAAATCGTGCACCCGATGTCCACGTTTGCGGCGAGCGGCACCCCTGTCGATGGCCCGCGCGCGGCGCGCGTTCCCGCGCTACCGCCCGCCGTGTCTCGATCCTCAGTGTTTCATTGACGATGTTTGTGCGCCGGCAGATGCACTTGCAGCACCATAGGGATGTCAAGGCACGCAAAGCATGCCTGGAGACGGAGAAGAACGGGGCACGATGCATCTTCTAGGTCCGTGCTTGTCAAGTCCGCGCCTGTGACGTCCGGCACACGGTGTCGCCGTCCGTGCGCGAACCGGGGTAGACAGTGGACTTTTCCCAGACACGTTGATGGCGCGTCGAGCTGCAGGCGGCGTTTCGCGTGGGGCCTCATTTGCGCGTGCGCCATGTGAGCCTCAATTGGGAGCACGACCTGAGTAGCGGGCGCGCAGGCCCAGCGGGCCGTGCCCGTGGCCAGTGGGGGTGGGGGCACAGTGGGGAGCCAACACGACCTGTCCGTGTTGGCGGGGCGCACCACGGGGGTGCGCACATTGCCCTTGAGCTGTGCACAGGCCCTTCCATGCGAAGGAGCCCTGGGGGAGCAGCCACGACCATGAGACGTGGGTGGCTGTGCAAGGATGATTTTCTAAATAACATTAAAACTGCTAGCACTGTGCTGACCTGGACCGCAAGGCTGGGGCGAAGCAGCGCGATGCGCTCATCAGCAGGGTAACATCACAGGGCGACATCAAACCCCACCCCCCAACAATCGCGTAGCGCGAAAGCCGGGATGCTGCCGGCGTTCGCCCCGAAAAGCTCGACTGTTCCTTGGCACTAGGACCTAGTGCCAAAGCGCTTCCGCGCCCCTCCCTCGCAATTTTGCGGCCCTTTTTGGAAAACAGGAAACGAGTTTTGACCTTTTCCCAGATATCGGTAACGTGTTAAACGTGTTAAAATACTTTATATGGTGTTACAAAAACTATTCAGATCTTCAGATGAAGAACATACAACTTGAGCCGGAGAATGCGTGTCTGGGAAGTGCCCGCTCGAGGGCGGGCTAGGCTGCCACTTCAGCGTCTTAGCTGCGTGCTTCAAGAAGTCGAGACTCCTGTCATTAGCGCCGCTTCCACACACACACACACCATCCCGCACAAGGGTGAGGCTGGAGAGAAACAGCTCACCCTCTGAGAACGCAAGTGGCGAGAGACCTGCCACAAGGTCGGGGTCTAGCAGAGCTCCCTTCGCTCCCATAGCTGCCAGCTACTGCAGCTGCTATGCGAACTACTATAGGCGGGGGGATTAGCACATGCTTTGGCATGGCTGGCCCGTCTAGTGGAACTCGACCCGTCATTCCTATCGCTCTTCACTTGCATTTCCCAGGGTCGTTGCTTGTCTGCCGGTGCCTCCACTTGGCGTGACCGCGTCACTCGAGATCGTAGCGCAGCAGGGCGAACATCTTGTTCCCGCGGGTGTCCTTGACCGTCTCGCAGGACAGCTGGAACCCGAGGTACTTGAAGGCCAGCACGATCGACATGAAGTCGGGGCGCTGGCGGTCGATGTACATCCATGCAGTGGTACAGTTCAAGGACTCGGCCACCTCCAAGAGGGACACGAGCGACTGCTTGCTTGATGCTGACACCGCCGACGGGGCGGCGATGTAGAATTGCTCCTGGTCGCTCTTGAAAAAGGCGGTCCAGTTGCAACGCGCGTGGGGAGCCTTGGTCTCGATCGACTCCACCTGGAACGCGATGAAGCCCGAGTCCAGGATGGCCTCAGGCGCCTCGCGCACGTCCGCGATAGCAAGCGCACTGCTGTTCTCTCCAACCTCCTTGTAGCCGAGGTGGGAGAGCTTACTGCTTACGTCAAACCCACGACGGTGGCCGCCCCGCGTAGGTGGAGCAGGAGCACGCCAGCACCTCGCTGACGCGCCCGGAAGCCGAGACCTTGTTGAAGGTGGCGGCGTTATTACTGGAAGTATTAATAATGTAATTACTGTCCTCTAACATCATGGTTGGCGGGCTTTGTGGGGTACTCGGAGTAGGGTCTGGGCCTGGTTCACTGCGCAAACACACACAGACAAACCCGGACGGGTCAGCGCAGGAGCCGCACACCTCGCACTGCCTCGCGCGCACACACCGTAGCAGCCACCCACCGCCCTGCGCCGCCCGCCGCCCGCCGTCTGCCAGTCGCCACATCGCCGCCACCCTGTTGCCCCCCCCGGCCCCTTTTGGGAGGCACAAATCGAGGCAAGGGGAGGAGACACATGCGCGAGCCCCGCACAGCAATCCCGCGGACCCAGCCTCCACCGACCGTGGGCAGGCACAACCTGCCACCGATCGCCCCGTCTGTCCGGGCGCCGCCCGGTGCAAGGCCCCCACGGCGCACCCCCCCCTGCCCGCAACCCCCCGCTGGGGGGTATGGGTCATAGCTCCAGCCGCCGCGCCCCGCGTCGGCGCCCACACTCCGCGCCAGCCCGGCCGATCGCCCGCCGCCGCGGCCGAGAACCCGCGCCGGCGCGCGGGCCGCCACCTGCGCCAGCCGTCCTCGACGCCCCTCTCCCCCGCGCCCCGCCCGCGGCTGCATACCTAGCTTGTTACTGGAGGACAAGCGCACACGGGAGGCAAAGAGAACCAGAATTGTCCAGAAGCCCTTCTCTGGGCAGCGACCATACAAGCAACGCGCTACGGGTGCCTCAGGACCGCCACAAAGCTGTGGAAGGCAAGCCTTTTGGTGCTGGGGCTCCTCCCGATCGCGGTCGTGTGGGAGGCCGGCGACGACGCGATGGCCAAGGGCGGCCTGCCCTCGCTGGGCGCCGTCACGGCGCTCTCTGCCACCACGTTTGAGGGCATGACCGTGCCCGCCGCCAACCTGTTTACGCCAAACGGCGCCGTCATTTTCATGATCCGGCGGATGGGGTGAGCCCTCTGCCGCGAGGAGGCCCTCGGGCTGTCCTCGCTGAAGGTCTGTTCGTGTTCGCGTGGATGCTACTCTGATTGCACGTTTGCTCACAGACACAGACACAGAAGCCACAGAGACAAGACCGCATGTTTCTCGCGCACGCGCTCACGCGCACGCGCACGCACACTCACACTCGCAGGGCCCACTTGACGCAAAGGGGGTCCGTCTCATCGGCATTGCCGGCGAGCATCTGGGTCGGGAGGAGTTTGTCGAGAAGTATTGGAAGGGTGAGCTCCTCTTCGACCTGGGCAAAAAGAGCTGGTTCCCGGCCGTGCATGGCGGCAAGAAATACACCAATACCGCTGGCGGCCTCTTCTCCGCGCTGTTCGGCGGCAAAGTAGCAAAAGCCTGGAAGCGCATGACGAGCAAGGGTGGCATTGAAGGCAACCTCAAGGGCGAGGGCTTCACGCTCGGCGGCGTGTGGGTGGTGCACCCACGAGACGGGGTGATCTACGAGTACCGTGAAAAGCACTGGGGGGACAGCGTGACAGACAACGATATGAAGGGATTGCAAGCAGCTATCAGCCAGCTGCCTGGCCAGCCGGGCTTCATCGTGCCCCCCTCGGTTCCGCTCATGCATCCTCCCAGCATGCATGTAGCCAAGCCGTGCGGTCCCGGCGGCTGCTGAGTGTGCGCAGGGAGTGGCGCTGTGCGCGCTCCAGGGGAGGCTGTGCGTGCAGGCTCGAGACTTGGGCTATGTCCTCACCCGCAGCGTCGCCGTGTGTTTTCGCTGCCTTTGAGCCCTGCGCCCAGTGCCGCACGGGTGCGTAGGAGTGTTGGCTTGAGCAGCCCAGCCATGAATGCGCGTTGCGCGGGGGAGGGTTGGACAGATGAAGACGGAGGGCGGCGGGCGCGGATGACGTGGCACTGACCAAGTCCCTTGCGGGCCTCAGTGTCGCTGAGCTACTTGTCTTTTGCGTCAGACAAGTGGTGCGCGCCGTCCTCAAATCTTCTTTGTTTGCCTCATTACCGTGAACGAGAGTTGCGGAGAGCTGCAGCTGCTGCGTCCGAGCACTGCCCAGTCTTGGAGCGAGCAAGTTGGCTTCAGACATGTATGCACTTGCCAGCTTGATCCTCCGTGCTGTATGTTTTTTTTTTCCGGAAAGAAACGCGGTGTACGGTACATGCAAGCTTATGCAAGCGCTCATGCACAAGCGCTCATGCACGCACTACGGAAGACGCCTTGTGCCCGCGTCCATCTTGATCCGACACTTTATTTTCAGCATCAGCGCTGCTACCTTAAGCACACATGCCTCCTGCATGTACACTGCACACCCCATCTGCGCCCGCTACTGCCCTACACACACACGGCTCTTGAGCGTGGCCTCGGGAGGCCCTGGCGGATCGCGTGTGATATGACCACGTGACCGCCGGGGAGCGAGCAGCAACAGCGGTGCAGCGCATGACGGCAACACGGTCTTATGACACCTTAGGGCTTGGTTCCCGCAGCCTGGTGGTGCGCATGCTGCGGCGGCGGGTGCGACGGGTGCGCGTGCTGCGGGTGCGGCGGCGGGGGACCACCCTGTGCCATGCTCATCGACGTCGGCATGCCGGCGGGCGTTTGAGCAGGAGGCTTCCCCGCAGCCTGCCCCGAGGACTGGGCAGGCATGACCGCGCGCGGCTGCGCGTGCGGAGCTGGCGGCGCCTGATGCGGAGTCGGATGCGCGGGCGCACGCGCTTGGCCCGGGTGCGGCATGTGCGTGGCCGGCTGCGCGGGATGGGCGGCCGCGTGTGCCTGATGCGGCTGCTGCTGCGGCTGCGGCCGGTGCTGGGCGGCAGAAGGCGCCTGTGCAGGCCACCCGCCCGGCGGCACCGAGCCTGCGTGCCCGTACCCGGATGCACCTGCCCCACTGCCTCCTGCCGGCATGCCTGCCACAACACCCGCACGGCACCATCTTCTCGTCAGCTCGCGCATGGCTTGCGTGCTGGTCGGCAAGAGGCAAGGCGCGTCCAGGCCCTCCATCCAGCCGCGCCAACTTGCCCAACAGGCGTTGCCGGGCACGTTCTGCGCGTGCCTGCTGCGCGTCGCGTCTCTGCAGCCCACGCACAAGCATCGCCACAAACATCGGCACGCAGCGCCTGCGGTGGGGCAAGAGCGCACCGTGTGGCGCACCGTGTTGTGGCGCACCGTGTGCTGGTTGTCCTCCAACAGGCGGGGAAGAAACAGGGAGCTGGCCGGGCGGCGGCTGGTTTGTAAGCTGTGACGCCTGTTGCGCCTGTTGCGCCTGTTGCGGCGCCTGTTGCTGCGGCGGCCGTGAAGTGCCGCCGTCGGTAACGAAGAAGCACTGCAGACACTTGCTGCACACCGAGTCCACGTACACCGTGGCCTGCCAACGGCGCGCATGCCTAGTTAGACCCTTTTGCCCAGCCCCGTGCTGCAGCCAGCGCCAAAGCCCTCGCATTGCAGCTACGAGTGGCGCGCATGCGCATGGCCAGTGAGGACAAAGCACCTGCTGGCTCGTGCTTCGACGTTTGAAGATGACCTCGAGGAGGTCAGGGCGTTGGGAGACGAGGTGTTGGTCCGGTTTACACGGTGATTGGTCGTGCTCTGTCCCGAGCCGAGGCCCCCTCTGCTCAAACATGCCATGCTGCGCTTACCACGCAACCTGCTGCTGCCTACTGCTCCTGCCCTTGCAAGGTAACACACACACACACACACACACACACACAGGCTCCAAAGGACGCACGGCAGAGGGGGCACCACAGGTGTGGACGACGGCGCCTGCAGCAGAATGCACCGAGGGCGGGAGCGGGGCGCTACCTCGCGGTCCAGGACGACCATGGCCGTGTGCACATCCAAGCCGCTTGGCAGCATGACCGTGTAATGTTGCCTGTCACCATGCGCGCGTGCCCGTGCGCCCACACGCGCGCACATGCACATAATGTCACTCCTCTATCCCTGCAGTCCAGCTCACACACGCACACGTGCCCTCCCTACACTATCGCCTACTAACCCTGTGCCCCGCGGCCTACTGACCCTGTGCCCCGGGGCCAGCTCTGGCGCATAGGGCCGCCTGCATGCCCGCTGAGCGTTGGGCGGAGCTATGTGGACTGCAAAATACGCGAAAAGGGCAACAAGGCAACACGGGCAGGAAACGACAGGACGCCACGTTGGAGCACGCGGCATTGGCGCACGGCAGCCTAGACACAGCATTGCTTCCACGCGCGTGCGACACAGCATTTGCTTCCACGCGCGTGCGCGTGGCGTGCGCGTGGAGGGCAGGGCAGGGCAGGGGGCGGCTACGACTTTCGGATGCGCGATTTGTCAATGGTCTTTTTGCGCAGGTTGTAGGCCCATCGGAAGGCTTGGCGCACACGGATTGGGGCGGGCAGCGGCGGAGCATGGGGAGCAGCAGACGCGCAAGCATCCGCCGCTTGGCCCGGCCCTTGTCCCGCCTTGCCTTGCGCGGGGGGTGCGCCTGCGCCCTGCTTCATCCCCACTTGCCCTGAGCCCAGCCGTGGTGGCACTGGCTGTTGCGGCGCGCCCACGGCCCTTGCAGCCGCGTTGGACTGCGCTTGGCCGCCTTGCTTGTTACCCGGCATCTTAGGCCCATAGCCCAGGCGCTGCGCCGAGGCAGCCGTGCCGGGCACTTGGCCCGGCTGCCCGCCCCCGGCCCCTCCACCGCCTCCTCCTCCTTGCCCTCCCGCCCCGGCGGCCCGGCCGTTGGCAGCAGGCTTGGCCTTGCCCTTGCCCTTGGCGGCAGCAGCAGCACCGGGCATGCTGCCCAGCGCTCCCATGCCCCCTGGTGCTCCCTGCGCCATCCCGCCCGGACCCACGCCAGCGGCAGCAGGAGCGCCGAGCGCCTTGGAGTTCTTGGCCTTTTTCTTGGGCGGCGGCTTCTGGCCCGCGGGCCACATGCCCTCCGCCCCTGCTGCCCCTTGCGCGCCCCCCGCCGCGGCACCCTTGCCCTTGGCACCGGACGCAAAGGGGCTCTCACTTCCCGCTGCCCCCCCTTTCTTGCCAGGTCCCGCGGAGGTAGGAGTGCTGGCGGTCTCGTCGCCCTTGGCCTTCTTGCCGCCCCCGGTCCTGGCACGAGGCTCGTCCAAGTGCGCGATGGCGTGCTTGGAATAAAGGCCGAGGAAGGGGAGCTCCGGGGGGTAGGGGTTCATGACGTCCGTCGACTGCTTGCGACACATGAGCGAAAATATTGAATTTTCGCGACGCGCAACAAACCCCACTGCCAGAGGACACCCGCCCCCGAGCCCTCCGCGTGCCGCAAACATGCCTGCACCTCCTGCTCCAACTGCACCCCCGCCGCCTCCGCCGCCCCCGCCGCCCTCAGCGCCAGCGGCACCTCCGACGCCACCAGCATCTCCAACCACACCAGCAGCAGTTGTCTCGCCCTCCCACCCGCCTGAGCCCGCCACAGCAACCTCACCTGCGGCGCCATCTGGGCTTGCATCGACACGCAACGTGCTGCAGAGGGCAACATGCTCAAGCAAGGGGAGGCGCCCAGGCACGGGCAGGCCGTTGGCATCCCACACCCCCGCAAAGCACGGCAGGAGACAGTCGCCCGGCCACCCGTCGCCTCTGCGCTTCTTGATGCCGCTGCCGGGAAACAAAGCTGCAGCGGCCGCCTCCTCCTCCTCGCTCCTTTCCTGCTTTGTCTTGCCAGGCCGCAGGTGCATCGGGGCGGCGCCGGCCTGGGCGTTGAGGAGGGCCTGCTGCTGCGTGGCCTTGAGCGCCTTGCGCTCCGCAAGCAGTTCATCATACGGCCGTGATCGCCCCAGCACCTCGCGCTTGGCGAGCTGGGTGTGCGCCTTGCAATCAATGGTGCGCATGCAGCGATGCCCCGTCTCGAGGGTCACCCCGCAGATGCGGTCCAGGTCCATCTGCAGTATCTTCTTCTGCTTCCCATCTCCCATGCCGCCCGCACGCCCAGCACCTGCCGACCCCCCATGTGAGGCCGCGAGCAGGTCTGAGCCCAGCAAGGAGCGCTTGGCGCCGGAGCTGACGACGGGGATGGCGAGGAGGCAAAAGTCGTGGGTGGGGTCATGCCCCAGGTGCTGCGCGGGGCCCCGCAAGTAGCAGGTCTGGCACAGGTCGTAGTCGTCGCACTGGTTGCACGAGTAGCGGTTCTGGTAGATGGGCGACATGCCACAGCCATCGCACGTGATCACTTCGATCTCCACGTGTCCGACGTGCGGATCCACGTACTGCATCTCCTCGCCCTTGCGCTTTTTGCTGGTCAGTTGCCCCGCTGCCATGCTGGGGTTTTTGCCCGAGACAAACTTGGTGGGCATCGGTGCTGTTGCGGGCTTGACCTGGCCCTGCTTGGTCAAGCCGATTTTCAACTTGAGGGCGCCGGCGGCGGCGGACACCGCACTGGCGGCGCCGTTGGTCGGCGACCGCTCCTGCACTCGCGCGTAGTCGAAGCCCTCGCATTGTTCCCAGTGCGCCGCAAATCGCTCCTGCGACACCACCTGTGTATCGTCCCCTCCTCGCTCGTCACCGTTGCTAACACGCGCACGCGCACGCTCACTCATTGGCTCTCCTTCTCTTATGGCACGTGCTTGACACAGCACACAAACACCTCACGCACGCAACACGGGTACGACACTCGAAACACCACACACTACACGCTACAGGCAACGCACACCAGACCAAGCTCACAAAACTACGCGGAGCGCACAATTGTCCCCGCCCCCGCCCCCAAGAAGGACACAGGAGACGAAATAAAAAAGAGCACGACCTTGCTGCACTTGCGGCATGACGCCAGACGCAAGGTGTTTCCATCTGCCACAACATTCACGTGTCCTTCGCCAAAACTCCGCCAGCTGTTGCTCTCGATGTAGTTCCACCGGCTCGCTGCACCATTCAGCGCAGGCGCCAGCCCTGCATCCTGGTGTGCATCCGTGCTCGTCTCGATGCATTTGCTCAGCGCCTCTCCGATCGAGCCGCACGCCTCATCCCACGACTTGAATTGCCGTAAATCCAGCAGCCCACTGTTGTGCTCGCCGTTCGGCACGCTTGCATCCTGCGCTGCACCGGCACCATTGCGCAGACGTTCTACTATGGTTGCTGTCGAATCGTGCATGAGCACGGGCAACACAGATTTACAGAAGCCAGACGCATTGCCATCTCTCGACTTCAGTATGCTTGGGAGATGATCCATCAGGCCGCGTGCCTGCACCCGCAGCTCTTCGATGCGCTTTTGCATCGCGCCTGCGTCCTTTGTCGCGCTGGCACTCGGCTGCGGCGCAGCCGCGGGGGCCTGTGTTGACATGGGAAGACTAATGTCCGCCCACCGTCACCGTGTCCAACATTCTCTCCAGCCCCGGCCCCCGCCTAGGATCGCTCCGTCCACATGACCCCTGTCCCCCGCACTGCTGCACCGTCAGCTGCGGCCGGAGAGGTGTGCTGTCTGCGGGCTCAGATCGCGAGCGGCATGGTCGGCACCCGCCAGCCCGAGCCTGCCATGACGACCAAGAACACTCGCAGCAGGCGCACGCCCGAGCAGCCACGTTTGGTCGTGTAGCTCCACTGCGCACTGTGGAGAGGCGAATGGCCGTCTTCCCGGCCCTGCGTGGACACGGAGCCTCCCCGTGCCCTCCTTGCCGGGCTCCCTCCTCTCCCGTCCCCAGGAGAAGCACTTCTGTCCAGATGGTGCAAATGGCAAAATCCAGAATTTTTGCCAGGCTCTAGCCGCGGCGGGCCGCCGCGCGGCCGCCGGGCAAATCCCGGGCCCACTCAGTGACTGGCCCGGGCATCTCAACCCCCCCCCCGCACCTTATTCTTTGCTTGCCCGGGCCGCACCCCACTCTGTCCGAATTGTTTGCCGAGCGCATATATGCAGTGCCTGCATGTACATTCTGACCGGTCTCGGGGCCACGAGCTGGGGTAGTGGTATGGACCCGGGAAAAGTGTGCGGCCCCAGCGAAATGCGATCCCGGGAGCCCAGGGCCTTTCGGCC
>Ga0115006_10004011_pt1 | contig 10175 bp, 6 predicted proteins | sample ArcOceMetagenome_3_FD_88943 | JGI IMG/M metagenome (GOLD analysis project Ga0115006, IMG submission 88943) | Marine eukaryotic phytoplankton communities from Arctic Ocean - Arctic Ocean- Svalbard ARC20M Metagenome | ecosystem: Environmental > Aquatic > Marine > Oceanic | place: Arctic Ocean...
CTTGAGTTCAAGTTACACCACAGATCACTATTGTGCACTATAACTGTGGGACCAAATAGATTAGTACACTTTCCCTAATAATATAGTACAGAACTACGTTAGCTTAAGGTCGTTAGTTAAAGCAGAGGCAAAGTACAACCTTGTCTCCTATACCGTTAACGAATCTACAGATCCTCAAACGTCAGGACCTAGTATTTAACATTGTCGATAAGCCAATCCGTGCTTAGAAATGTTACTTAGATGTTAGCAGCATTCAAGGCGCGACGCGCAAGCCTTTTAGGTGCGCCTTATTTAAGTAATACCTAACCAACACCTGACTCAACCAATGAGCCAGACGCTGGTTAATTAGTCTTAGAAAAAACCAAGCGGATTGGTGTCGTAACTAACCAATACGTTTTTGGTTTGCTGATAGCTGCCTATGGCCATCTTGTGTGTTTCACGGCCAATGCCTGATTTTTTATAACCACCAAAAGCGGCATGAGCAGGGTACGCATGGTAGCAGTTGGTCCAAATTCGACCCGCTTCTATCTGACGGGCTAAATGGTAGGCGCGGTTCATGTCTCGGGTCCATAAACCGGCCCCCAAACCAAACATGCTGTCATTGGCAATAGCAATGGCTTCGGCCTCGTCTTTAAAGGTAGTCACACCAACCACCGGACCAAAAATTTCTTCTTGGAACACGCGCATGGAGTTGTTGCCTTTTAACAACGTAGGTTGCACAAAGAAGCCTTTATCGTAGGGCATTTCTAAGTTGGCTGGCCCACCACCGGTTAAAACCTGAGCGCCTTCTTTGCGACCTAGATCGATATAATTTAAGATCTTTTCGTATTGTGCGCTAGAGACCTGCGCGCCAACTTGCGTATCTGTATCTAAAGGGTTGCCACGGACAATACTATTGGTGCGCTTGATGACCATTTCCATAAATGGCTCGTACACGTCTTCTTGTATTAAGGCCCGTGATGGGCAGGTGCACACTTCGCCTTGGTTAAAGAAAGCCAACACTAACCCTTCAACACACTTGCTCAGGTAGCTGTCTTCAAAGTTCATGATGTCGTTAAAGTAAAGATTAGGTGACTTGCCACCAAGCTCTACCGTTGAGGGAATGACGTTTTCAGCAGCACATTTTAAAATTTGAATGCCCACTGGAGTTGAACCAGTAAAAGCGATTTTAGCAATGCGTTTGCTGCTCGCTAAGGCCTGACCCGCCTCTGCACCATAACCATTGACCACGTTTAGAACGCCCTCTGGTAGTAGATCAGCAATGAGTTCTATTAACACTAAAATAGAAGCTGGTGTTTGCTCTGCAGGCTTAAGTACCACGCAATTGCCCGTCACTAATGCTGGCGCTAATTTCCATGCGGCCATCAAAATGGGAAAGTTCCACGGAATGATCTGCCCCACAACGCCCAGTGGTTCGTTAAAATGGTAGGACACTGTGTTGGCGTCTAGTTCACCTAGGGTGCCCTCTTCGGCGCGCATACAGCCAGCAAAATAGCGAAAGTGATCCACGGCTAATGGGATGTCGGCGTTCAGCGTTTCACGGATGGCCTTGCCATTGTCCCATGCTTCCGCCACTGCTAGTAGCTCAAGGTTTTGTTCCATACGGTCAGCTATTTTTAACAGCACATTTGAACGTTCAGTAACCGATGTGCTGCCCCAGGCCTGCTTAGCTCGGTGCGCCGCATCTAAGGCGAGGTTAATGTCTTCTTCAGTTGAGCGGGGAATCTGACAAAAAGTGGCGCCATCAATGGGGCTAATATTGTCAAAATATTGGCCTTTAATAGGTGCCACCCATTGGCCACCTATGAAGTTTTGATATTGCGTTTTAAAAGTCATTAAACTGCCATTGGTGCCAGGCGATGCGTAGATCATAATATTTCCCTAAAAGTGAGCTATAGTTATTTGAATAAGACCTATGATTAATACTATATCAACCATGTGTCTGTTAATTTGTATTATTAATATAACGCTGGCCTGTTAGTGGTTGGTTGCCTGTGAGTACACAACGCTTGCCTTAAAATCCGATGTTTTAGTAAATGGAAAGCACAATGAATGACCTGAAATTAGCCAATAAGCTGGGTTTAGACAAACCGAAAACCTTAGTTGAAAACCGCGTGAGTTTTGCTGGGCCTCATTCAGAACTTAGCATTTACGACACCTACCTACCGGCAGAAAATGTGTTGTTGCATTCTTCTGGCTTACTTTATTGCGGAATGATCCAAGGCCGAAAGTTATTGCACGGCGCCGATGCCAGAACCAATTCAATTGATTCTATGGAGTTTATTCCCAATCAATCATTTGTGATGGCGGCAGACACCACGGTGGCTATTGATTTTCCAGAAGCACGCATTGACCACCCAACACGTTGTTTGACCGTAGAAATTGACAGTGAACGGGTGACGGAAATTAGTGAACGGTTAGACCAACAACTGGGTAGTCCACTGGAGCTGGAGAGTTGGCAGGTTTTAACACAGCAGCATTTGCATACGGCCCATTCGCAAGGCACACAAATGTTACTGCAGCGATTATTTAACAGCTTTATTGAAAATGAATCAGAGCGAAATATCGCCATTGAATTTGGCGTATCTGAACTGATTACGCGCATACTACGTCACCAAGCGCGTGATTTTATTCTACAAAACTCACTTGAAAATTCAGATAAAAGTGGTTTACAGCAATCGATTCACTACATTAAAACCCATTTAAACGAGGGCCTTCATATTGATCAATTATGCAAATTGGCCTGCATGAGTCGCTCAAGTTTTTATCAATCGTTTAAACAAAAACTGGGCTGTACTCCCTTGGAATTGCAACAGCAGTTGCGGCTAGACACTGCAGCGCAGCGGTTGACTGGAGGCGAGTCTGTGAGTAGTGTTTGCTTTTCTTTGGGATATAGTAGCTTGAGTCATTTTAACCACCGCTTTCACGGGCGTTTTGGTATGCCTCCATCTCATTATGCAGGTAAAAAACTGCACCACTAGAATATCATCCCTAAGCAGTCGACGAGCCAAAACGAGGGTAATCCAAGCACCGGTTCGCTTTGCTTAATAGTCAGAAGAATTAACATTAGTAGAGCGGTCAAAAGCTTTGGCTACTTCGATAGCACGATCTAAACCCTTAATTGCTCGACACAGTTCTGCTATTAGCCAGTAGGGAGTTTAATTCAGGGATGCAGGAACCACAGTTGGTGCCACATTTGAGTTGTTGTCCTAATGCAGCGGCAGAGTTGACACCGTTATCAATGGCCGCTTGAATATCTTGTTCGCTCACTTTAAAGCATGAGCAAATTAATTTTCCAGTAGCAGCAGAGGTGCCTGACAACAGCGGCCAGTATGTTTCAGCGACAGGCTCTGACATTAGAGCGCACATCCATAGATTATCGGGCAACATTTTTCTGTCTTGATGGCTAAAGACTGCAAACTCAATACGCTGGCTGCTATAGCAAATAAGGCGCTGGTCACCATTTTGACGATCAAAAAATTGTTCATAAGCCTGCGCAGGCCCTTGTTCGGTAATTCGTTTGGCAGTGATAAAGTCTGGCCAGTTAAAGTCGGACTTAATAGAGATATGGTAGATAAATCCCCGCCCTTGGTCTAGGGGCGCAGCGCTCCAATGTATAAATTTTGTACAGTCTAGCTTGTTATGACTGACTAAAGTGGCCCATACAGGTGTGTCTACTTTCACCATGGCCGCACGGCTGTATTTAAACTCCGGCTGACCAGAGATTTCGTCAGTTATAGGCGCCACCAAGGAGTCAACTCTGGCATTGCTAGCGTATTGGTCATTCCAATGTATTGGCACAAAAATTTGATCTTCTCCCATGCCTGTATCCACAGCAGCGACGACTGTAATACTGCCCCTTTGGGTAAATACTTGGACAAGGTCACCATCGATCAATCCAGTATTAGTGGCTGTATCTGGGTGCATTGAGACAAAGGGTTGGCTTATATGACTTAGTAATGTGCTACTTCGACCGGTACGGCTCATAGTGTGCCATTGGTCGCGAATACGCCCGGTGTTTAACGTCAAGGGGAAGTCATTATTAGGGGTGTGGAGTTGAGGCAGCTGTGGGCTAATAACAACGAAATTAGCTTTTTTGCTTGGCGTAAAAAATAACCTGTCTTCAAATAGTCTTGCAGTACCCTTGGGCTTCAGTGGGGTCACTGGCCACTGAATAGGTTCTAGTTGGTTGTATTGTTGCTCTGATAAATGGCTTAGAGTGGATATATTAAATAGTCTGTTACCAGTATTTTTAAACGCACTAAGTTGGGCATGTTCAATAAAAATATCTCTGGGTGAATGGTAGTCAAAGGCGTCATTAAACCCCATAGCTTGCCCAACCTGAGATATGATCCACCAATCTGACTTGGCTTGACCCACTGGATGAATCAATGCCCGTTGACGGGAAATGCGGCGTTCAGAATTAGTCACGGTACCAGACTTTTCACCCCAACCAGTGGCGGGTAACAGTATATTGGCTGTGGCTGTGGTATCGGTGTCAGCCATACAGTCTGACACAATGACTGTATCGCAACTTTGTAAAGCGGCCCTCACCCGATCTGCATTGGGCATGCTAACCACCGGATTGGTACCCATAATCCAGATGGCTTTAATACGGCCATCGGCAACAGCTTCAAATAGATCTACGGCATTTAAGCCGGGCGTTTGACTGAGATTTTTGGTATTCCAAAACTCACTAACAGTGGCAGTGTTTTCTACGCTGTAATCCATGTGGGCGGCTAACATATTGGCTAAACCTCCCACTTCACGACCGCCCATAGCGTTGGGTTGGCCAGTAATTGAGAACGCACCCATTCCTGCTTTGCCGATACGACCTGTGGCCAAGTGACAGTTAATTATGGCATTACATTTGTCGGTACCTGTCGCAGATTGGTTAATGCCCATTGAATAAAAACTTATGGTTTTCTCAGTCTCGGCAAACCACTGGTAAAAGGTGTGTAATTTCAAAGCACTAACGGCAATCGTTTGTGTAAGCTCAACGTCAGTTAACGCCCTGGCTTCAGCCATGGCTGTGTCAAAGCCCTGGGTGTGTTGTGCAATAAAACCTGCATTTAGATGATCATTTTGTTCCAGGTAGGCTAGTAGGCCATTAAACACAAAGGCGTCTGAGCCTGGCGCAATGGCTAGATGTAGGTCAGCCAGGTCACAAGTAGCGGTGCGACGTGGATCGATAACCACCACTCGCATAGAGGGATTATTGGCTTTGGCGGAGGCAATTCTGCGGTATAGAACTGGGTGGGTCCAAGCTGCATTGGATCCAACAAGTACTAGCAGGTTGCACTCCTCAAGATCTTCATAATTGCAGGCCACGGCATCGGCACCAAAAGCTCGTTTGTGGCTAGCTACTGCTGAGGACATGCACAGTCTTGAATTAGTGTCGACATGGTTTGTACCAATAAATCCTTTGGCCAGTTTATTGGCCACATAGTAGTCTTCGGTTAGAAGCTGTCCAGAGAGGTAAAATCCAATAGACCCAGGGCCATGTTGGTCGCGAATCTTGCCTAGTTTTTCTGCCACTGTATTAATGGCCGTGGGCCAGTCTACATTGACCCCATCTATGCTGGGGTGCAATAGTCGTCCATGCTCGCCCATGGTGTCATGCAGTGCAGTGCCTTTGACGCACAGTTTGCCAAAATTTGCTGGATGTAACGGATCTCCAACAACGCTTTTCACACGATTGTTTTCAACAGTGGCACTTACTCCACAGCCTACCCCGCAATATGGGCAGGTGGTTTTTATAACCTTGCCAGTGGTAGCAATTAACGTTTGGTTCATGTCTAAAAACTCATTGATTTATTAGCACATAATCGTCCACAAGCTCAACGACATAGACTGGAACCTTCACGTCACTGTGTTCAATACACCTACCTGTGATTAAATCAAAATGCTGTTTGTATAATGGAGACGAAACCACTAGCTGGCCATTAATATCACCCACTATGCCACGTGATAAAACATTGGCTTTGCCAATTGGGTCCCAGTTTCCAATGGCGTAAATAGTGGGGCTTTCATTGGGCAGATAAAATAAAGCCACTTGTTTGCCTGCGAATTCTGCGCAGATTCCAGAGTTGGGAATTAAGTCATTTTGGCGACAGATGCTGATATGTTGATCTTTCATATTAAGACTCATGGGTCTATTCCTAGTCTAGCGTGGCTGAAATTTTTTGGAGCTCTTCTTCTTTAGCTGGGCGCAACTGACCACGCTCTTCAACAAATATATGGCTTTGTCTTGGGCTTCGGAATTAACAAACTGGCGGAAGCGTTTGAGTTTTTCTGGGTCTTCGATGGTGGTCTTCCATTCGCACTGATAGCTGCCAACAACAGCGTCCATTTGTGCTTCTAGATCGTTGCAGATGCCCAATGAATCTTCAATAACAACCTGCTTTAAGTAGTCTAGACCACCCTCTAGATTGTCCATCCACACAGAGGTGCGCTGAAGTCGGTCGGCGGTGCGTACATAAAACATGAGAAAGCGATCGATATATTTAATCAGAGTTTTGTCGTCAAGGTCGGTGGCAAATAGTTCAGCATGGCGCGGTTTCATGCCACCATTGCCACCTACATACAAATTCCAACCATTTTCGGTGGCGATAATGCCAAAGTCTTTAGACTGCGCTTCGGCGCACTCACGGGTGCATCCTGACACGCCAGATTTTAATTTATGTGGCGATCTCAGGCCTTTGTAGCGATTTTCAACGTACAAGGCCATGGCAACACTGTCTTGCACACCATATCGGCACCAGGTACTGCCCACACAAGACTTAACTGTACGAAGTGCTTTACCGTAGGCATGACCCGTTTCAAACCCTGCTTCGATTAGCTCTTGCCAAATGGCAGGAAGATGCTGCAAGCGAGCGCCAAACAAATCGATACGCTGGCCACCTGTAATTTTTGTATAGAGCTGGTATTTTTTTGCTACCTGCCCTAACACAATTAATTTATCGGGGGTGATCTCACCTCCGGCAATACGGGGCACCACTGAATAGGTACCGTTATTTTGCATATTCGCAAGAAAGGTGTCATTGGTATCTTGAAGGCCCACATGTTTTTCTTCCAGCACGTAGTCATTCCACAACGACGCTAAAATTGAACCTGCAGTCGGTTTACAGACTTCACAGCCACGGCCAGTGCCATGTTTATGTAGCAAGTCTTCGAAGCTTTTGATGGTTTCCACTTTGATTATGTGAAACATTTCTTGTCGGGTGAAATTAAAGTGTTCACACATCGCTGTATCAACGTCCAAACCCCGTGCTTCCATTTCGTCGTCAACAACATTCTTTAATAAGGCTGCACAGCCGCCACAGCCACTGGCGGCGGAAGTTTCAGACTTTACTTCACCTAGTGAGCAAAAGCCGGCATCCATAGTGGCTACAATATCGCCTTTGCTGACATTGTGGCATGAGCATATGGTGGCAGTCAGAGGCAGTGCGCTAGAGCCCAGTGCCGGTGAGCCACCGGCGTTAGCAGGCAGAATAAGGGATTCTGGATCAGAGGGTAGATCAATGCCATTTAAAAAATACTGTAGCAAGGTATCGTACTCACAGCAGTCTCCAACTAACACAGCCCCAAGTAAACTTTTGCCATCGGCGCTTACAATTAAGCGCTTATATACGTCGATGCGTTCGTCACTAAATGTGTAGGCAACCGAACCTTGTTCTCTTCCGTGGGCGTCACCAATGGAGCCTACATCCACCCCTAGTAACTTAAGTTTAGTGCTCATGTCGGCGCCTTGGAAGGAAACGCTTTCACTACCTAATTGACTAGCCGCGGCTTCTGCCATGCGGTAGCCTGGAGCTACTAAGCCATATATTTTATTTTCAAATAATGCGCACTCACCTATGGCAAAAATCGATGAGTCGCTAGTTTTACAATACTGGTCTATAGTAATGCCACCACGCTGTCCAACGACTAATCCGCAGTCACGAGCGAGTTGATCGTAAGGGCGAATGCCAGCTGAAAATACAATCATATCTGTGGCTAATGAACCACCGTCGGCAAAATGCATGACTATTCGGCCTTCGCCTTCACTGTTAGTTTCGATGACCTCAGTGGCTTTACTAGTGTGTACCTTGACCCCCAAAGCTTCAATTTTTCGGCGCAACATGCTGCTGCCACCCGCATCCAATTGCACACCCATGAGCCCTGGGGCAAACTCGACAACATGGGTTTCAAGGCCAAGGTTTTGCACTGCGTTGGCAGCTTCAAGCCCCAATAGTCCACCCCCAACAACCACTCCAACCTTGGCGTTGTTGGCTTGGGTTTGAATCATGCCTAGGTCGTCAATAGTACGATACACTGTACACTGTGGCAGATTATTGCCTTCAACGGGAGGCACAAAAGGATAGGATCCAGTGGCCAATACTAGTTTGTCATAGCTGTATGCTTGCCCACTTTCGGTGATGACTATCTTATTATGACGGTCTATGTGGGCCACCATATCGCCAAAATGTGCATCTACACCCATGTCTAGGTAGTGCTCTTTGGTGGTGAGGGCAAGATCCTCAGGCGTGCTTCCAGCAAAGTAGTCAGATAGATGCACCCTATCGTATGCAGGACGTGCTTCACCGCCAATGACGGTGATTTTCGCTGCCACTGGCGAGGCTGCTAACTGCTCAACATAATGATGGCCGACCATACCATTTCCAATGATTACTACTTTCAACATGATTTTTCTATCCTTAAAAGGCGTGTTAGGTTATTAGGCTGCGGTGGTGGCTGGATGCTTCTGTTTTTCGTAGAGAAACCGGAGCACTTGCTGGCGGTAGGCATTAAAATCTGCATCCTCAGCCAGTGCTACTCGATTTCTGGGCCGTTCTAAATCAACGTGTAATATTTCACCAATGGAGGCCGCTGGGCCATTACTCATCATCACAATGCGATCAGATAACAGCACCGCTTCGTCTACATCGTGGGTAATCATCACTACGGTGCTGCCTAGTTGGGCTTGAATTTCCATGAGGGAATCTTGGAGATGGGCCCGCGTTAATGCGTCCAGTGCACCAAAGGGTTCGTCCATCAGTAACACTTTGGGTTGCATCGCAAGGCATCGAGCAATGCCAACACGTTGTTTCATGCCCCCAGAAATTTCTCCAGGCAGTTTATGAAGTGCATGGGTCATATTCACTAGCTCTAGATTGTGTTCAACCCAAGCGCCAATTTCAGCTTTAGTTTTGGTGCCCTTGAAGACCGACTTCACCGCCAGTTCAACATTTTTGTAAACTGTTAGCCATGGAAGTAGTGCATGATTTTGAAATACCACAGCTCTGTCTGGCCCTGGTTCGTTGACTTCTCGGCCCTCTAGGATAATGCCGCCTTCGGTGGCCTGGTGGAGCCCAGCAATAATATTCAGCACGGTTGATTTGCCACAACCCGAATGGCCAATAAGGGAGATAAACTCGCCCTTTTGAATTGACATGGTGACATTCTGTAGGGCACGGTAGGGTTCCCCATCGGTAGGGAAATCGATACTGACTTGGCTGATTTCCAGATAGCGGTTTTGCATAATAATATCCTAGTGTCGATGTATGGGTTTTAAAACGTGTGAGGGTTTAACGTAAGGTGGCCTGTTTATTCCAGCTAAAACGTTTTTGTATCATCAACATCAGATGATCAAGAATGAATCCAATGATGCCAATGGTGATGACTGCCACCATAATTCTGCTCAGTGAACTAGAGGATCCATTTTGAAATTCGACCCAGATAAATTTTCCCAGTCCAGGATTTTGCGCTAGCATTTCTGCCGCTATGAGCACCATCCAGCCGGTCGCCAAAGACAGTCGCAACCCGGTAAAAATTAAGGGCAAAGCCGAGGGGATCACAATGGATTTGATATGCGTTAAAGTTGATAGGCGCAACACTCGACTCACGTCAATGAGGTCGCTGTCAATACTAGCCACGCCCACAATCGTATTAACTACTGTAGGCCACAGGCAGCAAAGGGCAACGGTGACTGCCGAGGTCACAAAGGCTTTTTCAAAATAGGGATCGGAGCTGGTATAAGTGGCCGATACCACGATGGTGACCAGGGGTAGCCAAGCTAGTGGCGACACAGGCTTGAACACTTGAATAATAGGGTTCACAGCGCGATAAATTTTGTCGCTGAGTCCACAAGCGATCCCTAAGGGGATGGCCACTAAGGTAGCAATTAAAAACCC
>Ga0115006_10004012_pt1 | contig 10175 bp, 9 predicted proteins | sample ArcOceMetagenome_3_FD_88943 | JGI IMG/M metagenome (GOLD analysis project Ga0115006, IMG submission 88943) | Marine eukaryotic phytoplankton communities from Arctic Ocean - Arctic Ocean- Svalbard ARC20M Metagenome | ecosystem: Environmental > Aquatic > Marine > Oceanic | place: Arctic Ocean...
CCCGGCGCTGAGCAGGGAGGCCAGCCGTCGATAGAGCCACGGCGGACGCGTGTGTGAGGGAAATTTTCAAACGAGGCCAGCGGTTGACACGGGCCTTTGGTTTGCACATGGCGCGAACGTCATGGCTCGGGATGCGGGGACGCGGGTGAACACATGGCGCGAACCTCCGCAGCTTCGCACCGCCGACGCCTGGGCGCGGGCTGCTGGTGGGTGCTCGCGTGGGCGGTCATGGTGCGCCGGGCGGGCGTTGCCGACGCAGACGGCGTGGGCTGGCTTCCTGTGCAGCTGCTGGGCGTGGAGCAGCACCCTGTCATGATCGAGCCGCGCGCGCACTCTGCGCTCTTCATGAGCTTCGGGCGTCCCGACGCCATCGACGCCCTTCTTCCCGGCATGCCGGACTGGCCTCCGGGCCCGATCTCGAGATCCGCACATGACGCGCTTTCCGCACAGGATGCACTCTCCGCGCCCCAATCGCGCGTCAGGGGCGCGGCCCAGGGAGAGGTCCCGGAGGTCGTCGCCGCGCAGGTCGGCCTCCAAGAGGTCGGGCCCTTTTTCCAGCCACAAGGCGTCGTAAGCGGCGGCGCATCGCTGCGGGGCAAGCGCTGCCACCGTTGTCACATGCGCCGTGCCGTGCGCGGGCACTTCAATGCTCACAAGCAGTGGACCACGCTGCTATGCCGAGTGTGCGTGGATGCTCTGGGCCAAGACGCGCGCCGGACAACGCTGCTGCTCAACGCGCGGTGCAGCGAATGCACACGCGTGGCTGCTTTTGGGCCTGCGCACGGCAGCAACAGGCTCGTGCTGCCGTCGTCAGAGCCTCAGCGTCGCAACAGGACGCTCACCCTGCGATCGGTGCCTGTGCACTGCAAGGAGCACCGCGCAGAGGGCGAGGTGGATGTCAAGCACCCGCGCTGCAACTGGCCGGGCCCACCTGCTGCCGGCGACCCGCGGGGCCCCTCTCCTTCACAGGCGCCTTCCGCTCTCACGCACCCCCCTCGTTCTTCGTGCACTCGTCAGGTCAGGCATGTCTGCAGACGAGTCTGTACGATAGGTGATACTACGATAGGTGATACTACGATAGGTGATACTAGGAGCATCAATCGCCTCCTAGCATCAATTCTTTTGTAGACTCGCCTCGCGTCCCTGTGCCTTGTTCTCCATATGCTTTCGCGGTGCCCCGTGCTGTCGCCTGCTGGTGCAGGAGGTGTTAAGGTGACGGTGCGAGGTGGGCGTGCTTGCGGCATATGGATGAGCGACACAGCCCTGCTGGGGCCCAAAGGGAGGCAGACCGCAGCGATGTGTGGAGCACCGCGAGCCCTTGCACGTCAATCTCCAGGTGCCATGCATGTGTGTATGTGTGCACGTGTGCATGTGTGCATGCGTGTATGTGTGTAGTGCTACAACCCCTTCTACGCCTTCTAGGGGCAGTAGCCCAAGTAGTGAGCCCTTGCATGTTAATGTTTAGGTGCCGGCGCCTTTCTGACGCCGCCTCCGCCGCCCCGCCGCCTCTGTCTCCTGTGCGCGCTGCCCCTCCCGGCGCAGACGTGCAGGCCCTGACGCCGTGTTCTGTGTGAGGGAGTACAGGCTCGGCTGTGTGAGGAGCAAGGCTGCACACGACACGCTGCTTATGGTGGCGCTGCGGAGAGGAAGGTGCGCTTTTGCGGCAAGCACCGTCAGGCCTCGCACGTCGACCTGAAAAATGCCATCTGTGCTCACCATGGCTGCCGCACCCTGGCATCTTACGGGCCCAGGGTATCTCTCTCCCCTCTCCCGTGTAGGCGAGGGGCGGGCACAGGGTCAGTAGGGTGTAGTGTAGGCGAGGGTCGCAGTGCCTGCCGCTCTTGATCAGGGAGAGCCTGTGCTCTCGCCGGTGGTGCTGTGGATGCGTGTCACCGTGCTCTCTTTTGCTGCTACTGACCACGCCCCAACACCCCAATCTTGCAGCAAGATTGGGTCTGCCTGCAATCTATCTTACAGCACGCGGCCTGCAATCTCTTTTACAGAACACTGACTGCAATCTATCTGACAGCACTCTGCGTGCAATCTTGGAGCACGCTCAAGCACTCGGCCGCGCGCTCCAACGCGCACATGATTGCGCATGCTATGTTACATACATGCCACAGCACGGGTGCACATGCAATCATACAGGCCACAGCGCGGGCGCACATGCAATGAGACCTATGACCACACTCACACATACACCCACACATACATCTGTTGCGTGCGATCGGGGGAGGAAGCGCAGAACGGCAAATTGCGCGCCTGTGCGCGACACAAGCAGGCGCAGGACATCGATCTCAAGAATCAGCACATGCGCTGTGCGCACATCTTGCCGAGTGGACGCCGCTGCGCCACACAAGCCTTCTTCGGCGTCCCACCCGGCGCACCACCCCCTCCTGTCCTTGCGTCCTCTTCGCAGTCGCGTGTGCAGAAAGCGAACGACGGGCGAGGCGGCATTCATCAACATGCCCTCGACCAGGTGTGGCAGACCGCGCGGCGTTGGATGCACTGGCGTGGCGCAGCTCTCACTGGCAGGCAACCTGGCGCCGCCACAACTTCAGTTCTCACGTGCCGTGAGCCCTAGATTTGCTCCTCAGTGCGGCCCATGTAGGTCGCTTGCTCGGGTGCGGTGCGCGCGTGCAGCACCCTGTTGCATGCAAGACCTCGCGTCCCCGGGCCAGTAGTCTGAGATGTCGCACGCACCGAGCTGTAGTCAGCCCGACACCTCGGGCGCGTCGGATGCTTGCGATGCGGCAAGCGGCAAGGCACAGATGCCACACATGTCTCTCGCGCACCTGCGTCGCCCCTGCTGTAAGTGCTCGCGGTGACTCTGCTGCGTGTCCTCTTGCACGTCCTCTTGCACACGCCCAGGAGGGGGCAATTGGGGAAGGGGTTGCAAGCCAGGACGCGGCGGCGCGGTTGGACAATGCAACCGGTGAGGTTGGTCCAGGTGCTGGCGGTGTAGCAGATGCGGGTTTGAGGATGGGGCGAGGGGCCAGAGTCCAAGACGTCAAACGCCTCTTTTGTTCGCGCCACCGCCGCGCTGGTGACGTGGATGTCCGGAATGCCAGGTGTGTCTGTGTCTCTGTGTCTCTGTGTGTGGGCGTCCGTGCCTGCGTGCGTGTTTGTGTGCGTGTCTGTACACGCGTGCCATCTTCGAGACCTGAATTTCGGTGCCGTGTCCTAAGCGCATGTGCACGCCGTACTCTGTGCATGGTACACAGTGACTTAACCTCATACATTGGTACACAGTGACTTAACCTCATACATTCAACCACATACATTCATAATGCATGGGACTTAGTGACTCAGACACATACATTCATGTTGCATGGTGTGTGGTGCCTGGCGTATGCGTGTGCAGATGTGCCTTTCCCGAGGGGTGCAGCGGGAAAGGGGTGTACCTGTGCTACGTGGCAAACGGAAGCGGAGGAGGAGGAGTGGTCAAGTACTGTAAACTACATCGCGAGACGGCCAGCCATGCCGCCGGGTCCGTCCCTCCCTCGTCCCCGAGGGCCGTGGCGTGTCAGCATCCGCAGGTCTCTCTGCCTCTCTGTCTCCCTGTCTCTCTCCGTGCGCCTCTGCCCCCCCCTTCGTCACTGCCACTTCTCTCGAGACGCTGACAAACAGGGAGCGAGCAGGGGTGCAGGAGGCAAGGACGGTACGGGGACTACATGACCGGAGCGCGCTACTGCAGCAACCACTGCCACGTGCACCACCGCAATCTCAAGACAGCTGAGCGCTATTTGCCCTTGCCGCCGCCGCCGCCGCCGCCGCCTTCTCCCCGCACGCACCCACGTGCGCGGGCAAGCAAGAACGTTTTGCAGGCGGCACAGGCCACCACAACACCACTCTCCGCCGCGTACCACAGCATTGACGAGCAGATGGCCGACGGGGCAAAGGAAGAGGGCGCGCTTGCAGATGATTCCGTCGAAGTGTTCAAGTTTGAAGCTGATGGCACGGAGACAGCAGCAGACGAAAGCAGCCAAGCCCTGCGCGAGGAATTGTTGACGAGGTTTCCGGAGCTGGAGGACGGCGGCAGAGCGTCGGCGCTAGCGCAAGAAGCCTGTGAGTCGGAGGATGATATGCAGCCTCTGGGCAGTCGTAGCGCCCCTGCCTCGCGCCTAAAAGTGTCCAAAGCATGCGGGTACAAGCTAGGAAAGGGAGGGGGGCAGCGCGCAAGGGTTTCGGAGCTGAAGCGGGAGCTGGCTGAGCATGGCATCAAGGACACGTCGACGCAGGCGCTACTCGAGCATTGCCTCTCGCTCGTCAAGCAGCAGCACAGCTGACACGCCGAGCGCCCAAAGTTTTGGTGTCCCCCTCGTCTCCCCACATCTAGCCGGTCATCTTATCACGCCCATGCACATCAACTTAATCCCAACCTCTCGAATCTAATTAGATAAACGTTCTGCAAGGTCCAGAAATCGTGGGGTCACAGGTGGAGCAACACAGGTGGAGCAACCGTAAGCGGCCACACCAGTAGGGGCTAGGACCGCGCTAGGCACGCCACATAGGACCGCACTAGGCCTACGCCACAAGGCCACCCATGGCCTCTCCGATGCAGCAAACGCGCTTGCGCGTTTGACCTACCCCACTCGGCCTCGGCATTGCCCTCGGCGCGCCCGGCGGGCGCGTCTGGGGCTGCAACGCTCGCCCAAACATCCCTCAATACACATTATTTTGCGCACGCGCGCACCACGCACCTGGGGCACCCAAGAATGTTAGAGGTAGGAAGGTTAGAGGTAGGAAGGTTAGAGACATTGCCAGCGTCAGAGTTCGGGGACGGAGGAACAGGGTGGAGGGTCCGTCCTCCGTCCGTTCTTCCTTTCGAGGGTCCGTTCCGAGGGGGCATGAGTGGGGTCGCGTCCCGCGACATGGGGCGGTGCTGCGGGGCGGCACGGGCGTGCGGGCCCTCGGGCGCGCGTGGCCGGGGTGCGGCGGGGCCCCCCGGGTCCCCGGAGAGGCCCCGGACCGGGCCCGCCCGGGCGCTGCAACTCTTGCCGCGGGGCAACACCTGCGCGTGGGGGCGCCGCCGGCGCCATGGACACAGGCATTCCCCAGGTGCGCCCCCCGGGCCCCCTGTTGTACTATGTCGTTTACATGAAACCAAGATACACACAATGTCGCACAGCGCTACAGGGACCGGGCGCGCTGAATCATTCAAGTACAGGTACCGGTACTGAATGATTGAGTACTCAAACACCGCCGACAAACGAGCTAGCGGCGCTACGTGTCGAGACGCACGAGGTAGCTGTGGCACCGACTGTACCATCGCCACTCAAGCCCTAAGGCAGCATCGGCAGGGTCTGGGCCACGGTCCCGCTGCGTGTCCGTGACAGCGTCGGGTTGGAGAGCGGTGCTAAGGTGCGACATGTCACCAACGGTGTGTGCCCAGGGTTTCAGACAGGCTTGCGGAATTGGGCGATCTGGACTTCTTTGCCGACGTCGGCAAAGTCGCCTTCAAAGCGCCTGCGCCTGAATTCGCCCCAGTTGACTGGGGGTGGTGCGTGCGCGCGTCCCGGTGTGTACAAGCGTCAGCGTGCATGCACCAGCATGTGCGTGTGTCTTAAGGCATGTGCGTGTGTCTCAAGGCATGTGCGTGTGTCTCAAGGTAGTTGCGCATGCGTGACGCACGCATGATGCATGCGCGCCAGGGGGAACGGGGGGCACCAGTGTCGTAGACGGGCGTGCCGAGGGTGGAGAGCGGAAGGCAGTCTGCCGAGTACGGCTGGACACTCGCCACGCGTCGCCGTCAACATGGCCGTGCACCATAGCCCCCCCCATCCCCCACCCCAACATATACGCGGACACGCTGCGCACGTCAGAGATGAGCCCGGGGAGTTGCCGAGTTGCCGAGTTGCGGTCCACCTGCCTCGGGGCCTGCGTGCAGCGGGGGCAACAGGGGGGGCTGGAGGGGAGACCGGGTTGAAGAAGAAGGGCGCCGAGTAGCGGTGCTTCTCGCGGTTGGCTAGCACTCTGTGCAGCGGCGCCACGTACCGGTCGTTGGAGTAGACTTGGAGCATGTCGCCAACGTTGATAGTCAACGCCCCTGCCACCGGGCTGCGCCACGTGTGTGCGTGTGCGCGCGCACGTGCAAACGGTGAGCTGCCGCGCTTGCGACACACGCGCGCATGACAGCAGGTTTGCTTGATGGCGCGGTGCTCGCACCGCCCTTTTGCTTGCGCCAAGGACAGATTAGTGCAGCGGACCTGACGCAGACCCATTGGCCGGAGCGGCTCTCGTGATCCTTGTCGACGTCATCGGAAATGAAGACTTGGAGCGAGTGCGGCTCGTCGTGCTTCTGCCGGAGCACTGTCAGCACGCCCGCGTCCGTGTGCCGATTGATGGCCAGGTAGCCCTCGGTCTCGGTGTTGGGTGAGCGCAGCGGAAAATCATTGGCCACGGGGTTGGGGCACGGGGGGTAGTGGTTGATGCGCAGGTAGCTTGTGTGCTTTTCAAAGAGCGGGTCAAAGAAGTTTGCGCGTTCGCCCAGGCCCAACGCCAGCGCCGTGCACAAGGTCTTCGACAAGCCCTCCATCTGCTTGAAGTACGTTTCTACCGAAGCGCGGAAGTGAGCGTCCTCATGGGGCCACTGGTTGAAACCGTCGATGTCGCTGCGGCCGTCGAGGTCGCCGTCCTGCGCCCCGATGTCGATCGCCTCCTTCCAGTCACGCGTCTGTTTGGTGAGCTCGTCGTCAAAGTAGCCACGGCTGTTTCCTGCGGTGCGCTTAATCTTGTATTTGTAGTCCTTGTCCTGACCGAAGAAGCGGGTCACGGCAGAGTCAAAGGCCTCGATGTCCTCCTGGTGTACCCCGTGGCCAGTCACCTGAAAGAAGCCCCATTTGGTCGCTGCCTTTGCAATATCCTGCACGACTTTCTCCTTGGCCTCCGCCACGCCTGGCGAAAGGAGCGCACTGATGTCGATCGTGGGCGGACCTGCTGCCAGTTCTTCGGCACTCAAGGCGTGCGAGGCGGTGTAGACTGGTTCGCCCACGGACATGCGCAGAGGCAGCAGCCCGCGCGGACGGCGAGTGGTCACCGTCGGCAGCCTGCGCGATGCACCCGGCGGTTGGACCGGGCTGGTGCGCGGGCTGCGGCGCCTGCAGTCCAGGCCCTGCCCCGGTTCCGCCAGTCAGCTTTTGCACTCACGCAGGCAGTGCTGCGCCTCCCGGCCTCCCGGGAGGCGCAGGAAATGGGGCCGCGTTTTCCACCTGAGATTGCTGAAAGGCAGCGGGGCCCGTGCCACCGAAAGGCTCCTGCTTGGTGAGCAGGCGCTGGACGAGGCCGGTGGAACCTGCCGTCCGCGCGCCAGTTCAGTTGCAGTGTCCACGCTCAAGCCCAAAGGCACACCAGACTCTTGCTGTTCTCAGATTCAGCTTGCCGCGCGATGCAAGGGCTTCACTGTATTACCATCGTAAAGGCTGTCGCCCATGCATCCGCACGACATTTGGACGGCACACGCCAGCATCAGCCCTCGCAGGGCCCACGCCCCACCGCCCATGTTCTAATAAGTAGAACGATGCAGTCACGTCCCCTTTTTTGTTCAAAAAACAAAAAAAATTAGGGACCGTGACCGGTACAATTTTAATCAAGGTGTGGTAAATTAATGTTGAAATCGGCCGTGTTGTTGCCTGCAGGGTTTAGTAAAATTACACGTACCCGCATCAAAAGCGTGCCCACCACAAGACGTCGCATTCCACACCGGCATTCTCAGGGTATCCGCGGGCGACAGTCGGGTGAGCGCGCACCCCGCGCGCCCCTACGCGCGACCGCCCTGTCGCGCATGCCCATGCCGCGGTGTTCCCGCCGCCCGTGTGGGGCTTGTTGTACTTGCAGCTCTCCCCGCGGCTCTCCCCGCCGCTCGCTCTCTGCGCAGCTCTGCCAGCCGCCGCTGAGCCAGCGCGCTCTAAACGCGCGCGCGCATGGTATGTAGGCAGCACGGACTGGCCGCGTGCCGCGTGCTGTTGGCAGGACACAGGCTGCGGCGGGCGGCTGGGGGCCACTGTGCGCGAGCTGGCGGGCCTGGTGCGCGAAACGACTTGGCCGCCATCGTGCGCGGAGTCGCGACACACAGCAGCCATTGCGGTGTGGCTCAGCAAGGGTGCCGAGCGCTGATAAGGGTCCTGGATAAGAGTGGGTCACTGGCGGTGCAGCGACACACGATGGAGGCTGTGGGGCACAAGGTGCCTTCGTGTGATGATCATCTCTGTGATGAGTGCGGAGCCGGAAAATGCACCACTTGTGGCAAGACTGGTGTAGTCATGGAGCCTCAGCAGCAGGAGACCTGCAGCAGAAGAAGCAGTTGTGGGAGCGACGATGACACACGAGACGACGCATTATTGCTGGCTGTTGCCGACGATGGGCTTTCGAGCGCTGCTGAGTCGAGCGCTGCTGAGTTTCATGACGGTTGGCAGGCACAGGCCGTGCACTGCAGACGGGATATGCGTTGCGCACTTGCCTTTTGGACCTGCGCTGCCGGCGCCATATGTCTCGTCACGAGGGCGCCTCTATACATGGTTCCCGTTCTCGTTCTGCTCCTCGGCGGGCTTCACATAGGCCTGCTTCACCTCCTGTTACGCATTGGGCTCTACAAGCAGGAGCTGATGACACCGAGGCGGATGGCGGTGGCAGGAGTGACGATCGTCGCCGTGTTGTCGGTAGTCGTCTGGTGGACATGGAACTGGCGTTACACGCTTTGGAGGCTCGGCAAGGCCACCTTGCTCAAGTACATGATCAAGCATCAATGGGTCAAGTTGAACACGGATCACGCAGCAAGTGCCATCGTGCAGATCCACGACATCTTTACGGCGAACAACATTACTTACTGGTTGTCGGAAGGGACTGCGTTAGGAGTGACCCGAGAACGGCGCATTCTGCCATGGGATGATGACGTGGACGTAGGCATCTGGGACAGCGAACGGGCGCGCGTGGAAAAGCTGCTTCCTGTGCTCAGCAAGCATGGGTTCCACCTGGGCGACGAGCAAGGGTACTATTTCTGGAAGTTCCTCTACAAGGAAGACACGATCGTCGACCTCGACATGACCGGTCCCGGCCACTATTGCCACGCGGCATCGTCGCCGTGCGAGGACATTCTGAAACTGGTCAGCAACCGCACCGAGATCGCCTTGTTTGACAGGCAGCTCCCGGTCCCGACGGAGGAGTACCTCGTCCGCCTCTACACGAGCGAGTGGCGTACTCCGATTCAAAATTACAAGCCTCCGTGCCTCGGCTTCTCGTCCAACTGCTGACGCCCGCTGCGGCCGGAGCCGCAGAGCACAGATCCGAGCTGGCATGCGAGCAGCAACAAAAGTGCCCCCACACTCCCAGCCTCGGAGCCTGGGCTCTGTGTAGCTAGAGGAGGAGGAGGAGGAGGAAAGTTGATTCAGGGTCTAACGCCGTGAACGAGGAGGACCCCGAGCGCGACCGCGCTACCCAGGTGTAGAAGACTTAATCCGCTGAGGAGGAGGAGGAGGAGGAGGTAAAGTGCTCTTCCGGGAAAGAGAAACTGAATGTAGAATTTCCTTGTCTAGATTTTACAGTGTGTCACAGAAATTGTGCTGGCTAGGTTTTGGGGAAATTGATATGGATGAATAGAAAGTGAACAGAGAAACCGGCTGGCTATGTTCGTACCCTCGGAGTACGGCGCCTTCTGTAGTGAAAATGACCGTCACCGCCTGCAAATCTGTACAGGATCGCCCCCTCCGTCCTCTGACATGTGAGTCTTTTAAGTGGGTTCACTATCACTAGTAAACCCTTTCGTATATCTGCCCAAGACGATGGGATCGTGGTAATGGGTCCCAGTATGGATGCACGAATCAACCACTCACACACTCAACCCTTCTGGAGTCAACCACTAACACACTCACGAATCAATCACTCACACGTACACTCATAAGTGCACAAATCAACGCTCATACGTCCTAGACTGCGCTCGAGAACTCTTGCTAGTGTGGCGATCTGGCGCACAAGTCCGCCGGGCTTATAAGGCCGTCGATAGGAGTGAAGAAGAGAGAGAAAGAGAGAGAAAGAGAGGGAGAGAGCCAGGGAGGGAGGGAGGGAGGGACGAAGGAAGAGACGGAGGGAGAGAGAGAGCGAGCGAGCGAGCGAGCGGGAGAGAGAGAGAAAGAGAGAAAGAGAGAGAGAGAGAGAGAGAGAGAGAGAGAGAGAAGGACACA